>SMFH01000042.1_pt1 | contig 35548 bp, 33 predicted proteins | sample 2456121 | NCBI WGS metagenome assembly SMFH01 (sample SAMN10132613, study PRJNA489261) | soil metagenome | isolation source: day120 antibiotic-silty clay loam soil | place: USA
TCCCGCATCTCGATCTGTCCGGCACCCTTGTGCTCAAAAATCAGGATTGGGACGGCACGATCCGCGCCGCCGCAAAGGGGCGCAAGCTCGGCACCGCCGTGATCCATCACGCGATGGCGACGGGCACCGGCAGCGCGCGGATCGCCGCCAATCTTGTGTTCGCCGACAAGGGTTTGCAGCCGGCCGATCTTTCGCCGCTGCTTTCCGGCTTCTCGCAGGTTTCCGGCAACGCAGCCTTCGATGGAAAAATCGCGTGGAACAAGCATGGATTGACGAGCCGCGGCGCGCTCGCGCTTTCGCATCTGGATTTCGTCGGTCCGGTGGGCCCGGTGAACGGGGCGAACGGCAAGATCGCATTTGTCTCGCTCGCGCCGCTGAAGAGCGCGCCGGATCAAACCGCGACGCTCGACAAGATCGGCTGGGTGGTGCCGGCGACGAATATCGCCGCGCGCTTCAAGATCGACGGCAATCGGGTATCGCTGCGCACCCTGACCGCGAACATCGCGGGCGGAGCCATATCCGTCGATCCGGCGACCGCCGATCTTTCGAACGGATTGCGGATCGAGTCGACCGTGCATTTCAAAGATGTCGATCTCGACACATTGGTCGCTGCCACCAATTTCGCCGACCGCATCAAGCTGGAAGCGCGCGTATCGGGCGCCGTGCCGTTCTCTATCGGGCCGGCCGGCATCCGCATGACCAACGGCACGTTCTCCTCCGACACAGCCGGGCGCCTTTCGATCAGCCGCGGCCTGTGGTCGTCGGGCACGTCGGTGGAAACGACCGATGCCATCCGCGATTTCGCCTATCAGGCGATGGAACATCTGGCGCTCGATAGTCTCGACGGCGTTCTGACCAGCCTGCCGGAAGGACGGCTAGGGCTGAAACTCCACATAAAAGGACGCAACGACCCGCAAACCAAACAGCCGCCCACCACAGTCGGGCTGATCGATCTGATCCGGGGCAGTGCTTTCAACAAGCCGATACCCCTGCCCAAGAACACGCCCGTGGACCTGACGCTGGACACCTCCCTTAATTTTGACGAACTTCTGCGTGCCTATGGACAACTGCGCAGGGGCGCGAGCGGTCAGTAGAGATTCGGGAGCGCGAAGCGATGAAAAAGTGGAGCAAGCTGGCCACGGCCTTGGGCCTCAGCCTCTATGCCTTTGCCTGTACGCCGACGATCCGCGTGGAAGTCGCGCCGATCAACATCTACGCCAAACTCGACGCCGACGTGCGCGTGCGTCTGGACAAGGAAGTCCAGTCCGCAATCCAGCAAAATCCCAACCTGTTCTGATGGAGATGACAATGTTCGGGATCGAAAAACTTTCCAGCGTCATGCGCGCGGCGGCTCTCGGCTGCCTGATGTTGACCGCCGGTGTTGGGATTACGGCGATGACGCCCGCTTATGCCGATATCGCCAGTTCAAAAGCCGCCGTCGATGCCGCGAAAATGCAAGGCATCGTCGGCGAACAGGGCGACGGCTATCTCGGCCTCGTCACGGGCGACGCGAGTGCTGCGATCAAGGCCGCGGTTGCCGAAATCAATGCGGGGCGCGCGGGCGTTTACAGCAGCGCGGCCGCAAAATCCGGCACCTCCCCCGCCGCTGCGGGCGAAGCTGCAGCACAAGTGATCTTCGGCAAGCTCCCGGCCGGGCAATACTACAAGCCGCTCGGCGGAAGCTGGACAAAAAAGTAAGCCGTTTCGGCTGGTGGAAAAACCTGCCACTTTTGCGGTGCTTATCTCTCCGTAATCCGCAGAGGCTGGATGCGTTTCGTCCTCAACAGGCGCCTGATCCGTGAACGTCTGCTGGCGCTGTTCAGCAAGCCGAACGACACGCCGCTGTTTGTCTTCGGCAATCAGAAATCCGGCACCTCGGCGATTGCGGGCTTGCTGGCCGAAGCGGCGGGCCAGCGCCTCATCACCGATTTCGCGGGCGCGCAGGAACCTTTCATAGGAGAATTGATCCGCGGCGAAATGCCGGTTTCCGATTTTGTGTCGCGCAACGCCTGGGCGTTCTCCGCGCAGATGGTCAAGGAGCCGAGCCTCACCTTTGCCGCATCCGCGCTGATGGAATATTTCGCAAGCAAACGGGCGGTGATGGTGCTGCGCAATCCGTGGCACAACATCCGCAGCATTCTGGAGCGCGTCGATATCAAGGGCGATGCGGACAGGTTGATTCCGGGACAGCGCCGCCTCAACCGCACATGGCGCAGCATTCTCGCCGGAACCGATCTTGGCCTGCCGCAAGCACATTATATCGACATCCTCGCGCAACGCTGGTTGAAGGCCTCTGAGATCGCCGAGGCATTGGGCAAGCGTGCCGTGATCGTGCGCTACGAGGACTTCTCCGCGGCCAAGCGTGAAACCATCCGGGCATTGGCGCGCGATCTTGGCCTGCCGATCGTCGCCGACATTACGGAAAAACTCGATCACCAGTTCCAGCCGCGCGGGCGCGGCGCCGATCCGAAGCAGTTCTTCGGACAAAATTATGCGCGCATCCAGGCGATTTGCGGCGCGAAGGCCGCGAAGCTCGGTTACGAAGGCTGATCCTTTGCCGCTTCCAGATAGCGCTTCGAGAGCGCGTGATAGACGCCCTCGCGGCAGACCAGTTTCGAGCACGCGGTTGCAATCAGCGCGGCGGCCATCAGCGGCACCAACATCTGATGGTTGTCCACCATCTCCGAAACGATGACGAAGCTTGTGATCGGCGCCTGCACCACGCCCGCGAAATAGCTCACCATGCCGATCAGGACGATCGCACCCATCGGCGCCGACGGAAAAAGCCGGGCGACATCGGCGCCGAAGCCTGCACCGACGGACAGCGACGGCGAGAAGATTCCACCCGGCACGCCGCTGACAGAGGAAAGAACCGTGGCCATGAATTTCAGCGGTGTGAACTGCCAGCCCAGATGGTTGACGCCATGCACCAACCCGCGCGCCTGCGCGTAGCCCGTGCCCCAGACCGTATCGCCAGAGAGATAGCCGCAGATTGCGACACCCAGGCCGCAACCTGCAGCGAAAAGAATGGGATTGGCTTTCATCCACACGCCGACGCGGCCGGGCATGTGACGTGGCACTTCGATCAGGATGCGCGCGAAACATCCCCCGAACACCCCACCCACGACGCCGCACAAAGGAACACAAAGCCAGTCGGTGAAAGACCCCAGCATTGCAGCGGTTGAACCAAAATAAGTATAATCGCCCAGCATCGCGAGCGACGTCATGCCGCCGATGATCACCGCGCCGATGATCAGGCCGGAGGTGCGCACCTCGAAACTGCGGCTGATCTCCTCGATGGCGAAAACAATTCCGGCGAGCGGCGTGTTGAACGCGGCGGCAACACCCGCGGCGGCCCCGGCGAGAATAAGACCCGGCTGGCGTTTGGGCGTGAGCCTTCCGATCTCGAACATCAGCGACGCGCCGACCTGCACTGTGGGTCCTTCGCGGCCGATGGAACCGCCGACCAGCAATCCCAAAAGCGTCATCAGTATCTTGCCGATGGCGGCGCGCAGGCTGACGAGTCGTGAGCGTTCTTCGGGCGTTTTGAGCCCCCGCGCAGCAATGGCCTGCGGAATGCCCGAGCCTCCGGTGTTGGGGAAGTAGCGGGCCGTGAGCCAGGCGATCAGTCCAAAGCCCAGTGGCGTCAGCACGACCGCGATATAGGGGGCATGCCGCAGGATCTGCTGAAAATCGCGCATCGCCATATCGGCGGCGCGCGCCAAGCCGACGGCTGCGACGCCAAACGTTTGGAAGCCATGCGAACCTTGCGTAGGCGTAACCCTCTTCCTATATACCCCTCAGGTCCGGCCAGGCATCGGTCTAGCGCAGGATTTGTCAATGATATCAATGGGAACGGTCCGGAGGGTGCTCACGTTAGAGGCCAGGTAGCCGTCCGCCAGAGAGAGGATTTAAAGCAATGGCAAAAGTGATCGGCATCGATCTGGGCACGACCAATTCGTGCGTGGCCGTCATGGAGGGTTCCACCCCCAAGGTCATCGAAAATGCGGAAGGCGCGCGCACCACGCCCTCCATCGTCGCCTTCAGCAATGATGGCGAGCGTCTCGTGGGCCAGCCCGCCAAGCGGCAGGCCGTCACCAATCCCGAATTCACCTTCTTCGCGATCAAGCGCCTCATCGGGCGCCGCTTCGACGATCCCATGACGAAAAAAGACATCGACATGGTGCCTTACAAGATCGTCAAAGCCGACAATGGCGATGCATGGGTGGCCGGCCGTGACAACAAGAAGTTCTCGCCGAGCGAAATCTCCGGCTTCATCCTGCAGAAGATGAAGGAAACCGCCGAAGCCCATCTCGGCGAAAAGGTTACGCAGGCGGTCATCACCGTTCCGGCCTATTTCAACGACGCGCAGCGCCAGGCGACGAAAGACGCCGGCAAGATCGCGGGTCTTGAAGTTCTGCGCATCATCAACGAGCCGACGGCGGCCGCGCTCGCCTATGGCATGGACAAGAAAAACAGCGGCGTCATCGCGGTCTATGACCTTGGCGGCGGCACGTTCGACGTGTCGGTTCTGGAAATCGGCGATGGCGTGTTCGAGGTGAAGTCCACCAATGGCGACACCTTCCTCGGCGGCGAAGATTTCGACCAGCGTCTCGTCGGCTATCTCGCCGATGAGTTCAAGAAAGAAGCCGGCATCGACCTGCGCAAGGATCGCCTTGCCTTGCAGCGTCTGAAGGAAGCAGCGGAAAAAGCGAAGATCGAACTTTCGTCCGCGATGCAGACCGAAGTGAACCTGCCGTTCATCACGGCGGATGCGTCCGGCCCCAAGCATCTGACGATGAAGATCACGCGCGCCAAACTGGAAGCGCTGGTGGACGATCTCATCCAGAAGACCATCGCGCCGGTGAAACAGGCGCTGAAGGATGCCGGCGTTTCGGCGAACCAGATCGACGAAGTCATCCTCGTCGGCGGCATGACCCGTATGCCCAAGGTTCAGGAAGCGGTGAAGCAGCTCTTCGGCAAGGAACCGCACAAGGGCGTCAACCCGGATGAAGTCGTCGCCATCGGCGCGGCCATTCAGGGCGGCGTGCTCAAGGGCGAAGTGAAGGACGTTCTGCTTCTCGACGTGACCCCGCTGTCGCTGGGCATCGAGACGCTGGGCGGCGTGTTCACGCGCCTCATCGAGCGCAACACCACCATCCCGACGAAGAAGTCGCAGACCTTCTCGACCGCGGAAGACAACCAGACGGCTGTCACCATCCGCGTGTTCCAGGGCGAGCGCGAAATGGCGGCGGACAACAAGATGCTGGGCCAGTTCGATCTTGTGGGCCTTCCGCCCGCGCCGCGCGGCATGCCGCAGGTGGAAGTCACCTTCGACATCGACGCCAACGGTATCGTGAGCGTCACCGCGAAGGACAAGGCGACCAACAAGGAACAGCAGATTCGCATCCAGGCCTCCGGCGGCCTCTCGGAAGCCGACATCAACAAGATGGTGAAGGAAGCGGAAGCGCACGCGGCTGACGACAAGAAGCGCAAGGAAAGCGCCGAAGCCAAGAACCATGGCGACTCGCTGGTGCACTCGACCGAGAAAGCGTTGAGCGAGCATGGCTCGAAGGTCGACGAGGCCGACCGCACCGCCCTCGAGAGCGCCATCGCAGCGCTGAAGGAAGCCTTGAAGTCGGACGATGCGGACGACATCAAGACGAAGACCGAAGCGCTAGCGCAGGCGTCGATGAAGCTGGGCGAGGCGATGTACAAGGCACAGCAGGCCGGTGACGCGGCAGCCGATGCAGCTGCCGACGGCGCAGGCAACGGCCCCAAGGATGACAACGTCGTCGATGCGGAATTTTCCGAAGTCGATGACGATAAGAAGGGCGCGGCGTAAGCTGTGTTTGTCGGTCCGGGGGCGTGAACCGATGGTCAAGGACTTGAAGTCATGATGGCAGACCCGCATCTCCTTTGAGGGGGTGCGGGTCTGCCGTTTTTAGGTGGTTGGCGTATGCGATGACAAAGCGGTGTTATTACGAAGTTCTGGGCGTGGAGCGCACGGCCTCCATCGACATCATCAAAGGCGCCTATCGCAAGGCCGCCAAGGAACATCACCCCGACCGCAATCACGGCGATTCCACCGCTGAAGTCCGTTTCAAGGAAGTCAGCGAAGCTTATGAAGTCCTGAAGGACGATCAGAAGCGCGCAGCTTACGATCGCTTCGGCCATGCCGCGTTCGAGCACGGCAATGGTGGCGGGCGCGGCGGCAATCCGTTCGATTTCGCCTCCAGCTTCACCGATATTTTCGACGATCTGTTCGGCGAGTTCACCGGCGGGCGCAAAGCACGCCGCCAGAACCGCGGACAGGATCTGCGCTTCAATCTGGAAATCTCTCTCGAAGAATCTTTCAAAGGCCGCAACGCGCAGATCAAGGTGCCGAGCGCCGTGGCTTGCGAAATCTGCGGCGGCACCGGCGCGGAAGCCGGGCACAAGGCCGAGCAATGCCCGACTTGCGCCGGCATCGGCAAGGTGCGCGCGCAGCAGGGCTTCTTCACCATTGAGCGTACCTGCCCGTCCTGCCGCGGCAATGGCCGCATCATCAAACATCCCTGCAAGACCTGCCAGGGCGCTGGCTTGGTGCAGAAGGAACGCACGCTGTCGGTCGATATCCCGGCGGGCGTGGAGGAAGGCACGCGCATCCGCCTCGCCGGCGAAGGCCAGGCCGGCATGAATGGCGGACCGGCGGGCGATCTCTACATCTTCATCTCGCTTGCCCCACACCAGATTTTCCAGCGCGACGGACACGATCTTTATTGCCGCGCGCCGGTCTCGTTTGTCACCGCATCGCTGGGCGGCGCCATTGAAGTGCCGACGCTTGATGGTGGGCGCACGAAGGTTTCGATCCCTGAAGGCACGCAATCGGGGCGCCAGTTTCGCATTCGCGGCAAAGGCATGCCGGTCTTGCGCGGCGGCGGCATGAGCGGCGATCTTTATGTCGAGCTGACGGTGGAAACACCGGTGAAGCTCACCAAGAAACAGAAAGAGCTGCTGAAACAGTTCGAAGAAGAAGCCGCGCCGGGAAGCCAGCCGGAATCGGAAGGCTTCTTCGCCAAGGTCAAAGAATTCTGGAAGGGCGAAGCCTAAGCTTCGTTTTATCCGAACGCCTTGTTGAAATCCGGGCAATCACCCGCCGTCGCGAAGATCGCATCGTATTTTCCGTCATTGAGCAGCATCTTCACCGCGCGCACGGCCTGCCCGTAAGCGGCGCGTCCCGTGAGCGCGCCGATGCTGAGGCGGCGCACGCCGGCTGCTTTCAATGAGGCGACATCGGGCGCCGCCTTGGTCGCCAATATGTTCACCGGCAGATCGGTCGCCGCCACCACTTCGCGAATTTGCGCGATGTCCGTCATGAACGCCGCGAAGATGCTGTCCGCGCCGGCCTCGGTGTAAAGCTTGGCGCGGCGAATCATCTCGGCCAGCTTCTTGTCGTCCGGCACGAGATTGCGCAGATACACGTCGGCGCGCGCGTTGATGAAAATATCGGCGCCCTTCGCTTTCGCCACCGACTTGATCGTCTTGATCTTCGCCGCGAGCAGGTCGGGCGAATCCGCACCGTCCTCGATATTGAGGCCCGCGACTCCGATGTCGATCAGGTGCAGACAATGTTCGGCAACCTTCGCCGGATCGGAGGAATAACCTGCCTCACTGTCCACGCTGACGGGCACGCTTACCACCCGCAACACTTCCCGCGTGGCCGCAATCGCCACCTCGCGCGACATGCCCTCGCCATCGGCATAGCCGTTCGACCAGGCGACGGCGGCGCTGGAGGTGGCCACCGCTTTGGCACCGGCGTCCTGCACCAGACGGGCGCTGGCGGCGTCCCAGGCATTGGGGAGAACAAGAATCTTGCCCTTGGCATGGGCTTCACGAAACTCCGCGACCCGATTTTGTTGCAAAACCATGCTCTGCCTGCCTTTTCTTTGCGAACCGATGGCGTTCTCGGCCATTGTGTCTGCACAGGTTCCGCCCCGTCCCGCCAAGGGTCAATTGCAGGGAAGGAATAGCTGAAATGCACCGGGGTTTTTGATAGGAAGTCTCATGCCCACCACCACCGCCGAGCATCTGCACTTCCTCAAGGGCCTGCTTGCCCGCCCCAAGAATGTGGGCGCCATCGCGCCCTCTTCGCCCGCGCTATCGCAAGCGATCGCGCGGCAGGTCGATCCTTCAGTGGCTGGGCCGGTGCTGGAACTGGGACCGGGAACCGGCGTCGTTACCGAAGCCTTGATCGAACGCGGCATCGCGCCGGAACGCATCACCGCCATCGAATACGATCCGGATTTCGCCAAGATGGTGGCCGAGCGCTTTCCGCGCGTGAATGTGGTGCAGGGCGATGCGTTCGATCTGAAGAAGACGCTCGGCAACGGAACCGGCGAAAGTTTTGCCGCTATCGTCTCCGGTCTGCCGCTGCTCAACCATCCGGTGGAGCGCCGCCGCGCGCTGATCGAAGGCGCGCTCGCCAAGCTTAAGCCTGGCGCACCTTATGTGCAGTTCTCCTACGGCTTCGAGCCGCCTATTCCCGCGCCTGCCGGATCGAGTGTGAAACGCGCCGCGCTGGTGCTGATGAACCTGCCGCCCGCGCGCGTGTGGGTGTATCGCAAGACGGTTTGAAACGATCTGCAAAAACAAAAAGGCCCGCGAGATTTCGCGGGCCTTTTTTATCCGATAGGACGAGTGCTTATTCCGCCGCCTCCGCAAGGATCGGCGCGGCTTCCAGAACGTCCTTGCCGACATGGGCTTCGAACTTCTTGAAGTTGTCGCGGAACATTCCGACCAGCTTCTTCGCCTGCGCGTCATAAGCGGATTTGTCGGCCCAGGTGTCGCGCGGGTTGAGGATCTTGGATTCCACGCCCACCACGGCCACCGGCACGCGGAATTTGAAATGCGGGTCGATGCGCATCTCGACATTGGCGAGCGAGCCATCCAGCGCCGCGGCCAGAAGCGCGCGTGTCGCCTTGATCGGCATGCGCGAGCCGGTGCCGAAGGCACCGCCCGTCCAGCCGGTGTTCACCAGCCAGCAGTCCGAACCGTGCTCGGCGATGAGATCGCGCAGCAGATTGCCGTATTCGGTCGGATGACGCGGCATGAACGGCGCGCCGAAGCAGGTGGAGAATGTCGGCTGCGGCTCCTTGCCGAGGCCCTTTTCCGTGCCCGCAACCTTGGCGGTGAAGCCGGAAAGGAAGTGATACATCGCCTGCGACGGGGTCAGGCGCGCGATCGGCGGCAGCACACCGAAGGCATCGGCCGTCAGCATGATGACGTTCTTCGTTCTCACGCGACAGGCGGATCACCTTCGCGTAACAGCCGCCTTCGATATTGAAGACGCCGTTCTCGCTCCAGCCATGTTCGTCATCGCCGATCAAGGTGCGCGAGGCATCAGCCGACAGCGTCGTCTTGCCGGTGCCGGAGAGGCCGAAGAAGATCGCGGCCTTGCCGTCCTTGCCGACATTCGCCGAGCAATGCATCGACATCACGCGCTTGGGCGGTAGCAGGTAGTTCATCACCGTGAAGACGGACTTCTTCATCTCGCCGGCATAGGAGGTGCCGCCGATCAGGATCATCTTCTTGGCGAAGTTCACGCCGATGACGGTCTTGGTCTTGCAGCCATGTTTGGCGGGATCGGCTTCGAAGCTCGGCAGATCGATGATCGTGAATTCCGGTGCGAAACCCTTGAGCTGCTCCGCCGTCGGGCGGATCAGAAGCTGATGCACGAAGAGCGAGTGCCACGCATATTCGGTGACGATGCGCACCGGCAGGCGATGCTCAAGATCGGCCCCACCATAGAGGTCTTTCGCGTACAGCTCCTTGCCTTCCGCGAATTTCATCATGTCGGCGTAGAGCGCGTCGAACTGCGCCGGGGTCATGGAGCGATTTTCGTCCCACCACACCTGGCTCTCTGTCGAGGCGTCGCGCACGACGAATTTGTCTGTCGCGGAGCGGCCGGTGTGCTGACCGGTCAGCACGACGAAGGGGCCGTCTTTGGCGACATGGCCTTCGTTCTTGCGGATCGCATGTTCATAGAGTTCCGGAACGGTGAGATTCCAGTTCACGGACTTCAAATTGCGAAAACCCTGTTTCTCCAGGCCGAAAGCCTGTCCGTCAGCCATTGCATACCCCGTGGGATAGGCAGCCCCTGTGCGGGCTGCTCGTTAGTGAATTTTGCGGGCCAAAGTAGCCTTGGCCCTCCCCGGCTTCAACGAAACTCGGGAAATTGGTTTCATCGCGCCTCTATAGTCCCAAGCCTTTGAAAAGGATAGAGGAATTGGTCTGTGGGGCGATCCGTCGCGATTCCCGTTTTCTCGCGGGGAGCCAATGGGTTATAGCCCCTCCATGAGCCTTTCGGACGAGGAGCTGGAGCGCTACGCCCGCCACATCGTACTGCGGCAGGTTGGCGGAACGGGACAGGCCCGGCTGAAGGCCGCCAAGGTCCTGGTGGTCGGTGCCGGAGGCCTGGGCAGCCCGGTGATTCTCTACCTGGCGGCGGCGGGCGTGGGTACGATCGGCGTCGCCGATTTCGACGCGGTGTCGCTTTCCAACCTGCAGCGCCAGATCGCCCATCGTACCGCCGATATTGGTCGGGCGAAGACGGCTTCGGCCCGCGACGCCGCCCAGGCGATCAATCCGCATGTGAACATGCAGGCGCATGATGAAAAGATCACGGCGCAAAACGCGCTGGAAATCATAGGCCCATACGACGTCGTGGCTGACGGCTCCGACAATTTCGAAACCCGATTCCTGATCAACGATGCGTGCTATTTCGCGAAGAAGACGCTTGTCTCCGCCGCCGTCACCGAATTCGACGGACAGCTCGCCACGTTCAAGGCGCATGTGCCAGGCTGCCCCTGCTATCGCTGCATCTTCGCCGAAGCACCACCGGCGGAAACCGTTCCCAATTGCTCGGAAGCGGGCGTGCTGGGGGCCGCGGCGGGCGTGATGGGCACGTTGCAGGCGCTCGAAGTCATCAAGGAAATCACCGGCATTGGCGAAAGCATGACCGGGCGCCTGCTGATCTATGACGCGCTGGCCACGCGTTTTCGCACGGTCAGGGTGAAGTCCGACCCTGAATGCCGTTTGTGCGGAAAAACGCCCTCGATCCGGACGGTTGGTGAACCCGTCCCAGCCTTAACCGCAAGTTAAAATACACTGTCCGATACTGGGCCTCTGCGGGTTGGGGCCAGTTCATGTCACGTGAAGTCCATTACGAAATCTTCCGCCGTCAGGGAGCAAAGGGCGGTTGGGTCATGCATGACGCCGTCAACAAGCGGGACATGGCGATCTCGATCGCGGAAACCCTGATGGCCGACAACCAGGCGACCGGTGTGAAGGTCGTCAAGGAAAGCTTCGACAACGAGACCGGCGCCTACCAGTCGCTCAAGATTTTCGAAGACGGCCACAACAAGATGAAAGAAGAAGTGGCGAAGGAAGACGCGCCGGGCGCCCTTCCCTGCTTCAAGCCGGATGATCTTTATTCGTATCACGCGCGCAGCACGATGGCGCGGCTCCTGGCCGAGCATTTGGGCCGCCAGAGGCTGACCGTCACCGAACTCATCCATCGCGGCGACGCGCTGGAGCAATTGGAAGCGACGGGCACGACATACCAGCACGCCGTGCAGAAGGTCGCGGTGGCGCAAGCCGCATCCACAACCATGCCGGTCCAGCAGATCGTCAAGAAGCTGAACGACCTCGCCACCAAGGCGATGAACCGCGTCTACACTGATGAGAAGCGCGGCTACTTCCCCAAAGCGAAGGAAGGTCAGTTCGCCGCGCTGGCGCAAAAAATCGCGCAGGAAAGCGACAAGACCTATCTCTTTAACGGCGCCATCGCGCATTACCTCGCCGATGCGTCGGGCTGGAATGAAAAGCTTACACGCCTGCTCGCCATCCTGAAGGAAGCGGACAAGAACGAAGACGTCGCTGATGTCCTTCTGGGCACGGTTGATTCCATCGGCGCGGAGATCCTCGCCGGCTCCGCGGCGCTGCACGAACTCATCGGCGAAAGCGAGAATCTCGGCGCAGCCTTGTGGATGCTGGTTCATGTCTTCCTGGGCCAGCCCGCGGAAGGCACCAATTCGGGCATCGCCGCCGTAACGCGACATTTCAAGACGGACACGCTTCCGGCCGCGCGCACCGCCATCGCCGGGCGCATTCTGGCGGAGCTGAAAAGCGTCAAGCGCCTGTGCCCGGATTCGCTGGTGGACGAGCTGAAAACCCTGCGCCGCATCGCCAACAAGCTGGTGCTGGGACAGGGAAAATATCTGAGCCACGAAGAACTCATCGGCGCGTTCACCCTGCGCTCCAAACGGCTGGTTACCAACGAAATGGTCGGCGAGCATCTTCAGGAAGCGGGCGGCGTGAATGAGAAGATCGAGCGGCTTCTGCTGATCGAGGAAAACATCATCGGGGCAGAGAACAAGCGCCAGCTTGCGAAATTCTTTTCGCCGATCATCACCTCGCCGGGTTTCGAGCAATATTACCTGTTCGGCAAACTGCCGGTGATGGAACGCCTGCAGCGGCTTGTGGACTTGCAGAAGCGCGTGCAGCGCTCAGGCTTTCAGGATGTGCAGAAGCAGGAAATCTGCGACGCACTCGACAAGATCGCCTGTGAAGCTGCGGGCCGTTCCAAGCTGCTGGAATCCATCGACGCCAAACCGGCTGGCCCGGTGGAAAAAGCCGTCGCCATCCTGCGCCTGATGACGGGCGCAACGATCACGCAAGGGCGGCTGTCGGATCAGGCGCGCACGCTGATCCTGACTTATATGGGCAAACCCGGATTCATGAGCGGCTATGCCGCACATCTGGCCAAAACCAAGGGCGAAGTTCCCAACGCCGACACGGCGATGAACGACCTCATGGCGACGCTGGAAAAAGCCGGTATCGAGATGGAAGCCGGGATGAAGGCGATCGCCGCCTGAGGCTAATGCGCCTCGTCCCAATTGAGGGCGGCGCGCGCATCCACCACCAGCGGAACCGATAGCTGCAGCGCGGGCAGTGACGCATGTTCCATCGTCTGTCGCGCGGTGGCGATCAGCACATCGCATTCCTTGTCGGGCACTTCGAACACAAGTTCGTCATGCACCTGAAGCAGCATCTTCGCCTTCAGCTTTTTCGCCGCCAGCGCGCCCGGCACGCGGATCATGGCGCGGCGGATGATGTCCGCGGCCGTGCCCTGGATCGGTGCGTTGATCGCCGCGCGTTCCGCCCCGCCACGATGGCTGGGATTGGAGGACCGGATTTCGCGGATATGCACGCGGCGGCCGAACAGGGTTTCCACATAACCGTGCTCGCGCGCATATTCCTTGGTGGCTTCCATGTAATCGCGGATGCCGGGAAAGCGCTGGAAGTATTTCTTGATGTAGTCGTCTGCTTCGCCGCGCGCGATGCCGAGCTGGTTGGCCAGGCCGAACGCCGAAATGCCATAGATAATGCCGAAATTGATCGCTTTGGCGCGGGAACGCACGTCGCGCGGCATGCCCTTCACCGGTACACCGAAAATCTCGGACGCCGTCATGGCGTGAATGTCGAGACCGTCCGCGAAGGCTTTCTTGAGCTGCGGGATGTCCGCCATATGCGCCAGCAGGCGCAATTCGATCTGGCTGTAATCCGCGCTGACGAGCTTGTTACCCTTGGCGGCGATAAAAGCCTGGCGGATCTTGCGGCCGTCCTCGGTACGGATCGGGATGTTCTGCAGATTGGGATCGGTGGAGGCCAGACGTCCCGTGCTCGCTGCCGCCAATGAATAAGAGGTGTGAACGCGGCCCGTCTTCGGATTGACATAGGTGGGCAAGGCTTCGGTATAGGTGCCGCGCAGCTTGGCAAGTTGGCGCCAGTCCAGAACCTTCTGCGCGATCGCATGACCTTGCGCCGCGACGTCTTCCAGCACGCCGACATCGGTGGACCATGCGCCGGTCTTGGTGCGCGAGCCGCCGGGAATCTTCATCCGGTCGAACAGCAATTCACCCAACTGCTTGGGCGAGCCGATGTTGAATTCGCCGCCGGCGAGTTTGTGGATGTCCTTCTCCAGCGCCATCTGTTTCTTGGCGAATTCGTTGGAAAGTTTGCGCAGGAAATCCTGATCGACCAGAATTCCCTCGCGCTCCATGTCCGTCAGCACGGGAATGAGCCGCCGCTCGAGAGTCTCATAAACCGTGACCTTGCCTTCGGCGACGAGGCGCGGCTTCAGCAGACAATGCAGGCGGTACGTCACGTCCGCATCTTCGGCGGAATATTTCGTGGCCTGATCGACGGGCACGCAATCGAAGGCGATCTTCTCCTTGCCCTTGCCGGTGACGTCCGTGAAAGAGATCGGCTTGTGGTTCAGGTTGATCTCGGACAACTCGTCCATGCCATGACCGTGCAACACGCTGTCCAGCACGAAGGAGATGGCGAGCGTATCGTCGAACGGCGCAACGCGGATGCCCCGCTGCAAAAAAACGAGGAGATCGTATTTTATGTTCTGGCCGATCTTGAGGACGGAATCGTCTTCCAGAAGCGGCTTGAGGCGCTTGAGAACCTCCGCTTCGGGAAGCTGTGTGATGACGCCCTTGTCGCCGGAAAGATCCAGGCCATCGCCGGAGCGATGACCGCAGGGGATATAACAGGCTTCGCCCGGCGCGACGGCGAGCGAGACACCGCATAGCGTGGCCTGCATCGCATCCAATGACGTGGTTTCGGTATCGACGGCAAACCGCCCGGCTTCGCGCGCGCGTCCGATCCAGTGATCGAGACGATCCAGCGTCGTGACCCCTTCGTATTTCTGATAATCGATGGCGCGAACGACATCGCCGCGATCCATCACGGCGCCGGGCGATTTTCCCTTTCCCGGCACCAGAGATTTTTCTTCCGCGATCGGCGCGGGCTTCACCGCACTTGCCTTGCCCGGCGCCGGCAAGGATTTCTCCGCAGGATCGGCGCTGGCTGGAACCGAGTCCGGATCGTCGATGCCGTAATGCGCGGCGGCGCGGCGTGTCAGCGTGTTGAATTCCATCGCCTTCAGGAAGCCGATGAGCATTTGCGGGTCCGGCTCGCGCACGGCGAATTCATCCGGCTGTTCTTTGACTTTCACATTCGCGTCGAGGGTGACGAGCCTCAGCGAGATGCGCGCGTTCTCTGCGTTCTCGATCAGAGTTTCACGACGCTTGGGCTGTTTGATCTCGCCGGCCCGTTTCAGCAGCGTTTCCAGATCGCCATAGATGCCAAGCAATTCGGCAGCGGTTTTCACGCCGATGCCGCGCACGCCGGGCACATTATCGATGGAGTCGCCGGCCAGCGCCTGAACTTCCACAACCTTGTTCGGAAGGACCCCGAACTTCTCCATCACCTCGGCGGAGCCGAGGCGCTTGTTCTTCATCGTGTCGAGAAGCTCGATCTTGCCGTCCACAATCAGCTGCATCAGATCCTTGTCGGAGGATATGATGGTGCAGCGGGCGCCGGCTTCCATCGCCATGCGCGCATAAGTGGCGATGAGATCATCCGCCTCGAAGTCGGCCATCTCGACGCAAGCGACCCCGAAGGCGCGTGTGGCGTCGCGCACCAGCGGAAATTGCGGGATCAAATCTTCCGGCGGATCGGGACGGTTCGCCTTGTATTGCGGATAGATCTTGTTGCGGAACGTCGTCTTGCCGGCATCGAAGATCATGGCGAGATGCGTCGGCGCTTCGGCGCCTTTCATGTCTTCCAGCAGCTTCCACAGCATGTTGCAGTAGCCGGAGACGGCGCCGGTCGGCAGGCCGTCGGATTTGCGGGTCAGCGGCGGCAGGGCGTGATAGGCACGGAAGAGATAACCCGATCCGTCGATCAGGTAGAGATGATCGCCCTTCTTGAGCGGCGACTTGTCATCGCCAGACCCGGCAACGGATTTCGCCATGGATTTTATCTGGCCCTTGCTCAATGCGCATGGGCTCCGGCGCGCAGCACGAAGCGGCGATCGCAATAGGGGCATTCGACATATTTCTCGTCGCCCATCTCCAGATAGACCTTGGGATGGCCGAGCGATCCGCCAATTCCATCACAGGAGACGCGGGTATCATCCACTTCGATGGTCTCGGGCACGTCGACAGGCATGGCGGATTTTCCGTGAAATTCCGGGCGGATCATAGCCACGGAAAGCCCTGCCGCAACTGCCAAGAAATGCTGCTGGAACAAGGCGGTTTCCGTGCCTAGACTCCGTATATGGTCACACTGAACCGCATTTACACCAAGACCGGCGACAAGGGCGAAACCGCGCTTGGCGACGGATCGCGCCTGCCCAAGCATGCCTTGCGCATTTCCGCTTACGGCACGGTGGACGAAGCCAATGCCGCCATCGGGCTGGTGCGGCTTCATACCCATGGCCAGACAGACGCGATGCTGGCGCGCATCCAGAACGATTTGTTCGACCTGGGCGCCGATCTGTGCGTTCCGGAAACCACCAAGCGCAATGAAGGGCGGCTGCGGATCGTGGATGCGCAGGTGGAGCGGCTGGAAAGCGAGATCGATGCCATGAATGCGGAGTTGAAGCCGCTGACTTCTTTCATATTGCCGGGCGGCTCCGCGGCCGCCGCGCATCTGCATCTCGCGCGCACCATTGTGCGCCGCGCGGAACGGCTGATGACGGAACTGGCGGAGCATGAAGCGGTAAACCCGGCGGCGATCAAATATGCGAACCGGCTGTCCGATCACCTGTTCGTCGCGGCGCGTTTCGCGAACGACAAAGGTGCGGGCGATGTGTTGTGGGTTCCCGGCGCAACCCGAGGCGACGCAGGTTAGACGGAAGCCATCGCGACAGCGATGGCCGCGCCGGGAAAGCGGAACGCGCGAAAAACAATCAGCCGCGCATGTCCGAGTGGCGGCCGAAGAGGAATGCCAGGATCACGCCCGGCAGACCGATCACCGCCCAGCTCCAGAAACCCAGAACCGTCTCGATCCATTGCGCGCCCGGTTGCGGGATGGTGCGTGCGATCCAGGCGTGGAAGGTCAGATCGCTCGGCGCGTTGATCATCATCCACACCTGATCGAGTGAGCGCACGGTGATCTCGCCGCCTTTCTCGAGCGACGCGATCACGTCCGCGCCCAGCAGCATCAGGCCGAGCACGATCAGGACAAGACTGAGAAAACGCATCGCGGCTTGCATGAAAACCACCCCAGACGGAGCAACCTAGCCGGGGCGACGGTCACCACACAAGAATGGTGAAACGCCATTAACCATCATTCACACGGTTTGGTTTCCGATTGGCACCGGTCCGCCGCTACTGGCCGGGATAGGGCGTGCCGTCCCGGCGTGTGAATTTGTCGGTGCGGGAATCGATCTGCATGTCGATGTCCGGGTAATCGCAGAAATCGTTGGTCGAGCGCGTGCCGACTTCCAGGCACACCGCATCAGTCTTTGATTTGTTGATCAACTGATGACCGTTCTTGTCGCCTTTCGGAAAGGCGGCGCAATCGCCCGCATGCAGGACATGCTCACCATTGTCGTCCACCAGCACGACTTCGCCCGAGAGCACATAGACGAACTCATCTTCGCCGGAATGCCAGTGCCGCTGGCTCGACCACACGCCCGGCGGAAGCGTCAGCATGTTCACGCCAAAGTCGGAAAGCCCGCCGGCATCGCCCAGGCGCTGGCGCACCCGTTCCATACAAGGCTTGTCGAAGGGTGCCGGATAGCCGCAGCCGCGCTTGGTTTCTGCTTTCGCGATGTCGATCTTGGGCATGGAAATTTCCTCCGGCACAAACGCTAAAACGAAACCGCCCGCGAGACATCTCTCGCGGGCGGATCGACACTATGCAGAAAGTGCAGGGATTAAGACTGCGCCTGCTCCGCGGCGGGTGCCGCGGCTTTCTTGGTGAGGTCTTCGCCCGTGACCTGATCGACGGCCTTCATCGACAGGCGAACCTTGCCGCGATCGTCGAAGCCCAGGAGTTTCACCTTCACGGCCTGGCCTTCCTTGACCACATCGCTCGGCTTGTTGACGCGCTGCTGCGCCAGTTCCGAAACGTGGACGAGGCCGTCTTTTGGTCCGAAGAAGTTCACGAAGGCGCCGAAATCCATGACCTTCACGATCTTGCCATCGTAGATCTCGCCGATTTCCGGCTCGGCCACGATGCCTTTGATCCATTTCAACGCGGCCTTGATCGACTCGCCGTCGGCGGAGGCGATCTTCACCGTGCCGTCGTCTTCGATGTTGATCTTGGCGCCGGTCTTTTCGACGATCTCGCGGATCACCTTGCCGCCCGACCCGATCACTTCGCGGATCTTGTCGGTCGGGATCTTGATCTGCTCGATGCGCGGGGCGTGTTCGCCCAGCTGCTCGCGGCCGTGATCCAGGGCTTTGTTCATTTCGCCCAGGATGTGCAGACGGCCACCCTTCGCCTGTTCCAGCGCGACCTTCATGATCTCTTCGGTGATGCCGGAAATCTTGATGTCCATCTGCAGCGAGGTGATACCGTCGGCGGTGCCGGCGACCTTGAAGTCCATATCGCCGAGATGATCTTCGTCACCCAGGATGTCCGACAGAACGACATAGCGATGGCCTTCCATGATGAGGCCCATGGCGATGCCCGCCGTTGGCTTCTTCAAGGGAACGCCCGCATCCATCAGCGCCAGCGAGGTGCCGCACACGGTCGCCATCGAGGACGAACCGTTCGACTCCGTAATTTCGGAGACGACGCGCAGCGTGTAGGGGAACTCTTCCTTCGTCGGCAGCATCGGATGGATCGCGCGCCAGGCGAGCTTGCCATGACCGATCTCGCGGCGGCCCGGGGCGCCCATGCGGCCCGTTTCACCCACACTGTAGGGAGGAAAGTTGTAGTGCAGCATGAAGGTCTGCTTGCCGGTGCCTTCGAGGCTGTCGACAAACTGTTCGTCTTCCGCCGTGCCGAGCGTGCAAACCACCAGCGCCTGCGTTTCGCCGCGCGTGAACAGCGCCGAACCGTGCGTGCGCGGCAGGATGCCGACTTCGGCGACGATCGGGCGAACCGTGACGAGATCGCGGCCGTCGATGCGCGTCTTGGTGTCGAGCACCGCGTTGCGCATGATCTTGGCTTCGAGGTCGTGGAAGAGATTGCCAAATTCCTTGGCGCTCATCTTGCCGTCGCCTTCGCCGACGAAATATTCCGCCGTCTTCTTCTTGATCTCGGCGATGCGGTCGCGGCGTTCGAACTTGACGGGGATCTGGAACGCGCCGGCGAGATTGATGCCGGCAACCTTCTCGATCTCTTCGATCTTCAGGCCCGTGTCGCTGTGCGGAACCGCGCGCGGTTCCTTCGCGGCCTTTTCGGCGAGGCGAATAATCGCGTTGATGGCGTGCTGCATTTCGCGATGACCGAACATCACGGCGCCGAGCATGGTCTGTTCGTCCAGCTCCTGCGCTTCGGATTCGACCATCAGAACCGCATCCGAGGTTCCGGCGACGACCAGTTCCAGCTTGGAATTGACCATGTCGTCGATCGGCGGGTTGAGAACATACTGACCGTCAATGTAAGCGACGCGGGCAGCGCCGATCGGACCCTGGAACGGGACGCCGGAAATCGTCAGCGCGGCGGACGCGGCAACGAGTGCCACGATATCCGGATCGTTCTCCAAATCGTGGGAGAGAACCTGGCAGACCACCTGCGTCTCGTTCTTGTAGCCTTCGGCGAAGAGCGGGCGGATCGGACGGTCGATCAGGCGCGAGATCAGCGTCTCACGCTCCGTCGGCGCGCGTTCGCGCTTGAAATAGCCGCCCGGAATCTTGCCGGCGGCGTAGTAGCGCTCCTGGTAATTCACGGTGAGCGGAAAGAAATCGATTCCTTCCTTCGGCTGCATGGCGCCGACAACGGCGGCGAGCACGACGGTCTCGCCATAGGTGGCGATGACCGCGCCGTCAGCCTGACGCGCGACCTTGCCGGTTTCGAGCGTGAACTTGCGTCCGCCCCATTCGAATTCTTCTTTTGCAATCTTGAACATGTTTTTGTTCCTTCATTCCCCGTCGCCGGATTGCGACAGGCGTGTTTGCGGCGAGTTCTTTCTCACGGACAAACGGATAGTGCGCAGGCCGCGACCATTCGCGACCCACGCTGGAGTGTCTTGGCCTTGATGGAAGACAGCGCGCTCAGCGGCGCAGGCCCAACCGCGCGATCAGCGCCTCATAGCGCTTTCCGTCGGATGCCTTGACGTAGTCGAGCAGACGGCGGCGCTGGGACACCATCTTGATGAGACCACGGCGGGAGTGATTGTCCTTTTTGTGATCCTTGAAGTGCTCGGTCAGGTTGTTGATGCGCTCGGAGAGCACCGCCACCTGCACTTCCGGCGAGCCGGTATCGTTCGGCTGCGTCGCATATTCCTTGATCAGTTCGGCTTTACGTTCTGCGGTAATCGTCATTTTTCTCTACTGCTCCGGTCATCCAAAGTTGAACACGCGAAACGGCCTGAGTTCTCCTTGTGCGAGTTCGGCCAGTGCGACCGGCTCACCCTCGCCCGTGGAGAGATAGACCGTGAGACCTGAGAGATCGTGTTCGTCCGGAAAGGCATCCGTGATGCGGGCGAAAAGATTCGCGCGCATCAAGATCGGATTGCCGCTGCGGAGGCGAACTGCATCCGGACCCGTAACTGCCAGCGCCGGGATGCCGTCCAGCGCGGTAGAAATAGGCCTCAAGTGCTCAAAAGCGGCGGGACTATGCATAAAACCCCTTAGGGTTTCTAGGGGCACGGACTGGCTTTCTGAAAAGCCCCCGACGGCGGTCCGCCGCAACTGGGAAACATGCCCGCAAGTGCCCAGGGCGCGGGCGATGTCCCGGACCCAGGCCCGGACGTAAGTGCCTTTGCCACAACGCATTTCGAAGACCGCGTGGTCGGAATCCGGGGTTTCGAGCAGGCGGGCTTCGTGGATCTGGACATTGCGGGATTGAAGTTCCACGGCCTCCCCGTCCCGGGCCAGGTCATAGGCCCGCTCTCCGTCCACCTTGATGGCGGAATAGATCGGCGGGGTCTGGCGCCTTCGGCATCGTCGCTGTCGCGGCCTTCGCCCCAGCGCGCGGTGAAGCGGTAGGTCTTCTCAGAATCCATTGCATAGGGAACGGTTTTGGTCGCTTCGCCCAATGCGATCGCGAGGACACCTGTCGCCATCGGATCGAGCGTTCCCGCATGGCCCGCCTTCTGCGCGTCGAAGATACGGCGCACCTGGCCGACGACCTGCGTGGAGGTGACGCCCTCAGGCTTATCCACGATCACCCAACCGTGGACGGCATTGCCCTTCTTCTTACGACTCATCGTCGTCTTCGGCCTTGGCCGCCAGATCGCGCGCGACGCGCTCGGACTTCAGGAGATTTTCGATTCTCTCCGCTTCCGCGAAAGAGTCGTCTTCGACGAAACGCAATTCCGGCGTGAATTTGAGTTCGATCATATGGCCCATCTCGCCGCGAATGAACGCCTTGTGGCGATTGAGCGCCTTGATGATCCGGTCGGCGTTCTGGCCGCCAAGCGGTTCGCAGAACACCGTTGCGTGGCGCATGTCACCCGACGGCTTCACCTGTGTGATCGTCACCGACACACCTTCGAGATCCGGATCGCGGATATCGCCGCGCGTCACGATTTGCGACAGCGCATGGCGCAGCATCTCACCCACACGCAGCTGGCGTTGCGACGGTCCTTTATCGCGTGACGGATGTTGGTGTCGCGGCATGATGACTCCTATTCCGAATATCCGTAGCGCGTGAGCCACGGGCTGAGCAGCGGCATGACAGGCGCAAGCTGCATGGCGTAACGCTGCCACTGGCCCGCGCCCTGGGTGTAAAGCCCGCGCGAAACCTGCGCGGCGCTCGGCGTATCGATGCCGCGCTGGCGCGCACGGCTTGCGAAATCGCGCATGGATTCATCCCATGCAATGCCCATGAAGGCACATACGGCGCGCATTTCCGTTTCCATATCCGCGACCATCGCTTCGTAGCGCAACGCGTGGACGTCGAGGTCAAGCTTTTCGCGATAGCGCTCAGCCAACCGCATCACCGCATCGTAATATTTCGCCGCGCTTTCCAGCGTGACCAGCTCATACATCTGCGCCGTCATGACAAACCGGCGGCGAAAGCAGGACAGGACCACATCGCGCGGATCGCGCAGCGCAAACAGGATTTTTGCCTGCGGAAAAAGCTTTGCGATGAGGCAGAGCAGCACGGTGTTGAGCGGCATCTTGTCCACGAACACCGGCGTGGACGGCGTGACGCCGGCTTCCTCGACGCGTTGCCAATAGGCCTCGCGGGCGGCGGTCAGATCGGTGTGCCGCATATTCGCCAACCGGTCCAGACCGTCCGGCGCCAGGAATGTTCTCTCCGCGTCGATCAGGCAATCGCGCTCTTCCATGGAAACAACATCGCGATGGCTGGCAAGAATCTGCTCCAGCAAGGTCGTGCCCGAGCGCGGGAAACCGACAAGAAATACATGCGTTTTCACCGGCCCTGGCGACGCATCGTTTTTGTGCGCCCGCCATGCATCTTTCGGTGCATCGCGGAAGTAGCGCTCCAACCGGTGGACGCGCGCCAGCGCACGCTCGGTTCCGGCCGCTTCATACACAGGCTGATAGAACGCCTTCAGCGTTTCGAGACTTGTGTCCGCCAGCAGCGGTTTCACCCGCGTCAATGCATCTTCGAATTTCTTCTCTTCGACATCGGCCGTGGCGAGCGCCAGCATCGCCGCCGTCTGGCGCGGGTCGACCTGCAAGGCGCGCGCGGCATAGCCGCGTGAGGCCTTCGCTTCGCCGCGCTGTGCCGCGAGATTCGCCAGATGCGACAAGGCTTCGGCATTGCGCGGCTCGGCGTCCAGCACGCGCTCGAATTCGCGGGATGCCTTGGCGATTTCGCTCATCGCTTCCAGCGCACAGGCCTTGTTGAAGCGAAGACGCGCATTTCCTGGTGAAAGCTTCAAAGCGGCGTCGCAGGTCTCGACCGCTTCGCGGAACAGTCCGTTGCGCTGCTGGCACAGGACCAGCGCCGTCAGCACATCAAGACTGCGCGGTGCCAGGCCGCGCGCACGCAGCGCCAGCTCCAATGCCTTCGCATCGTTGCCGGTGTTGACGGAGGCATAGGCAGCCAAAGTCAGAAGCTGTTCGTTCTCGATGCCGCGCGAGACCGCTTCCATGCCGAGATGGCAGGCGCGCGCCATGTCGCCCATGCGCATCGCATCGCCCGCGGCCCGCATATAACGCTGAAGATCCATGGATGAACTGGCGGAAGGCGCGGCCATGCGTCACCTGCGATGACGGGGCGAAAGGCCAGCGCGCGTCAAAGCGCGCGCTGGATCGTTTCGACCTCGAAGCACTCGATCACGTCGCCCTTTTGCAGCTCCTGATAGCCCGCAAAGGCCATGCCGCATTCCTGGCCGGTCTGCACTTCGCGCACTTCGTCCTTGAAGCGCTTGAGCGTGGAGAGTTCGCCTTCGTGTATGACAACGCTGTCGCGGATGAGGCGCACCCTGGCGCCGCGGCGCACGACACCTTCGGTGACACGGCAGCCCGCAACCTTGCCCACCTTGGAAATGGTGAACACTTCCAGTACTTCGGCATTGCCGAGGAATTTCTCGCGCGTCTCCGGCGCAAGCATGCCCGAGAGCGCCGCTTTCACGTCATCCACGACATTGTAGATGATGTTGTAGTAGCGGATCTCGACACCGTCGCGCTTGGCGCGTTCGCGCGCCTGTGCGTTGGCGCGCACGTTGAAGCCGATGATCGCGCCGCCCGAAGCGTGCGCGAGAATGACATCGGATTCGGTGATCGCGCCGACGCCGGACTGCAGAACCTGCGCGCCGACTTCATCGGTGCCCAGCTTGTGCAGCGCACCCTGAATAGCTTCGACCGAACCTTGAACATCGCCCTTGATGACGAGCGGCAGCAGACGCTTCTCGCCTTCCTTCTGCGTCTTGAGCAGCTGGTCGAGCGATTGGCGCGCATTCGTCGCATGGCGCGCTTCGCGGCGCTTGCGGGCGATATATTCCGTAACTTCGCGGGCACGGCTTTCGTCGGTTACGACCACGAATTCGTCGCCCGCTTCCGGCACGCCCGAAAGGCCGAGCACTTCGACCGGCGTGGAGGGGCCGGCGGACGGAATGGTCTCGCCGCGATCGTTCACCAGCACGCGCACACGGCCCCATTCGGAACCGGCCACGACGATGTCGCCGGTCTTCAGGGTTCCGCGCTGCACCAGCACGGTGGCCAGCGGGCCGCGGCCCTTGTCGAGCTTGGCCTCGATGACGGCGCCCTCGGCGGTGCGGTTGGGATTGGCTTTCAGGTCCAGAACTTCGGCCTGCAGAAGAATGGCCTCTTCCAGCTTGTCGAGATTGGTGCCCTTGGTCGCGGAAACATCCACCGACAGCACATCGCCGCCCAGATCTTCGACCTGGATTTCGTGTTGCAGCAATTCGGTCTTCACGCGGTTGGGATTGGCATCGCCTTTGTCGATCTTGTTGACGGCGATGATCATCGGAACATGCGCGGCCTTGGCATGGCTGATCGCTTCTTCGGTCTGCGGCATGACGCCGTCGTCGGCGGCCACCACAAGAATAACCAAATCCGTGACCTTCGCGCCGCGCGCGCGCATCTGTGTGAACGCGGCATGGCCCGGCGTGTCGAGGAAGGTGATCTTCTGGCCGTTCTTCAACTGCACCTGATAGGCGCCGATATGCTGGGTGATGCCGCCCGCCTCACCCGCGACCACATCGGTCTTGCGCAGCGCATCGAGCAGCGAAGTCTTGCCGTGATCGACGTGGCCCATGACGGTGACGACCGGCGGACGCGAAACCATTTCGGCGGTGTCTTCGTCGGAGATCTTCAATCCTTCCAGCACGTCGGATTCGGCGACGCGCTTGACGGTGTGACCGTATTCGGTCGCGACCAATTCGGCGGTGTCGGCATCGATCACGTCGTTCGCCGTCGACATCATGCCGTTTTTCATCAACACCTTGATGACATCGACGGTGCGGCGCGCCATGCGGTTTGCGAGTTCGGCGACCGTGATGGTTTCCGGAATCGTGATGTCGCGCGGGCCCGCCGGACCGGCAACCTGCTGCTGGCCTTTGTTGATGCGCTGCAGGTGGCGCTTATAAGCGGCAACCGAGCGGGTGCGTTCGCTGCCGTCATCGGACAGAGCGCGCGTGACGGTGAGTTTCCCGCGGCGGCGATCGTCGCCGCCCGGCTTGCGCGCGGCCGGCGCCTTGGGCGCAACCTTGCCGCCCGGGCCAACCTTCTTCGGCGCTTCGTCTTCTTCTTCGTTGACGCGGCGCGTGCGCGGCGCATCGGCACTGGCAGGCGCACCGGGACGTGCCGGCTCCGCCTTGCCGCCATCGCGGCGCGCGGCTTCTTCTTCCGCATGCTTGCGCGCAAGTTCTTCGGCAACCTTGCGTTTGTCTTCTTCAGCCTTGCGGCGGAGCGCAGCTTCGCGCTCCTGCTTCAGCTTGGTTTCTTCTTCGTTTCTGCGGCGGGCATCGTCTTCCGCCTGGCGACGCGCTTCTTCCTCATGCACGCGCGCATCGGCGAGCGCCGCGCCGCGGCGTGCCTTCTCTTCTTCCGTCAGCTGGCGCAGGACGACGCCGGGACGGCCCGCATCGCGCGCGGGCGACGGCGCAGCCGCGGCCTTCGCGGCAGGCCGCACCTCTGTTTCAGCCGCCTTCGCCTTCGCAGGGGCGGCGGGCTTCGCCGCGGCGGTCGTGGGATGGGTGGTGCGCTTCTTCTCCACCACGACCGCCTTGGTGCGGCCATGGCTGAAGCTTTGCTTGACGGTGGACGTTTCCGTCTTCTTCAGCGTGAGCGTCTTTGCGGGACGCTTCGTATCGTTGGTGTCGCTCATGCAATTCCTTCATGCGCAGGAGTCGAACCTGCGTCCACAGTAACGGAGCGGAATCCGGCAAGCCGGCCCGCTTCGAAGATCAAACGATCGGTAAGCGCGCCCGCTTTGAGGGCGGCATGTATCACATTCTCGCGGCCCAAGGCCAAGCTCAATTCGGCGCTGGAAAGGCAATCCAGAACAGGCAGATCGAGGCCGCGCGATTTCGCCATGCCCAGAACCTTGCGGCGTCCGTCGGCGGCGCCATCGCTGGCTTCGATCAGAAGCGCGGGCGCGGGTTTGGAATCCAGCGCGCGCGCGACATTGTCGAAACCGGTCACCAGCGCGCCGGAACGGCGCGCCATGCCCAGATCGCCGGTCATGCGCTGCACGATCAGCTTTTCGACCAGAGCGGGAAGTTCCGCGGAGGCCTTCACATTCGCCTTCGCCGCCTTGGAGAAATGGTTCTTCGCGATCGCGCGTTCAAGGATCGCGCGGTCCGCGCTCACCCAGATTCCGCGCCCCGGCAATTTTGCCGCGATGTCGGGAACCACATCGTCATCGGGAGAGACAGCGAAGCGGATGAGCTGCGCTTCCTCGCGCACCTCGCCCGTGACGATGCACTTCCTTTCGCGCATCGTCTCACTGTCCTCTTCGATGGCCATCGTCAGATTCAAGCGTCTTCCTCGCTCGCCGTTTCTTCTTCGGCAACTTCCTCTTCAACGACTTCCGGCTCTTCCTCGATCCAGCCCATCTTCACGCGCGCCTTCATGATGATGGCGTTGGCGTCTTCAGCGGTAAGGTTGAAGCCTTCCAGGAAGCCCGGGACGCGGATGCGTTCCTTTTCCTTGTTGGTCTCGTAATAGCCGATGAGATCGTCCGTCGCGCAGCCCGCGAGATCCTCGACGGACTTCACTTCGTTCTCGCCCAGCGCGACTGCGATGGCGGGGGTTACGCCCGGCACATCCAGCACGTCGTCTTCGACGCCGAGCGCCTTGCGTTTGTCGTCCATTTCCTTGTTCTTCGCCTCAATGAATTCCAGTGCGCGGGTCTGAAGTTCCTGCGCGGTTTCTTCGTCAAAACCTTCGACGGCGGCCAGTTCGTCCAGCGGCACAAAGGCGACGTCTTCGATCGACGCGAAACCTTCCGATGCGAGCAACTGCGCCACCCAGGCGCACATTCTGGCCGCGGCGGCCGATGGCGAGCGAGAGCTGCTCGTCCGGCACGACCACTTCGGTGCGGTGCGTGTCTTCGTCGAGCACGACCTTGGAGACTTCCGCCGGCGCCAGCGCGTTGACGATGAAGGTCGCCGCTTCGGTGGACCACGGAATGATGTCGATGCGCTCGCCCTGAAGTTCCTGCACCACCGCTTGCACGCGCACGCCGCGCATGCCGACGCAGGCGCCGACGGGATCGATGCTCGAGTCTTTGCTGATCACCGCGATCTTGGCGCGGCTGCCCGGATCGCGCGCCACGGCGCGGATTTCGATGATGCCGTCATAGATTTCCGGCACTTCCTGCGCGAACAGGCGCACCATGAATTGCGGATGCGAGCGCGACAGGAAGATCTGCGGCCCGCGGGTTTCGCGGCGCACGTCATAGATATAGGCGCGGATGCGGTCGCCGGTGCGGAAGCTCTCGCGCGGGATCATCTCGTCGCGGCGGACAACGCCTTCGGCGCGGCCCAGATCGACCACCACCGAACCGAACTCCACGCGCTTGACGATGCCGTGAACGATTTCGCCGATGCGATCCTTGAATTCCTCGAACTGACGCTCGCGCTCGGCGTCGCGCACCTTCTGCACGATCACCTGCTTGGCGTTCTGCGCGTTGATGCGGTTGAAATCGACCGGCGGCAGCGTCTCGGCGATAATGTCGCCGACCTGGGCCGCGGGATTGCGCGCGCGCGCATCGGCCAGGCTGATCTCGATCTTGTCGTTATCGACGAGCTCGACGACGTGCAGATAGCGCGACACATGGGTCTCGCCGGTCTTCGGATCGATGTCGACCTTGATCTCGTTCTCGGCGCCGTAATGGGCCTTTGCCGCGCGCTGCATGGCTTCTTCCATCGCGGCGATGACGACCGCCTTCTCGATGTTCTTGTCGCGGGCAACAGCGTCCGCGATCTGCAGCAATTCTGTTCTGTTGGCGGCAATAGCGGCCATGATCGTCTTCTCCTATTGAGCCTTTCGGGCTTTCAAATCTTCAGCAATGAGTTTGTCTGTCAGAACCAGTTTCGCTTCCGCGATGCCGCGGAAGGGAAATTTGAATCGGGCGCCATCGGCTTCGAGCATGACATCGTTGCCGTCGAGACCGAGCAGCATGCCCTTGAACTTCTTGCGGCCGGCCTCGTTGGCATTGACGAGTTCGATCTTGGCTTCATGGCCGGCCCAGCGCGCGAAATCGGATTGGCGCGTCAGCGGGCGGTCGATGCCGGGCGACGAGACTTCCAGATCGTATTCGCCTTCGATTGGGTCTTCCGCTTCCAGGAATTCGGACAGCGCACGGGAAAGCTTGGCGCAATCGTCCACATTCATCGTGCCGTCCGGGCGCTCGGCCATGATCTGCAGCGTCTTGGATTTGCCGGCCAGCAGGCGCAGGCGCACGAGCTTGTACCCTGCGGCTTCCACCGCGGGTTCAAGTATCGGCTGCAATTGCGACATCGCCGTGAGTATGACCGTTCTCCATTCCAACAGATAAGAAACGACAAAAGCTTCTCCCGCGCGGCGATCCTTTCGGACCGCCACACAACAGTAAGTTCTGTTGTCTGGGATGGCCGGGGATATACCCCTCGAAACCCATGATTACAAGGTCAGGCCCGGCAAAACCGCAGGAAAGCCGGGATTCCGTGGAGTTGCTTGGCCTCGTAGCGGGTCTGCGGCCAGTCGGCGGGGCGCTGATGCCAATCGGCAGCGCGTGTCGCCATCCATTTAAAAGAAGGATGGGCCATGAGGATTTCCAGCGTGAACTCCAGAAGCGGCGCGTCATCGCTGCCAAAGCGCAGTTCCGCGCCCGGTTTCATCACGCGGGCGAGCTGATCCAGCATTTCGGTTTGCAGGAAGCGGCGCTTGTGATGGCGCAACTTGGGCCATGGATCGGGGAACAGCACGAACACGCGGCCGAGTGATGCATCCGGCAGCGCCGAGATGATGTCGCGCGCATCGTCCATATAGAGACGGATATTCGGCGCGGGTTCGTCTTCGATCTTCGACAGCAGCTTGGCGACACCGTTCACGAACGGCTCGGCGCCGATCAATCCGACGCGTGGATGATTCACCGCCTGCCAGTGCAGGTGTTCGCCCGCGCCGAAGCCGACTTCGAGCCAGACATCATCGATCTCGACATCACCTCCCCCTTGTGGGGAGGTCGGAGACCCCGGACTTGTTCCGGGGGATCTGGGTGGGGGGCTTTCGTTTGCTACACTTCCCCCCACCCGAAATTCGCTACGCGAATTGTCGGCCTCCCCACGAGGGGGAGGCGATTGGAAGTAATGCCTCGGATCTAGTCCCGGCTGAAATTGCGGCGTCAGCTTCGGCAGCAGCGTTTCGAGCAGCTGCTCCTGGCGGACGGAAAGGGATGGGCCTTTCCGCCGTCCATAGAGTTTGCGGCGATGACGTTCGGCGTGTTCTTCGCCACTCACATCAGAATGCAGATTTGATCTGATTCGCGAGATCGGTCTTTTCCCACGAGAAGCCCCCGTCCTTATCCGGCTCGCGGCCGAAGTGACCGTAGGCCGCCGTGCGCGCATAGATCGGCTTGTTGAGATCCAGATGTTCGCGGATGCCGCGCGGTTTCAGATTCATGATCTGCGGCAGCAAGGCTTCGATCCTGGCTTCATCGACTTTGCCGGTGCCGTGCGTGTCGACATAGACCGACAGCGGTTCGGCAACGCCGATCGCATAGGCGAGCTGAATTGTGCAGCGATCCGCCAATCCTGCGGCAACAACATTCTTCGCCAGATAGCGCGCCGCATAAGCGGCCGAGCGGTCCACCTTGGTGGAATCCTTGCCCGAGAACGCGCCGCCGCCATGCGGGGCCGCGCCGCCGTAAGTATCAACGATGATCTTGCGGCCCGTGAGGCCGCAATCGCCATCCGGTCCGCCGATTACGAAAGAGCCGGTCGGGTTGATGTGCCAGATGGTCTTGTCGTTGATCCATGCCGCCGGCAGCGCCTGACGGATGTAAGGCTCCACGATCTTGCGGATGTCGTTCGACGTCTGGTCTTCGCTGGTGTGCTGCGTGGACAGAACGATCTGCGTCGCTTCCACCGGCTTGCCGTTTTCGTAGCGCAGCGTGACCTGGCTCTTCGCATCCGGCTGCAAGGTCGGTTCCTTGCCGGCATGGCGCGCATCGGCGAGCAGCTTTAAAATCTTGTGGCTGTAATAAAGCGGCGCCGGCATGAGCGCGGGCGTCTCGGTGCAGGCATAACCGAACATGATGCCCTGATCGCCCGCGCCTTCATCCTTGTTGCCGGACGCATCGACGCCCTGCGCGATATGCGCGGATTGCGCGTGCAGCAGCACTTCGACCTGCGCGGTCTTCCAGTGAAAGCCTTCCTGCTCGTAGCCGATATCCTTGATCGCCTGGCGCGCGACCTCTTCGACTTGCGCCGGGCCGACCGATTTGGGACCGCGCGTTTCGCCCGCGATGATCACGCGGTTGGTGGTGCACATCGTCTCGCACGCCGCGCGGATATCCCATGGGCTCATGCCGACCTTGGGGCCTTCGCGGAAGAACAGATCCACCACTTCGTCGGAGATGCGGTCGCTGACCTTGTCCGGATGGCCTTCGGAAACGCTTTCAGACGTGAAAAGATAGTTCTGCCGCATCGAGCAAAGCCCTTGTTCTGGAAGAAAAGCGGCGCGACTTTTTGCAAGGAATCGCCGGGGGGTCAACTGAAAGCTCACCGCCCCCGCCAGACAGGGCCCAAATCTGTCACAACCCACGGAAACGGCGGCCGGAACCCGCCCCGCTTATAGGATAAAGCGCGACAGATCCTGATCCTTGGCGAGATCTTCCACGCGATCTTTCACATAAGCCGCATCGATCGTCAGCCTTGTGTTGGAGTTGTCCGTCGCGGTGAAGCTGATCTCATCCAGCACCCGCTCCATCACCGTGTGCAAGCGGCGCGCGCCGATGTTCTCGACGGTAGCGTTCACTTGCGCGGCAATGTCGGCGATGGCTTCGATGCCGTCATCGGTGAATTCCAAGATCACGCCTTCGGTGCCCATCAGCGCGATATATTGCTTGATGAGGCTGGCTTCCGGCTCGGTGAGGATGCGGCGGAAATCTTCGCGCGACAGCGCTTTCAATTCCACGCGGATCGGCAAACGGCCCTGCAGTTCCGGAAGCAGGTCGGACGGCTTGGCGGTGTGGAAGGCGCCCGACGCGATGAAGAGGATGTGATCGGTCTTCACCGGGCCGTGCTTGGTGGCGACCGTGGTGCCTTCGATCAGCGGCAACAGATCGCGCTGCACGCCTTCGCGGGAGACGTCGCCGCCGCCGCGCATTTCGGAACGCGCGCAGATCTTGTCGATCTCATCGAGAAAGACGATGCCGTTCTGTTCCACACTTTCGATGGCGTCGCGGATGATGCTGTCATTGTCGAGCAGCTTGTCGGCTTCTTCTTGCACCAGCGGTCCATGCGCCTGCTCCACCGTCATGCGACGCGGCTTGGATTTGCCGCCGAAGGCTTTGCCGAAGATGTCCCCCAGCCCCACCATGCTGATCTGCGCATTGGGCATGCCGGGGATTTCGAAGGACGGCATGCCGCCGGCATCCTTCATTTCGATTTCGACTTCCTTGTCGTTCAATTCCCCGTTGCGCAGCTTTGTGCGGAAGCTTTCGCGCGTGGAGGCGCTGGCTCGCGGCCGACGTAACCCACTTCGGTGAATTTCGTCGCTTCCACTTTCAGGAACGGTGCTTCGGCAAGCTTGGCGAGACGCCGCGAGATTTCCGTTTTGCCGACGCCCGTAGGCCCGATCATCAGGATGTTCTTCGGCAACACTTCCTCGCGCAGTTCCGGCGGAAGCTGCTGGCGGCGCCAGCGATTGCGCAAGGCAATCGCAACAGCGCGCTTGGCGTCATGCTGGCCGACGATGAATCGGTCGAGCTCGGAAACGATTTCACGCGGTGTGAAGAACGACGTCATATTTTACTCTCTGGCGGACTCAAGACTCTCGATGATGATATTGCCGTTGGTGTAGATGCAGATGTCGGCGGCGATGCGCATGGCGCGCATGGCGATATCTTCCGCGCTCGCGCCGCTGTCGATCAGCGCCTTGGCGGCGGAGAGCGCGTAAGGCCCGCCCGAGCCGATGCCGATCAAGCCGTCTTCCGGCTCCACCACGTCGCCGGTGCCCGACAGAATAAGAGAGGTCTTGGCGTCGGCCACCGCCATCATGGCTTCGAGGCGGCGCAGATAACGGTCGGTGCGCCAGTCCTTCGCCAGTTCCACGCAGGCGCGGGCGAGATTGCCCGGATGCTGCTCCAGCTTGGCCTCCAGCCGCTCGAACAGCGCGAAGGCATCGGCAGTGGCGCCCGCGAAACCGGCGATCACATCGCCCTTCCCCAGCCTGCGCACTTTGCGCGCATTGGCCTTCATGATCGTGGCGCCGAGGGTCACCTGCCCGTCGCCCGCGATGACCACACGGCCGCCCCTGCGGACCGACAGGATGGTGGTGGAACGCCAGCGCTGGTCTTCGGATTTGTTTGGGGTCATTTCCGCTTAATCCATAGGGCTGTTATATGAGGCCCAAGGGACTTCAAATAGGCTCGCCAAATGCGCACCGCAACCGTCGAAAGAAAGACGCGGGAAACCGAGATCGCCGTATCGCTGGACCTCGATGGTTCCGGCGAGTGCGACATCGACACCGGCATCGGGTTCCTCGACCACATGCTGGAAAGCTTCGGCCGCCATTCCATGATCGACCTGAAGGTGCGCGCCGACGGCGACACCCATGTCGATTTCCACCACACCACCGAGGACACCGGCATCGTCATCGGCCAGGCGGTGAAAAAGGCGCTGGGCGATTTCGCGGGCATCACGCGGTTCGGCAAGGCGCTGATCCCGATGGACGAAGCGTGCACGCGCGTCGCCATCGACGTTTCCAACCGGCCTTATCTTGTGTGGCGCGTGAGCATACCGAAACCCAAATTGGGTGAGATGGATACCGAGCTGTTCAAGGAATGGTTCCAGGCCTTCGCGCAGAACGCGGGCGTCACCTTGCACATCGAAAATCTCTACGGCGAGAACAGCCATCACATCGTGGAAAGCTGCTTCAAGGGCCTCGCCCGCGCCTTGCGCGAAGCGGTGACGCCCGATGAACGGCTGGAGGGCGGCGTTGCGTCCACCAAAGGCACGCTCAGCGACGAGTAGTCGATTTTTCCACTATCCACGCCTGATATATGGATATCCCTGATTCTCGCATTATGTCGCGTGCGATATCGATCGAGGCATTCATGCGGTACGCCATTTCCTTCCTTGCGGGCCTTGCCGCAGTGCTTTCCTGCGCACCCACCTTCGGCGATGCGCCAAGCTACGATCCGAAACCATGGCTCGAAGATCTTGCGCAGACACGCGAAGTCTTTCTGACCAAATATGCCAATCTCGAATGGGCGGTGTTCGACCGCGAGGCGAAGCTGCCAGAGCTTTTCGCCGATACGCAGAAGCGCATCGAGGACGCGAAGAGCGATGCCGATGCGCGCGCGGCGTTCGACCGGCTGGCCAAGCGATTGGGCGATGGGCATGTCGAATTCCAGTGGCCCCAGGCCGGCGCGCAAGACAGCAATCAAGCTCCCCCGCCATGCGGCGACTACAGATCCGGTATCGTCAATCCGCCGCTGGCGGCTATGGCGCCCGGATATCGTGAGATCAAGACCGCGCAATCCGATGTGTTTCCCATCGGTGTTATCGACAGCGGCAGGCATCACGTCGGCGTGTTTCGTCTCGCCCTTTTTGAGCCGCAAGGCTTTCCGCAGCTTTGCGAGACGGCACTCGCATCGCTTTCCATTCCTGCCGATAGGCCCTGCGATGATAAATGCCAGCAGAAGATTTCCGAATTCGCCAATCGCCGCTTCACCGAAGACTTCATCGCACAGATAAAGGCGCTGAAAGCGGCAGGCGCGGACGCGCTGCTGGTCGACATCACCCACAATGGCGGCGGCAGCGAATGGGCGGAGGCCGCGATGCGGATGCTGACCGACAAACCGCTCACCTCCGAACAACTGCGCTTCGTACGCGGGCCGCATTGGGTAAAGGAGCTCGGCAGCTTCGAGACGGACATGCGCGAAGCTGCGGCCAAAGCCGGCAACGCCGAAGAGAAATCCTTTCTCCTGAAGCTTGCCGACGAAGCCAAAGTGAAGAAAGAAGTCGCGGCGGCGCCTTGCGATGCCGCGCCATTATGGAGTGGCGCTCGCCCTTCCTGTCCGTTTCTCGGCGATGGGTTTTATGGCTCCGGGCTGGTGAGCACCTCGCTACCCGCGAAGTTCCGGAACAAGGAATGGGCCGGCGAAGTTTTCTCTCCTGATGAGTACCCCTACGAAGCCGGCGTGTGGACCGGACCGCTGATGGTGCTGGTGGACAGCGAGACCTGGTCTGCCGCGGAAGAATTCGCCGCGGTGCTGCAGGACAACCATGCCGCCACGATCATCGGCGAACCGACCGGCGGCGCGGGGTGCGGGCATACCGACGGTGGTACGCCGACGACGCTCCGGAACAGCCACGCAGTTCTCGAAGTGCCCGACTGTGCGCGTTTCCGCGCGGACGGTACCAACGAAGTGCGCGGTATCCGGCCTGATGTTCTGATCGGTTGGCGCAAGATGGATGGCCGCACCCGCCGGGCCGCGGATTTCGCGGCGATGCTGCCCGCTGCGCTCCAAACCGCGGAAACCCTAGATCGGAAGGCTCGTTGACTCACCGTCACAATCGTGACGCTGGCGTCATTTTTATTGATTTCTTCAGGCGCCGACCCCATACTTAAAAAGGAGCTTTTCAAAGCCGCCGTCCCCGGAGGATTTCCATGGTCCAGATCACCAAAGACAATGCCTATGATGCCGCCGCGCCGGATGATTTTCCCGCGATGCTGGACACCGAGCGTTACGGCAAGCGCTCCACCGCCTTCGACAAGATCATCAGCGCGACCCACGATCATTTCTGGGATCCGCTCGACAAGAAGTACATCGACTTCGAAGCGCCCTTCGACATCACCAAGCAGACGATCCTGCCCAAGGAATTCTTCGCGGTGTTTGCCACGCGCATCGGCGATGCCATGAGCGAAGCGCAGAAGATCAAGTTCGCGAACGAAGCCGCGCGCTGGCAATTGTCGGCGCTGCTGCATGGCGAACAGGGCGCGCTCGCCCTCTCCGCCTCGCTCTGCCACATTTTGAAAGATCCGGGCGCGCAGGAATACGCCGCCAACCAGACGCGCGAAGAAGCGCGCCACGTCACCGCCTTCGCCGCTTACATCAAGCAGCGCTGGGGCACGCCGCTGCCTTGCGGCGAGACGCTGAAGAATTTGCTCAGCGAAATGGTCGGTGCGCCGGAAGTCTACAAGAAGATCGTCGGCATGCAGATGCTGGTCGAGGGCCTGGCCATGGGCGCCTTCGCGACGCTCTATCAGAAGAGCAACGATCCCTTGCTGGTGAAACTGTGCCAGCTCGTGATGACCGACGAAGCCTTCCACCACAAATTCGGAAAGATCTGGGCCGACCGCACGATCCCCAAACTGTCGCATGAAGAACGCGACAAGATCGAGGATTGGGCGGCGCAGGTGTTCTCCGGCCTGCT
>SMFH01000024.1_pt1 | contig 33099 bp, 36 predicted proteins | sample 2456121 | NCBI WGS metagenome assembly SMFH01 (sample SAMN10132613, study PRJNA489261) | soil metagenome | isolation source: day120 antibiotic-silty clay loam soil | place: USA
TCGGCGGCCGTGTAGAGCGGCTTCACGTCGAAGCCTTCGGGGGTGTGCCAAGTGAGATCGGACAGCGGGCGGTCCTTGAGCTCCTTCTGGGCCGCTTTCGCCCAGATCTCCGTATCCTTGCCGCTCATAGGTGCTCTCCAACCAAATCGAGGGCCGGGAGTATCGCAGGCGCGAAATGAGCGTCAATTTTTGCCGTAGCGTCATAAAGCGACGGTTCCGTAAATGCTCCGTCCACGGAATGTTGAATCGGGCTAGTCATCGCCCCCCATAGATTCTGTGTGCCACTACATCTGGGGATAAACGAATCGTTGACATTCTATATCGAGTGTGAGAACAAAGGATGATACTGAGTCGGTTAGCGATTCGTCCCTGATTCGTGCAGGGGACGTTCACGGTTGTTAACTGCCTATCCACAGAACCGTTCACAGTGGCTTTCTCGCCGCGCTTTTGGGCGTCTCCCCGCCTTGAAGCCCCACCGCAAAGCCCCGATGTTGCGCCGATGATCCCGAAACAAGTGCGTATAAACGAGCGGCATAGCATCGGCCGCGTGGCCGCCATCCTCGGCCCCACCAACACCGGCAAGACGCATTATGCGATCGAGCGCATGCTCGCGCACAGATCCGGCATGATCGGCCTGCCGCTGCGTCTTCTTGCGCGCGAGGTCTACGACAAGATCGTGGTGCTGAAGGGCGCGAATGTCTGCGCGCTGATTACCGGCGAAGAGAAAATCGTTCCGCCGGATGCCAAATATTTCGTCTGCACGGTGGAAGCCATGCCCGTCGATCTCGGCGTGGCCTTTCTCGCCGTCGATGAAATCCAGCTCTGCGCCGATCCCGAGCGCGGCCATGTTTTCACCGATCGCCTGTTGAACGCGCGTGGCGAAGAAGAAACCTTGTTCATGGGCGCGGAGACGATGCGCGGCGCGATCCAGCGCTTCGTGCCGCATGCTTACTTCATCACCCGCCCGCGTTTCAGCGACCTCGCTTATACGGGCCACAAGAAACTCACCCGCCTGCCCCGGCGCTCCGCCATCGTCGCGTTCTCCGCCGACGATGTTTACGGCATCGCCGATCTTGTGCGCCGCCAGCGCGGTGGTGCCGCGGTCGTGCTCGGAGCTTTATCGCCGCGCACACGCAACGCGCAGGTCGCGCTCTATCAATCCGGCGATGCGGATTTCCTGGTCGCGACAGACGCGATCGGCATGGGCATCAATATGGATGTCGATCACGTCGCCTTCTCCGCGATGGAGAAGTTCGACGGCTTCACCAACCGTCCCTTGCGTCCCGAAGAGATCGGACAGATCGCAGGCCGCGCAGGCCGTCACATGAATGACGGCACCTTCGGCACCACCGGTGAAGCCGAAGGATTGGACGAAGAAACCGTCAATCGCGTGGAAGGCCACCGCTACGAGCCGGTGCGCGTGCTGCAATACCGAAATTCCGCGCTGTCGTTCCACTCGCTGGAAGCGTTACTTGGAACGCTCGACGAACCGCCGCCAACACGGGGCCTCGTCAAAGCGCGGCCTGCGATGGACTTCGCGTCGCTGCGCACGCTGTCCGGCGACGAAGACATCGCCGCCATGGCGCGCGCGCCCGCCGCCGTGAAGCGGTTGTGGGATGCCTGCCAGCTTCCCGACTTCCGCAAGCTCAGCGTCGAGGAACATGTGAAGCTCGTCGCGCAGATCTATCGCTTCCTGATGAGCGATGAAGGCGCCATCGAGGAAGATTGGCTCGCGCGGCAAGTGAATCGCCTCGATGTCATCGAAGGCGATGTCGCCACGCTATCCGGCCGCCTCGCGCAAATCCGCACATGGACCTATGCCGCGCATCGCCCCGGCTGGGTGAAGGACGCCGCGCATTGGCAGGAACAGACGCGCAAGATCGAAGATCGCTTGTCGGACGCGCTCCACGAAACCCTCACGCAACGTTTCATCGACCGGCGCACGGGCGTCTTGATGCGCTCGCTGCGCGATGATGAAGAGTTGAATCTCAAACTCCACGATTCCGGCGCGGTATCGATCAGCGGCGAAATGGTCGGCCAGCTCGACGGCTTCCGCTTCACGCCGGACGCGCGCGCCGAAGGCATTCATGGCAAAACACTGCGCACTGCCGCGATGCGCGCGCTGGAAGGCGAATTCCACGCCCGCACACAGCGCCTCGCCACGGCGGAGACTGCCGCTATCACGCTCAGCGAGCATGGCAAGCTGTGGTGGGACGGCGCCGTTGTCGGCACGCTCGAAGCCGGCGCCAGTGCCCTCGCCCCGCGCGTGATCGTCCAGACCGATGAGCAACTGCGCCCCGACCTGCGCGCACAGATACAAACCAAGCTGGATGCGTGGCTGGAGCAACGCATCGCCACACGCCTCGAACCGCTCATGGCGTTGCGCAACGCCGCCGATGCGAAGCCAGGAACGCCGCAGGCATTGCCCGCCGAAGCGCGCGGTCTTGCCTATCAGCTTTGCGAAAATCTTGGTTCGCTGGATCGCAGGGAAGCGACGCTGCCGCCGGACGAACGCGCCGCGCTGCGCAATCTGCGCGCTTTCGGTATCCGCTTCGCACGGCGCTCGATCTACATGCCCAAACTCATCCGGCCCGACGCGGCCTCGCTGCTCGCGCTGCTTTGGGCGGTGAAGCATAAGCTCACGCAGATTCCGCCGCCGCCGCCCGCCGGCCTCACCTCGTTCGAACACGAACGTGAAACACCGCAGGGCTTCATCGCAGCGGCGGGTTTCCGGATCACCGGCCCGCGCGCCATCCGCATCGACATGCTGGATCGTCTCGAGCAGGAATTGGAAGCGGCGGGAACATCGGGCGCGACGGCGGATGTCGTCACCACAAAGCTTGTCTCGCTCCTCGGTACCGATCGCGCCACGCTCGATGCCGTGCTCGATGCGCTGAACTGGAAGCGCGTGGAAGTCGTGGGCGGCGAAACGCCGACCATCGTTTTGCGCCAAGTCAGGCCCGCGCGCAGCGAACCGCGCGAGCCGCATCCCAAGCAGAAGCAGAAACACAACAAGCCGCAACGCCGCGAACAGCTGGTGAAGATCGATCCCAATTCACCTTTCGCGGGTCTCGCAGTTCTGGTGGGCCGCAAGCATTGAGCGAAACCCGTATCCGCATCGACAAATGGCTGTGGCATGCGCGCTTCCACAAGACGCGCAGCCTGGCGCAGGCAGCGGCGGTCAAAGGGCATATCCGCCTCAATGGACGGCGCGTCGAGAAAGCCAGCGCAGAGGTGCGGATCGGCGACACGCTCACCGTGCCGCGCGGCAAGGATGTCGTTGTTGTGCGCGTTCTGGGCTGTGGAATCCGCCGCGGTCCCGCGACGGAAGCGCAGGCGCTCTACGAAATCCTCAACGACGATACGCTTGATCCGGGCCAAGCGCGGCTCTAAGTGACATTCCTGTTTTCTGTGAGAGTGCCATGACCTACGTCGTCACCGACGCCTGCATCAAATGCAAGTTTATGGACTGCATCGAAGTCTGCCCCGTGGACTGTTTCTACGAGGGCGAGAACATGGTCGTGATCGACCCCGAGGTTTGCATCGATTGCGGCGTCTGCGAGCCGGAATGCCCGCCGGAGGCCATCAAGGCCGACACCGAGAGCGGGCTGGAGCGCTGGCTGACCCTCAACGCCGACTACGCCAAGAAATGGCCCAACATCACCCAGAAGGGCACCCCGCCCGCCGACGCCAAAGAGCATGACGGCGAAGAGGGCAAGTTCGAGAAGTACTTCTCGGACAAGCCGGGAACCGGGGATTGAACAACCACTACGGCGGATTTCTGATGAACTACCCCGTAATCTGCGTGAAACGCGGGTTTATGGGAGCCGCTATGCATTTGAGGGCAGCGACCCGCAATCCCTTGAATCCATGACAGTTTCCAACAAAATTCGAAATAAATTCCGTGAAAACAATAGCTTGACTAAAGTTTTTCTTCCTTTTTCGCAGTTTCTCTGATAGGGTCTCAATCCTCAGAAATATGCGAAAGGCACGCCCCCACCGGAATAATCCCTTACTCCGGCCGCCTCGCTCCGTTTCTGTTGCAGTGCAATGTGGTGACGGCAGATTTGTCTGCTGTGTGGGTGCGCGCGGATTGGAAATGGAAGAGATATGACCACGGCAAAGACCCAGACACCCCCCGCCCCGGCTGTGAAGAAGACCCCGGCCAACTCGAACAAGAAACTCGATTTCAAAGCGAACGACCACGTCGTCTATCCGACGCATGGTGTCGGCCGCATCACGAAGGTTGAAGAGCAGGAAGTCGCCGGCATCCGGATGGAACTTTTCGTCATCACCTTCGACAAGGACAAGATGACCCTGCGCGTCCCCACCGCGAAGGCCAAAGCCGTCGGCATGCGCAAGCTGTCTTCGCCGGACGTCGTGACCAATGCGCTCAACACGCTCAAGGGCCGCGCCCGGGTGAAGCGTACCATGTGGTCGCGCCGCGCGCAGGAATACGAAGCGAAGATCAATTCGGGCGATCTGGTGTCCATCGCGGAGGTCGTGCGCGACCTGCACCGCGCCGGCGGCCAGCCGGAGCAGTCCTACTCCGAACGCCAGCTCTACGAAGCGGCCCTCGCCCGCATGGCGCGTGAAGTCGCCGCCGTCGAAAAGACCGACGAGCCGACCGCTGTGAAGCGCGTCGAAGGCATGCTGCTCAAGAAGGCTGCGTAAGCTTCGTTTGACGATTGTGCGAAAGGCCCGGAGCAATCCGGGCCTTTTGTTTTGGGCCACCTCCCTCAAAGGGAAGGTCGAAACTACTTCTGCATCGGCCGCAAATCCGGCACGATCTCGATATCGGCCGGCGATGCGATCTCGATTTCCGGGCCACCATGCCATTCGACAATGCCGCGAACGCGGATGGTCTTTCCGGCGTAATCCGCCGGATCGATACCGTCGGCGCGAAACATCTTCATATCTTCCGGCGCAATGGTCGCCGTGAAGTCGCGTTTCCAGTCGGAGCCGAAATTCAGATAGGCGCGCGATTTTACCGAAGCGTTCAAAACCTTTCCTTCGACGATTTGGAACGTGCCCAGGTCGTCTCCTGAAACATGGTACGCGTCACGCACGGCATACGCCGGAAGTGCCCAGATGCCTGCCCGCCGGGACCGTGCGTCGGCCTCCGCCGCATAGAGTTCGCTGACACACTCGCGGCGGTCCGGTGCGATAGACACGCGCCCAAGCCCTTTGCGCAACAACACGGTCTGCAGCCAAATCTCGCCATCTTCGGTCTCGAACACTTGGCCGCGGGTGCGGCCATAGCGGTCGCGCTTGGGCACCTGTGCGGCCACCGTCACCAGATGGCCGGACGCCAATTCGCTTAGCGTCGAGATCGCGCGATCCGCCCATTCTTGCGGAGCCCGGTCCCGCGGGCCGGCCGGTAAAAGGACACCCTCCAACCTCAACGCCCGCCCATCCGTCGCCACCAGGACACCGTTCTTCTCCACACGGGTGATCGACAGGTCGCGCATTTCCACCGGCGGCGCACAGGGCGGGAGCGCCTGGGCAGCAAAGCCCATCAGCAGCAAAGGGACGGTAAGCACGAGTGCACGAAACATGGTCCGAATGTGCCTTACGATTTTGAGGGCAGGAAGTGCGACTTCCCAGCATGGTTGCGCGTTAAGAAAACGCAACCTCACCACAGGCCGTCCGTGTTCGGCACTCTTAGCCCCGCTTTCATCACCGATCTAAAGCTTCTGATGGTGAATAGCGGCATCCCGCTTCCTCACCGCCATCCTGATCCTCATCGTCGGCTGGATGCTGGCCACCTGTGAAAGAGCTGTGGGATTATGCCGTGCTGCTGACAGTTCGTGCCTATGTCCGCAGCGAAGATTACTGGAAGGCGCTTTATGCGCTGCAACGCGCCGTAAAGGATGCGTTCGACAAGGCCGGAATCCTGATTCCCGTTCCGCGCCAGGCCCCGATCGTGCGCACGGAGCCAAGCGAACCCGGAAACACGGCGAAGGCTCCGGCGGATTGAACGGCCCCCAAAAGGCGGAAAGCCCGGGAAATTCCGCTTGCGGGAAGCCAGTCCGCAAACGCATGGCTAGTCCTGCGTTTGACGAATTTTATCTGCCCTCACTTGGCCGCAATCGCCGAACAAGTCTATGACACCGGCGATGACGGAGGGCGTCATGAATCGTCAGTTCTATTTTCTCAAGGCGAGTGTTCTGGTGCTGGCGGTTGTCGCTGCCGGCGTCACGACGGGCTTTCAGATGGACAAGCTGGCGTCCAATTTCGACAGCGTTCATTACAGCGCGACTGTTTATGCCGACGCCGCCACGCATCGCGCCACGCACGCCCTCTCACATGCGATGGGTACGCTGTTCGACCATTTGCGCGGACGGTAGCCCGCCTCCCAAGAGATGGCTATTTCAGCGCTTTCAAACTCACACCCGCAGGCGGCGGTACCGAATCTGGCACAAAGAAATCCGGCATCAGATCCTTTGTGGGATCGACGCGATACTGATCGAAATCCATGACGCCGTTCGCGGCAAGGAACGTGTCGTCGATCAGGAAATTGCCAGTGAACTCTTTCGCCTTCTTGTTGAAGATGATGTAGGCGGCATCTGAGAGGATATCGACCGTGCGGCAATGCTTCATGCCCTCGTCGCCCGCCAAGGCGTTGCGGATGGCGGCGGTGGCGATACCGGTGCGCGGCCATAGCGCGTTGAACGCGATGCCGTCGTCCTTGAACTCCGCCGCCATGCCCAGTACGCACATGCTCATGCCGTATTTCGCCATCGAATAGGCCGTGTGGCCCGCGAACCATTTGGGGTTCATATCCAGCGGCGGCGACAGGTTCAGCACATGCGGATTGGCCGCTTTCTTCAGATAGGGAATGCAGGTGCGCGAGACCAGATAGGTGCCGCGCGCATTGATGCCGTTCATCAGGTCATAGCGCTTCATGTCAGTCTGCAGCGTGCCGGTGAGCGAGATCGCACTGGCGTTGTTCACGCAGATGTCGATACCGCCGAATTTCGCCGCGGTCTGATCCACCGCCGCCTGCACCTGCTCTTCAAAGCGGATGTCGCAGATGATGGGCAATGCTTTGCCGCCCGCCTTCTCAATCTCCTCCGCCGCCGTGTAGATCGTGCCCGCCAATTTCGGATGCGGCTCCGCTGTTTTTGCGGCCACCGCCACATTGGCGCCGTCGCGCGCCGCACGAACGGCAATCGCAAGCCCGATCCCGCGCGAGGCGCCCGAGATGAAAAGCGTTTTGCCTTTGAGCGACATGAGACCTCCTTACGTGCCGAACCTGAGCCGCCGGCGGGAACGCACAGGCTTGGACCCCGCGATAAGCTCTCCAAACCACTCCAGACCTTCCAGATGGCGGCAAATGATCGCCAGCGCGCCGGTCAGGGGTACCGCGAGGAACAATCCGCCCACACCCCATACCAGCCCCCAGAAAGTGAGCGACAGGATGATCGCGAAAGGGCTGAGATCCAGCGTGCGGCCGAGCAGCAACGTTTCGATCACGCTTGTCAGCAGGAAGTGTACAGCGAACAGCACGACAGCGATCAGCAGCGCCGGCCCGAACGTGCCGAACTGTGCGAGCGCCATCGCCGCCGGAAGCACAACACCGACGGCCCCCACCGTGGGTATGTATGTCAGCACGAACATCGCCAAGGCCCAAAAGCCCGCAAAATCCACACCCATCGCTTTCAACAGCGCATAGGTCACGAGCGCCATCAGCGCGCTCGCCAATGTGCAGACACCCAGATAAGTCTGAACCTGATGGCCGATAGCGCGCACAACGGCCTCGCCCTCCGCTTCGGAGTTGTTTTTCTGCAGGCGCGCGATCTTTTCCGGGATGTGACCCTGTTCCGCCAGTAGGAAGCCGACATAGATCAGGATCAGCGTCAGATCGAGCAGCATGTTGCCGATAGAAGCCGCCGCCATGCCGAGAAACCCTCGCACGCTTTCGTTCTGCGCCAGCGAGCTGACATCGAGCGCCGGTATCGTGACGTGGAACGGCAGCTTTGTCTGGATCAGGACTTCGACTTTCTGCGCCAGCTTCGGAAGATCCGTCGCAACAGCAGATGCCTGGTCCGCGAGGATCAGCGCCACGAACCATATCGACAGGATGATCATCGCGAAGGCCGCCGACCATGCCATGAATGGCGGAATCTTCTGCCGTTCCAGGAAGCTGACCATCGCGTTGATGACCGCCCATAACAGAAGCGCGAAAACGAGCGGCACGAAAAAGTCGCGGCCTACGACGAGCAGCGCCAGCACGACCGCGCCGCTGACAAGCCAATTGCTCATGCTCTGGTTATTGAGTTTCATGACGTCCAGCGCCCCCGAACGCGATCAGACCGTTTGATACCATTCGACACCCTGGGCATCGGTCGTCCGCGCCATCGCTCCGCGCTGTCTGAGGCAGTTCAGATGCGCGATGCTTTCGCCTGTCGCCATGCCGTAATTGCCGGACGTGATCTTGGCACGAAACAACGCGGGGAAAACATCCACCGCCCGTTTCGGCTCCACGCAAAGCTCGCGCAGCTTGGCCATGCCTGTTTCATGACCGTCGATCAATTCCTGCAGCCGTTCATGCGCGCCTTTGAAGGGGCGGTTGTGCGCGGGTAGCACGAAGATGTCGTGCGGCAGAAGCTTCTTCAGCTTGGCACAGCTATCCAACCAATCCTGCAGCGGATTGCCTTCCGGCTCGGTCGGAAAAACGCTGACGTTGGATGAGATGCGCGGCAGCAACTGATCGCCCGAGATCAGGATGTTGTCCTCGCGCGACCACAGGCAGGCATGTTCGGGCGCATGGCCGCGGCCGATCACGATCTCCCACACACGATTGCCGATTGGAATGCGCTCGCCTTCTTCGATGCGGCGATAGGAATTGGGCAGGCGATAAACGCCTTTGCCGAATCCACCGAAGCGCGTGCGATAAAGTTCGAGCTGCTCTTCGGGAAATCCCGCGGCACGATAAAAGCGGACGCCCTCTTCCGGCGCTTCCTGTCCGGTGTCGGCGCAGAGGTTGCGGCACATCAGATAATCGGTGCGCGTCATCCACAGTTCGACATTGAAGCGCCGCACCAGCCATCCCGCCAATCCCACATGGTCGGGATGCAGATGGGTGACGATCACGCGCTTGACGGGCTTGCCCGCCATCGGTCCATCGAACAATTCCTTCCACGCGTTCGCCGTCGTCTCGTCGCGAATGCCTGTATCGACGATGGTCCAGCCGTCGCCATCTTCGAGCAGCCACAGATTGATGTGTGCCAAGCTCCGGGCGCGTGTCGCCGAACGGATAATCCAGATAACTGTCCGGCCGGGTTTTGGCCTCCGCCTCGCTCAACGCCAGTTCCTTTGGTAAATCGCTCTTTCTTCGACTATGAACGGCCCGCCGAAGGGGTCAAGCAAACTCTTACGCCGTATCCGGGCAACCCACGGGTCGCCCAGCCGTTGCCGCCACGGTATAAGGCGAGATGCCGCGCTCGCGGGAATCAGTCTATCGAATTCGACCGGAGAAAATTGACGATGGCCATCGCCGCAAATACCCGCACGCGCTACGGCACTGTCGCGATGACATTGCACTGGCTCATCGCCGCGCTCGTGCTGACCAATCTCTATCTTGGTCTTTCCTTCGACTATTACCCAAAGGGCGATGCGACGCTGTTCCAGGTGGTGCAGATTCACAAATCCATCGGGCTCACCGTGTTGACGCTGAGCATCCTGCGCCTTCTGTGGCGACTGGTGAATCCCGTGCCGCCGCTTCCCGCCGGCATGCGCCCGCTGATGAAATTTCTCGCCCACGCGACGCACTTTCTTCTCTACTTCCTCATCATCGCCATTCCGCTCTCGGGCTGGGCGATGGTGTCCGCATCGCGGCTCGGTTTGCCGACGCGCTATTTCGGCTTGTTCGACTGGCCGAATTATCTCGCCTGGTCCGCTATCGTGCTGGTCGTCCTGCATGTTTCGGCGGCGCTCTATCATCAGTTCTTCCGGCGCGACGACGTGCTCAAGCGTATGCTGCCGGGGACCCGGGTTACGGAGCATGCATGAAATATTTCGCCGGAATGATAGCGGCCATGGTTCTGTTCGCCGCAGCGCCTGCCCAAGCCGCGCCTTGGACGGTGGATGCGGCGCATAGCAAGCTGGGCTTCAGCGTGATCTGGGCCAAGCAGCCGTTCTCTGCCAACTTCAAGAGCTGGAAAGCCAATATCGATTTCGATCCGGCAAATCTCACCGCCTCGAAGGCTGACGTGACCATCGCCATCGGCAGCATGACCTCGGGCGATGCCGAGACCGATGCGAGCATCAAGGGCGATGTCGGTTTCGGGGCGGATAAATTTCCCACCGCGCATTTCGTCACCACCGGCTTCACGCACAAATCCGGCAATAACTACATCGCGCAGGGAACACTGACGCTGAAAGGCGTGACCAAGCCCATCACCCTTCCCTTCTCGCTGACCCTCAACGGCAAATCCGCCCACATGGTCGGTACGGCGGACATCATGCGCAACCAGTTCGGCGTCGGCACAGGCCAATGGGCCGCGCCCGATCCGGTCGCGCTGAACGTCGAGGTGAATATCGACCTGACGGCGACGCGGAACTGACGCACTGAAATTCCCGGCTGTTTGCGCTAAGTTCGCACCATGCAAACCGACCTCGCCAATCTGCGCACTGCTGACGCCGCCGCCATTGCGCGCGGGGGCGAGATCATCCGCGCGGGCGGACTGGTCGCATTCCCCACCGAAACGGTTTACGGCCTTGGGGCCGACGCGACCAACGACCACGCGGTCGCCTCGATTTTCGCAGCCAAGGGGCGGCCGCAATTCAATCCGCTGATCGTGCACGTGCCGGACATTGCAGCCGCCGAGGCCATTGTGAATTTCACGCCGCTCGCACGGAAACTCGCAGCTGCCTTCTGGCCCGGCGCACTGACACTCGTTCTGCCCCGGAAAACCCAGAACCTGTCTCTGCTGGTTAGTGCCGGTCTGGACACCGTCGCGGTGCGTGTTCCTTCTGGGGCAGTCGCACAAAGACTCCTTCGTGCTGCCGCCACACCTATCGCCGCACCGAGTGCGAATGTCTCCGGCCGCACCAGTCCGACACTGGCGTCACATGTCGCGGAGGAATTCGGTGAAACCATCGATCTCATTCTCGACGACGGCGCCGCAACGCTGGGCCTGGAATCCACCATTATCGGTTTCGACGGTGAACAGCCCGTGCTGCTACGTCTGGGCGCGATGGCGCGCGAGGATATCGAAAAAATCGCAGGCACCCTCGCCGCACCCGGCGCGAAGATCACATCTCCAGGCCAGCTCGTGAACCACTACGCGCCCCGTGCCGCGTTGCGCCTGAATGCGCGTGATGTGAAACCCGGCGAAGCGCTGCTTGCGTTCGGCGCACATGTCCCCGAAGGTGCGCGCGTGACCAGCAATCTCAGCGCGACCGGCGACGAGAAAGAAGCGGCGGCGAATCTTTTCGCCATGCTGCGCGAACTGGATTCCAGCGGCGCGCAAAGCATCGCCGTGATGCCGGTGCCCGAGCGCGGGCTCGGCGAAGCGATCAACGACCGCCTGCGCCGCGCGGCGGCACCGCGCACATGAGCGACACCATTGTGCGATTGAAGGAAGTCGCCGGTCCGAAAGGCTGGAGCGACGATCCTGCGGAAATCGCACCGCACCTGCAGGAATGGCGCGGCAAATATCAGGGGACGTCGTCGCTGCTGCTGAAGCCGGACAGCACCGAAACGGTTTCCAAAATCCTTTCCATCTGCAACGAAACCCGGACCGCCATTGTGCCGCAAGGCGGCAACACCGGCCTTGTCGGCGGGCAAATCCCGTTCAACAACGAAATCATCCTCAGCCTGTCGCGCTTGAACCGCATCCGCGACGTGGATGCCTCCGGCATGAACATGATCGCCGAAGCCGGCGCCACGCTCGCCGCCGTTCAGGACGCAGCGGCGAAAACGGATCGCCTCTTTCCGCTCAGCATCGCCTCGGAAGGTTCCGCCACCATCGGCGGCAATGTCTCCACCAATGCCGGCGGCGTACATGTCCTGCACTATGGCAATACCCGCGATCTGGTTCTCGGCGTCGAAGCAGTTCTCGCAGACGGCCGTGTGCTGGACATGCTGCGCACCCTGCGCAAGGACAACACGGGCTACGACCTCAAGCAGCTTTTCATTGGCGCGGAAGGAACCCTCGGCATCGTCACCGCGGTGGCACTGAAGCTCTTTCCGCAACCGGCCGAGCGCGTCACGGCGCTGATCGCTGTGCGCGATCCGCAGGCCGCCGTCAATCTGCTGTCGTACCTGCAAGCCGCGACCGGTGGCGCAATGTCGGCTTTCGAGATGATGCCGCGCCTGGGGTTGGAATTCGTTCTTGCGCATATTCCGCAGACAGCCGACCCGCTCGCGAAACCTTCGCCCTGGTATGTGCTGGCGGAAGCGAGCGGCGGCGCAAACAGCCATCTCGAAGACGCCCTGGAAAGCGCCTTGTCCTCGTCCGGCCTTGTCACCGATGCGGTAATCGCCCAAAGCGACACCCAGCGCGCCGCACTCTGGAAACTGCGCGAAGGCATGTCTGAAGCGCAAAAGCCCGAAGGCGGCTCGATCAAGCACGACGTTTCGGTGCCGATCAATTCCATCCCCGCCTTCTTGAAGGAAGGCATTGCCGCCGTGGAGAAACTGGCGCCCGGCGTGCGCCCCGTGCCGTTCGGGCATTTGGGCGACGGCAATATCCATTTCAATTTCACCGTGCCGAAGAACGGCGACAACCCGGCCTTCCTTGCCCGCTGGAATGAAATCCAGGACACGGTGCATGACATCGTGAAACGCTACCACGGCTCGATCAGCGCGGAGCACGGCCTCGGCATCATGAAAGTACATGAGATCGAACGCTACAAAAGCGCCGCCGAACTGGACGTGATGCGCGCGCTGAAACGCACACTCGATCCCAACAACATCCTCAACCCGGGAAAAGTGGTGGCGATCTGAAGCCGCTACTACGCTGCGCGCGGCAGAACCGGTTCTTCCGTTGCCGGATTTTCCAACGCCGGCATCGAGCTGACGCGTGCATGGGAGAAGGCGCTCAAAACCGCTGTCGCTACCGTCGCGGCGTAGGGCGTCGCCTGAATCGCCAGCATCGTCATCCACAACATGACGGCCGGACTTTCGAAAGTGTGCTCCCCGATCATCGAGACAAACGCCAACACGCAGGCAAGCAACAGCGCCGTCTCCTGCCAGGCCATGCGCAACACCTGACTGAGCCGCGCCGGATCCTCGCATTTGGGCGTCCGCAGGAAGGGCTTTCCGGACGTGAAGATTCCCGTCCAGACCGCCTTCGCCACGGTATGCGTCAATGCAAGTCCGGCAATCGACGCCGCAGCGGCGCCCAAAATCCCCGACCGCACCTTCTGCGGATAGAGCAGCAGCGTCTTCAGGAGCTTGATCGCGAACAGTGCGAGCGCGGTGCCGGAAAGCGCCGCCATCGGCACATCGAACGCTTCCGGATCGAAGAACATCAGCGCGGTCCACGTCAACGCGATGGCCGTCTCCGCCAGCCCCAGCGCATCGGATATCCACGGCAGCCAACCGGAGATGAACTGATAGCGTTGGCCCCAGCTGAGCTTTGTGCGGCCCAGAAAGAATGAGCCGGCGTGGCGCTTGAGGATTTGCATCGCGCCATAGGCCCAGCGATAGCGTTGGGTCATGAAGGCGCCCAGCGTGTCGGGTGTGAGACCTTTTCCCATGCTCTGCGGAATGTAGGCAGCGCTATAGCCGTTCTCGAACAAGCGCAGGCCAAGCTCGGTGTCTTCGGTGATGCACCATTCCGCCCAGCCACCCACTTCTTCCAGCGCAACCTTGCGCACGATCGTCATGGTGCCGTGCTGGATGATGGCGTCGTGTTCGTTGCGTTCCACCATGCCGATATGGAAGAAGCCTCGATATTCCTCGTAGCACATCGCCTTGAAAAGACTTTCGTGGCCGTCGCGATAGTCCTGCGGTCCCTGCACCAGCGCGATTTCCGGCGATGCGAAGAATGGCAAGGTGCGGCGCAGCCAGAACGCCTCGACCTGATAGTCGCTGTCGATGACGGCGATGTATTCCGTCTTGGGGTCGGTCAGCTTGATCGCTTCGTTCAAGGCACCGGCCTTGAAGCCTTTCACATTGTCCATATGGACGAAGCGGAAGCGTGGCCCCAGTGTGGCGCAATGTGCCTGCACCGGAAGCCATGTCCTTTCATCCGGCGTGTTGTTGTCGAGCAGGATGACTTCGAAATTCTCGTAGTCGAGCTTGGCCAGCGCATTCAGCGTCTCGATCACCATCGCCGGCGGCTCGTTGTAGCAAGGCACATGGATGGACACTGCCGGCGATCCCGCGGGAATTTCCGCATGCACGGCGCGCCGTTCCACGCGCCACAGGCTCGACGCCATTTCGATGCTTTCGGTGATGACAATTGTTGCGGCGAGCAGCACCAAGGGCACCATTGCGACCAGGATCGCCAAATCCAGCACGTCTATGTATTGCAGCGTGATTGCGTCCAGCATGGAGAGCAGGCCCGTTGAGACCAGCGCCACAAGCCCACCCATCATGAGATAGCCGGCCTGATGCACGCGCGGCATGCGCTTAAGGATCAGCAGGCCCAGCAGCAAGGTGATGATGCCGGCCAACGCCGCATAGGTCCGCCACTCGGGGAAGGACCGGAACAACCCGTTGAACGGGAATTTCGGGTGACCGCTGGCATCGAACACGCCCCAATAGGCACCCACCGAACCTTCCAGCCCCACCTTCCACGGCTGATCGTAGCCTTCGATCAGATAGTAGTCGTAGCCCTTCTCCATCGCGAGCCGCACGAAAGCCCGATCGAAATAGGCTTCGTTGGCCAGTGACGGTTCGGCGGCGCGGCGAGCCGGGCCTTCCGAAGGCCAGCCGACTTCGCCGATGATGATCGGCTTGCCGGGATATTGATTGGCGACGTCATCGAACCAGCGCTGCAGGCTGCCCAGCGATCCCGAAATGTAGACGCCTTCCCAGTAGGGAAGCAGATGGATGGCGATGACATCGGCGTTCTGCGCCAGTTCGGGCGCCAACAACCATGTCGACCACGGTTCGGCGGTCGTGACCTTGATGCGATAGGGCAACGCGGCGCGAACGCGCTTCATATAGGCGCTGAGCTGTTCGGTAGAGAGGTCGCCACGCTCGATGACTTCGTTGCCCACGAACACGCGGTCCACGGTGCGGCGATTGGCCAGCGCGGTTTTGATGCCCAACTCGATTTGTTTCTCGTTCTCATCGAGATCGGGACCGATCCAGATTCCCAGCGACACTGTCATGCCGTAGCGCCGGGCGATTTCCGGCACGCGATCCATCCCCTTATCGACGGTATAGGTCCGGATGTGAGCGGTGAGCTGGGAAAGCTGTTTCAGATCATGATCGATGCGGGCGGGCGAAACATCCTTCTCGTGATCGCGCTGCGAGAACATGTGGCTGGGATTGTAAGTGATGCCGCGCACCAGCCCATCCCAGTTGGGCGCGATCACTTCATAGTCGCGGCTGGCCCAGAACAGCAGCGTCGCGCCCAGAACAAGCACGAGTGCTGCGGCAATCTTCCACGTGCCGCCGGGAACGCTGCGGACCCAGTTCAGGAACATAGGCAGTCAACCCTTTTTGCCGGCGTTCTACGACCGGCACTCAACCCGACTGGCACCCTGCCCTCTGAGGCCCAGTATAACGTGGCCGCGCTTGCGTGCGGCTTCTTATCAGGGAGCACCAGGCCCCGGGTGGCTTTCGTCGTCCTTGCCGGGGCGCTCCGGAGGCGCAGGCGTCACTTTAAGAAGCTCCAGGTCGAACACCAACGCTTGGTTGGGCGGTATCGCCGCCCCCGCGCCGCGCGGTCCATAGGCGAGGCTTGACGGGATGACGAGCTGCCAGTGATCGCCTTCGCGCATGAGTTGGAGCGCCTCGGTCCAGCCGGGAATAAGCTTGTTCACGGTGAACTGGGCCGGGAACCCCGGTTCCGTCGCATCGAAGCGCGTGCCGTTGATGAGCGAGCCCTTGTAGTAAACGGTGACGGTGTCCCGCGCCCCGGGGCGCATACCGTAACCGCTCTTGATGATCCGGTACTGAAGTCCGCTCGGCTCAATGATGACACCGGGCTTGGCGGCATTGGCCTTCAGGAACGCCGCATTGGCTTCCGGACTCAGGGCGGGATCCGCCGCCTGGGCTGCGACGGTAAACAACGCCAGCGCACCGGCGATCAACAGTCCGACTCGAAACATCCCATTCTCCCGTGAAGCGCCGCGCGGATAGCGCGCGGTCATGGCGAAACTTTGACCCTGTGCCGAACTCAGACTTAAGGCCCCTTAAGAGCAATACCGTGTAACGAATTGGATTCAAGAGGTTTTGGGCTTAACCAGAGGGTATGGCCGATACCCTCCCCCAAAAGCCGATCCTTGGCGTCGCAGCTGTGATCTGGAACGACCAGCGCCAAGTGCTGCTGATCCGGCGCACCAAGGAACCTCGGAAGGGCCAATGGAGCCTGCCTGGCGGCAAGGTGGAATTCGGGGAAAGCCTGGAAGACGCCGTGCGCCGCGAGGTGCGCGAGGAAACCGGGCTGGAGATCGCCCTGCTCGGCCTGGCCGGGATCGCCGAGACATTTCTGGATGCCAGCATCGGCGCGGCCGATGTGCATTTCGTGCTGATCGATTACTCCGCTCGCGCGATTTCCGGCGAAGCGGTAGCCGCATCCGACGCCGCCGATGCGACATGGTTCAGCTGCGCCGCCATCAGCGACCTGCCGCTTTGGGATGAGACCAAACGGATCATCGCGCAAAGCGCGCGCGATGTCTGGGGCGACTAGCGGCCGAACAGGCGCGCGAACACACCGCGGCGCATCGGCTTTCCAAGCACAGCGCCGATATGCCCGCGTGTCTCGCCAACCGGCCTTGCCGCAGCCATGGCGGGCTGCGCTTGCGGCGGCGCGTAAGCGCTCTGCCGCGAGGACGGCAAGCTCTGTAGCGATTGGGTAAGCGGCGGCAGCGCCATCTCGGATCCCGGCGCGACCTTGAAACAGACCGGGCCGATACATTGCGTGGCGAACTGCTTGGCCCAGAGTTCATCGGGGCTTCCGCTGGCCGTCAGGCTGGGAGCGAGTTGCACCGGCCCCTGACGCTCTTCGATCTGGCGGGTCTTGAGCGTGCGTACAACGCCTTCGAGGCGTTCCGCGCTTTCCATGAACCGGCTGCGTGTTTCGGCCATTTCAGCTCCCACCCTGTCTGGAGAACCACTGGAATCCATTTTCGCGGCTGATCATCGCCACGTCTATGGCGCCGCCCACGGTTTCTTTCTGCGCCATGATCCGCTTCTTGAAGACGTTGAGGCTCACCAATTCCTTGGCGGTCTCGGCCAATTCGGTACGCGAGGCGATTTCCAGCACGCGCAGGATCGGGTTGATAAAGGTCTGCTGCTGGTAGTCCGCGATCATGGCCCGGAACGCCTCCAAATAGCGCGGCACGAAATTTCCCTGAAAACGTGCGCGCACGTCGTCGCGCTGGGCGGCAGAGACGCCGTTCCAGATTGAGGTCGATACCGCGGATGAAAGCGTTGGTGACTTCGCTGTCGGCGAACACCCGGATCTTCGACTTGGTCTCGGTATCGATAGCGTCGGCGGAGGCATCCGCGCGCTTCAGATATCCGCCCACCATGGCCGACGCGAAAACCGTGACGAGATTGGGGTAACGTTCGTCTTCGCCGAAACCGGCAAATACAAGACCGGTAACATCCTCCAGAAACAGATCCTTTACGACCGCATAGATCGCGATCTCGCGCAGGCGCTGCATGGCGCCCGGCGAAAGCTGGAACTGGCCGAAGCCATAAGCCACGATCTCTTCGATCTGCTGTGCATATTCGCGCTGCACCACCGGGCCGAAATTCAGGGGAAAGCAGGAAAGATCGGCGCGGGGCGAACCGTCTTCACGGAACTGATAGTCGCGCCACACCCGCTCGATGGCCGCTTCGAGAATGGCGTTATCGCCCTGGCGTTCGCCCTCTGCGTTGTCGCTCATGAATTGCGCCAGATGGAAAATGTAACGGAAGACCGAGGCCAGAAGCCGGCGGTATTCATCGCGTTGCTTCGCACGCGGGAAGAATTCCTCGAGATTGTCCATCATCGCGGTGAAGCTGACGCTGTAATCGCGTACATGGCCGAACGCTTGGGGGCGGATCTTTTTCTGGTAGTGCTCGATCAGGTGCTCCCACGGATGGCCCATCATGTCGGCCACACCGAAAAACATCATCCCGATGGGGCGCCGTTCGATCAGGTTGAAGAGTTTGCGATGATCATTGCGCACCGCGACCGTGCCGCCGCCGATCAGCGTGACGGCAGAATCCGCCGCGAGCGCGATCGCACGCTGGTTCATCACCGCGATTTCGGACGTCATCTAACCCCTCGCACCCCGGCCATTACCCAAGGCCTTGAAGGCAGAATGTCATAGCCCTGCGACGTTTGGGAGGCAGGCCGGAAAAGATGGTTACGCCGCGGCACTTGCGCCGATTTTCCGGGCGTTTAGCTTGCGCCCCGAACAGCCATTGGAGGAACGCATGTACAAGCCATTCGATCTCACGGGAAAAGTCGCGCTGGTCACCGGCGGCAATGGCGGCATTGGCCTGGGCATGGCCGAAGCCATGGCTGCATCCGGCGCCGATATCGTGATCTGGGGCACCAACGAAACCAAGAACGCGGCGGCCGAGAAAAAGCTGAAGGCCCACGGCAAGCGCGTGGTCACCCGCAAGGTGAATGTCGCCAATGAAAAGGAAGTCGTGGACGGTATCGCAGCGGCGGTGAAGGACATGGGCCGCCTAGACTGCGTGGTGGCCAATGCCGGGATCGGCGGTGGTGCGCCGCTTACCGAACTTACCACCGATCTGTGGCGCAAAGTGCACGGCGTGAACGAGGATGGCGTGTTCTGGACCTTCCGCGAGGCCACCAAGCATATGATCGACCGCGCCAAGAGCGGTGACGCGAGCGGATCGCTCGTCGTCGTTGCCAGCACCGCCGGTATCGAAGGCGCCGCGCGCAATTCGGCCTATGGCGCGACCAAGGGCGCCGTGATGTCCATGGCGCGCGCGCTGGCTGTCGAACTGGCGCGCTATGGCATCCGCTGCAATTCCATCGCGCCAGGCTGGATCGCCACCGACATGACACAAGGCGCGCAGGACAGTCCCGTGTTTAACGAGAAAGTCATTCCACGCGTGCCGGCACGGCGTTGGGGACAGCCGGAAGATTTCGGCGGCATCGCGGTTTATCTCGCCAGCGATGCGTCCAGCTATCACACCGGCGAAACCTTCATCATCGACGGCGGCTACACGAAATTCTGATGATCCGTAGACGGATCGTTTCATCCGCACACAAACAAAAAAGGGACGCCCGTTTTCCGGACATCCCTATGATGGCTCTAGTTTAGAGGCGAAGAAACAGACTGGCAAGCCGGGTTTTTGCGTAATAGATGAGAGCCCCAATTTGAAAACACAGGGGCTTTGCATGACTGCCTGCGGACTGGATTTCGGTACTTCCAACTCGGCGCTTGGCGTCTGGCGCGACGGCGCCGCGGCGCTTGCGCCGGTGGAAGGTGCTTCCACGCTCATCCCGAGCGCGATCTTCTTCGACTTCGAGCAGCACGGCCGCGTTCTTTACGGGCGCGAGGCGGTGGACACTTATATCGGCGAGCATGACGGGCGGCTGATGCGGGCGCTCAAGACCATCCTCGGCTCGCCTCTGATCGACGAAGCCACGGCGGTCGGGCGGCGGCGCATCAAGCTCACCGAGGTGGTCGAGATGTTTGTACGCCATCTCAAGGCAAAGGCGGAGGAATTCGCCGGAACCGAAATCACCCAGGTCGTCCATGGCCGCCCTGTCCGCTTTGTGGATCGCGACGACGAGGCGGATGCACGGGCGCAAAAGGTCCTGGAGGATATCGCGCACCGTGTCGGCTTCCGCGACGTGCTGTTCGAATATGAGCCCATCGCCGCCGCTTATCACTATGAGGAAACGGCGCCGGGCGAAGAGATTGTTCTGGTCGCCGATATCGGCGGTGGCACGTCGGACTTCTCGGTGATCCGCATCGGGCCGGAACGACGCGGGCGCATGGACCGCCGCGACGACCTTCTGGGCAATTCCGGCGTGCGGATCGGCGGTACCGATTTCGACACACGGCTCAACATCGACGCCGTGATGCCGCTGCTGGGCCTCGGCACGCAGCTCACGACCAAGGATCTGCCGATGCCCAAGGCGATCTACTACGAGTTAGCGACCTGGGCCACGATCAACTTCGCTTACAACCACAAAACCGAACGCGAAGTGCGCGAGCTTCTCGCCGTGTCGGTCGAGCCCGACCGCGTACGGCGCTTGCTGAAAACCATCCGCCGCCATCTGGGCCATCGCATCGCCTTCGCCGTGGAAGACGCCAAGATCGCCCTCAGCGAAGCGGAGATGACTGCCCTGCCCCTCGACTTCCTGGAAGCCGGGCTGCAAGCCAATGCGACCCAGCGCGGATTCGAACACGCGATTGCCGACAAGATGGATGCGCTCACCAAGATGGCCACGCTCTGCATCAACAAGGCCGGCATCAGGCCAGACGCGGTGCAAACGATCTTCTTCACCGGCGGCTCCAGCCGTGTGCCTGCGGTGCGTGAAGCGATCCGCAAAGCCGCGCCACAAGCTAACGTCGCGGCAGGCTCGGATTTCCTTTCCGTCGCTTTGGGCCTCACACGCGAGGCACAGCGCCGCTTCGCCTGACACTTGCCCTCGCCGGGCGCGCGGTGAATGCTGGTGAAAACAAAATGAGGAACGCCATGACCATCCGCACGCCGCTCTGTGACATGCTCGGCATCCAATATCCGATCATGCTGGCCGGAATGGGCGGCGTGTCCTACGCCGAACTCGCCGCAGCCGTCTCCAACGCCGGCGGCTTCGGCACGCTCGGCATGGCCGGCCGTTCGCACGAAGAGATCAAGGCCGAGATCAAGAAGGTTCGCGATCTGACCGACAAGCCGTTCGGCGTCGATCTTCTCGCCGCCGTGCCGGAATCGCTAGAACGCACGGCCGACATCATCATTGAGGGCGGCGCGAAGGCTTTCATCTCCGGCCTTGGCGTTCCGCCGCCCCATCTGGTCAAGAAATTCCACGACGCCGGATTGAAGGTGATGAACGTTAACGGCGCCGTGAAGCATGCCAAATCCGCCGAAGCTGGCGGCCTGGATGCCGTGGTCGCGCAAGGCACGGAAGCCGGCGGCCATACAGGCCGTATTGCGGGCATGGCGCTCATTCCGCAGATTGTGGATGCGGTAAAGATTCCCGTGATCGCGGCCGGCGCGATTGTCGATGGACGCGGCCTCGCCGCCGCGCTGGCGCTCGGCGCACAAGGCGTCTGGATGGGCACGCGCTTTATCGCGGCGACCGAGGCGCATGCCGGCGGGCTCTACAAGCAGGTGATCGTGGACGCGGGCGACGAAGACACCGTCATCACCCGCTCCTATTCCGGCAAGCCGATGCGCGTGTTCCAGAACGAATGGACGAAGGACTGGGAAAGCCGCCCGCAGGACATCCAGAAATTCCCCGCGCAGGCAATGCTGTCGTCGCAAGCGGGCGTGATGGGCGGTATCGGCGGGCAGATCGAAGGGCTTTCGCGGGAGCGTTCCGCCCTCGCCATGGGCCAAGGCGCCGGCGCGATCCACGACGTGAAATCGTCGCGTGAAATCATTCTGGAAATCATGGCCGAGGCCGAAGAGGTTATCGGACGAATGGCGAAGCTCGTTCGCGCCTGAAGGTCAGAGAAATTTCAGCGCGACGTGACCAAGCACGGCCACGCCGAACAGCGCGATGGCGATACCGGACGAATGATTGATGAGGCGCATCACGCGCGCATCGATCTTCGCATGCAGATGCCCGACGGTCTCTGTCAGGATGAACCACCACAACGTGGATCCCGCGAACACACCCGCGACCACGATACCGGCCTCAAATAGCGTCGGCTGACCGCCGGCAAGACCGGTGAGGCCTGCGAACATCGCCGCGAAGCCGAACAGCGTCGCCGGATTGGTGATCGTGAGTGCGAATGTGGAGAGTCCGATGCGCATCAGCGAGGAAGGCTCGCTGGCCCGTTCTTTCGCCTGTTCCTTCAGCGAGGGGTCGGGCAGCGTGACATAAGTGTGAATACCGAATGAGAGCAGAAGAATTCCGCCAACGATCTGCAGATAAAGCGAATAGCCTTCGATCCACTGCGCCACCGCGGTGACGCCAAAGCCAATGACGGCGGCGAAAATGCCATCGCCCACTGCGGCGCCCAGACCAGCCATGAACCCATTGAGCGGGCCGTAGGCCAGCGTTCGGCGAATGCATATGAGGTTCACCGGTCCGATAGGGGCGGCCCCAATCAGTCCGATGATGACGCCGGCAAATATGAGAACGACCAGATTCACGCGACCTCGACCACGATGCGGCCGCGCACCTTGCCCGCGAGAATATCGTTCGCGGCCTGCTTCACATCCGCGAGCTTGATGGTTGAGGTCATTGAAGCGAGTTTTTTCACATCCAGGTCCCGCGCCAGCCGCTCCCATGCCTGCAGGCGGCGCTCCCGGCGCATCTGCACCGAGTCGATGCCCAAAAGCGAAATGCCGCGCAGGATGAAAGGCGCCACGCTTGTCGGAAGGTCCATGCCTTGCGCCAATCCGCACGCCGCGACAGCGCCGCCATATTGTGTCGATGCAATCACATTCGCGAGCGTCTTCGAGCCGACGCTGTCCACCGCGCCCGCCCAGCGTTCCTTGCCAAGCATCTTGGGCTCGCCGGACAACTCTGCGCGGTCGATGATCTCAGATGCGCCAAGCGATTTCAGATAGGCCTCTTCTTCCCTGCGGCCCGTCGATGCGATCACGCGATAGCCGAGCTTCGCGAGGATCGCGATGGCAACAGATCCGACGCCGCCATTCGCGCCCGTGACGACGATCGGTCCCTTGTCCGGCGTGATACCGGCATCTTCCAGTGCGAGCACGCAGAGCATCGAGGTATAGCCTGCCGTACCGATGGCCATCGCTTCGGCCGGCGTGAATTGTTTCGGCAGCGGCACAAGCCACTCGCCCTTCACGCGCGCATATTCGCTGTAACCGCCGAAATGGGTTTCGCTGAGTCCGTAACCATTCAGCAAAACCTTATCGCCCGGCTTGAAATTCGGATTGCTCGATGTTTCGACGGTACCCGCCAGATCGATGCCGCCAATCATCGGAAACTTGCGCACCACAGGGGAACGCCCGGTGAGCGCCAGGCCATCCTTGAAATTGACCGTGGAATGCGAGACGGCGACGACGACATCCCCTTCCATCAGATCGTTCAAGCCAAGTTCGGTCAGTTCGGCCTTCTGGCCAGAGTCGTCCTTGGTGATCAGGAAGGCCCGGAAACGATCTTTCATGTGAGGAACTTTCATCAACTCAGGCGGGTGGGAGGCAAAGCACAGGAATTTACCCTGTCCGTCAAGAACTTCCGGTGAAGGGCACAACCAGTTGCTGTGCGCTGGCGCGCGCGATCAATTCGCCGTCTTCGCGCAGGAAAACGACTTCGGCGACGATAAGCGATTTCGTGGCCGACACGACCATGGCCTCGATCAGAAGCGGATGCGCGCGGCCAATACGGATGAACTGGACGTTCAAATTGATCGTCCGAAAGGCGCTGCCCTCGGGCACAACCGTCATTGCGGCAAATCCCAGCATCTGGTCCGCCAGCGCGGCGATATAACCGCCGAACATCGAACCATCGCCGTTCAGAACGTCGTCCGTCGGAACCCAGCGTTTGCTGACGCGGCCTTCCGACCAGTCATCCAGCGTGCCCAACTGAAGCGTGCGAACAACCGGCGGCGGCTCGGCTCTTCCGGATTGCAGCTCATCGAGGCGTTCGGTGGCCCAGCTCATCGCCTCAAGCTTCCGGCTGCAAAGTTTCCACAAACCGAAGCGGTGCACCCTGTGACGGTAGTGTCAGCGCGTGATCGCGCATCACCGTCTTGCCGCGGATGATCGTCGCGATCGGCCAGCCGGTCGTTGTCATGCCGTCGAACGGCGTCCAGCCGCAGCGCGATGCGATCCACGAATTCTCGATCTTCCGCTTCTTCTTCAGATCGACAATCGTAAAGTCGGCATCAAAGCCAAGCGAAATACGGCCCTTGCTCGCAATGCCGAAGATGCGCGCGGCACCTGCCGAAGTGAGATCGACAAAACGTTCCAGAGTCATGCGCCCCGCGTTGACATGGTCCAGCAGGATGGTCGCCAGGGTCTGCACACCGGGCATACCACTTGGCGTATCGGGATAGACTTTGTCCTTCTCTTCGCGTGTGTGCGGGGCGTGGTCAGAACCGATGACATCGACCAAACCTTCGTTCACCGCTTTCCACAACGCCTCGCGATGGCGCGCGTCGCGGATCGGCGGGTTCATCTGCGCATAGGTGCCGAGACGCTCGTAACATTCCGGTGCGGCGAGCGTCAGATGCTGAGGCGTCGTTTCCATCGTCACCATATCGCGCGCGGCGGCGATCAACGGCAATTCCTCGGCCGTCGTGGTGTGAAGAATGTGCAGACGTCGTCCCGCCTTGCGCGCGAGGCCGATAACGCGCTCCGTCGAAGCACGCGCTGTTTCCACGTCACGCCAAACCGGATGCGAGCGCGGATCGCCTTTCACCCGCAAATCCTTGCGCGCTTCGAGACGATCCTCGTCTTCCGAATGCACCGCCACGCGACGCGTACCAGATTTCAGCGCGGCAAGAATGTCGTCAGGATGGCTCAGCAGAAGCGTGCCAGTGGAAGATCCGAGAAAGGCCTTTACACCGCACACACCCGGCATTCGCTCCAGGTCGGCGAGCGCCCCAACATTCTGTGGCGTCGCGCCGGCATAGAAAGCATAGTCGCAATGCATCCGGTTCTTCGCGCGCGCAAGCTTGTCTTCAATCGCGGCACGCGTGGTTGTCGGCGGCGCTGTGTTCGGCATCTCGAACACGCCGGTCACACCGCCCAGCACGGCCGCACGGCTTCCCGTCTCAAGGTCTTCCTTGTGCTCATTGCCCGGCTCGCGAAAATGGACCTGCGTGTCGATCACACCCGGAAGGACATGCAATCCTTTGGCATCGAACACCTCGGCCGCTTTCGCGCCCGCGAGCGCACCGATGGCGACGATGCACCCACCCACAACGCCGACATCGGCTTCGGCTATACCATTAGGCGTCGCGGCGATGCCGCCCTTGATGAGAAGATCGAAATTCATGCTGCTCCCAGACAATCAAAAACTGAACCTTCGGCGCGAACGCCTTCGGCATGGATACGGTGCCAAAGCGCATAGAACAGAAGCTGCCAGCAAGCGATACCCATGCGCTTGTCGCCCCCGGCGGCATAGCGCTGGAACAATTTTTCCACCGCCTCAGGATAGCAGACTTCCGCGACCCCCGCAGACCGCGCGACCAATGGAGCAAGTTCCGTCGCGCGCGACGAAATCCATTCTTCCACCGGAACCGTGAAGCCCTTCTTCGGCGCAAAAGGCCGCGAATCCGGCAGCGATTTTTCCAGCCAACGGCGCAGCAGATATTTACCGAGACCATCGCGAATCTTGAATTTGTCCGGCAGACGATAGGCGAAGTCCGCCACCACCGGATCCAGCATCGGCGTGCGGCCTTCCATCGAATGCGCCATCAGGCAACGATCGAGCTTCATCAGAAGATCGTGCGGCAGCCAGTCCACACAGTCGATGGCCTGCGCCACCTGGAGCTTCGTTCGTTTGTGCATGACGGCCTGTTGCTCCGCCGCGGCGATGCCATCGCGCCAGACTTTGGACGTATCCCGCAACACGCCGAAGCCATCCAGGAAACCGCGCGCCCGCAATTTCTTGCCGCCGAGCCATAGCGGGCGTATCGCGCTGCGATAGCGGCCATAGCCGCCGAACAATTCATCGCCACCCTCGCCGCACAACACGACTTTCATTTCCTTCGCGGCTTCTTCCGCCAGCATGTAGGTCGGCACGATGGCGTAGTCGGAGGTCGGATCGTCCATCGCTTGCGCAATGGCGGGAAGCAGTGCCCAGAACTTCTCCGCCGTCACCAGAACCTCGAGGTGCTCGGCGCCAACGGCTTTCGCCATGTCGCGCGCGAAACTGGCCTCTTCGCTTTTGGATGTGTCAGGAAAACGCGCGGTGAAGGCGCGCACCGGCCGCTCGTTCAACCGAGCCATGCAAGCCATGATCGCCGTGGAGTCGATACCACCCGAGAAAAACAATCCGTAAGGCACATCCGAGCGCTGATGCACCATGACGCTGTTCATCAGTACGTCATCAAGTCGCTTGAGCGCGTCTTCTTCCGAAAGATCGAGCAGCGGCCCATCGGGCAAGGCAGGCGCATAACGGCGTTCGCCGAGCTTGCCGTTCTGAACCGCAATCGTCTCGCCGGGCAGAACGCGCTCTATGCCGTCAAAAATCGTGTGACGCCCGGTCGTGAACTGAAGCTGCAGCAATTCATTCGCCGCTTTGGAACGGACCCGCCGTTTCACCAATCCGGTTTTCAGAAGAACTTCCGGCTCGGACGCGAAAATCACGCCGCCGTCGATCTGCGCATAATAAAGCGGCTTGATGCCGAACGGATCGCGCGACAGGTACGTCGTGCCCTCGCCTGCCTTCATGGCGATGCCATACATGCCGCGAAGATCATGCGCGAAACGCGCGCCGTCACGGGCATAGGCATAGAGCGGCAATTCGCAATCGCTTTTGGTCGCAAAATTGACGCCGGGAAATTCCCGCTTCAACTCAATGTAATTGTAAATCTCGCCATTGGCGACGAGCACCGATCCATTCGGCCCGAATAGCGGTTGATCGCCGGTTTGTAAGTCGATGATCGCGAGCCGCGCCTGCGCCAGCGCGATGCCGGGTGCATCGTAGCGCCCATGTCCGTCCGGTCCGCGATGCGCCATCGCGGCCAGCATCGTATCGATGGCAGATGACGGCGGCGTCTTGCCGTCGGCCATCACCATGCCGGCGATGCCGCACATCAGGCTTTCCCCGGCCGGACGGTTTCGAACATCCTTATATATTGCCCGACCACGGCCTTTTCGGAAAATTCCTGTTCGATGCGCTTGCGACCGTTGGTGATGAGCTTCGCCGCAAGCTCTTTGGATGACAGCACCGCGCGCATCCGCTCCGCCAAGCCTTCGACATCGTCGATCGGAGCGATCAGCGCGTCTTCATTGTCGCGCGCGATCCAGGCCGGTCCTGCGCTCGCGGCAGTGACTAGCGGAATGCCGTGCGCCCATGCTTCCACGACGACGGTGCCGTTCGGCTCATAGCGGGACGGAAACACACAAAGATCGGACGCACGCAGCAACGCGCTGCGATCCGTGCGCCATCCGAGAAAGCGCACGCGATTGTGGATGCCCAAATCTTTTGAGAGCTGCACGAGTTCTTCGCGATCTGGCCCTTCGCCCGCGATCCACAGCCACAGATCCGGCACCTTGGCCGTCGCCTTCAGCAGAACATCCAGCGCCTTCGCCTTGTGCAGACGACCCAGCGCGAGCGCGAGCTTCGCATCTTTTGGCGTATCGAATGTAGCGCGGTCGATGGCCGGTGCATCCTGGATGACCGGAAAATTCGGAATGAAGAATACGCGCTCTTTCGGGAAACCGCCTTCCACGACATGGCGCACAAGGTCCGGCGTGATGCAGACGAGGTAGTTGCAGCGCTTATAGTATTCGAGCCGATAATAGCCGCCGAGCCTTCCGATCAACGCGTAATCGCCCGGCGGCGTCATGTGGCCACCACGGCCGGTGAAGGTCAGCACGCAATCGGGACGGAATTCGCGCGCATGTTTGCGGATCACATGCGGCGTCCAGAAATCGAGCGGCGGATAAAAGAACGGGGCGCTCACATAGGGCACGCCGCCCGCCCGGAACGCCTCCTCGCGAATGGGGAAAGCCTTCATCGCCGCATGGACATCGACACCCGCGCGCTTCAGCGCGAGCGTGAGCGATACGAAGAAGGTTTCGGAGCCGCCGAACTCAGCACCGGCGGCCGTGGTCATGACGCGCAGGGACATGAGTCGAAATGACTGGTGGCGGTTATGGCTTACGATGGGCCAATGCCGCTTGGCAACCGCGCTCGCGGGTATTAGGTCAGGGCCATGGCTCACAGGCTGAAAGACCGCGCGATCATTGCCCTTTCCGGGGCGGACACGCGCACATTCCTGCAGGGGATCGTCACCAACAATGTGGATGCCGCTACCCCCGGCAAGCCGGTGTACGCAGCCCTGCTCACGCCCCAGGGGAAAATCCTTTTCGACTTCCTGATCGTGGACGATGGCGCGGGAAATCTGCTGCTCGATTGCCTGGCCTCGGCGCGCGAAGCGCTGATGAAGCGCCTCACCCTGTATCGTTTGCGCGCAAAGGTGGAGATAAAGCCGCGGGATGATCTGGCGGTGTTCGCCTCATGGGATGGTACGCCGCTTCCCGGCGTGGCATTCGACGACCCTCGCCTGCCTGCGCTCGGCAAGCGCTCCATTGCACCGATGGCTGACGGCTCGGATGGTTACCTCGCTCATCGTCTCGCGCTCGGCGTACCAGAAGGCCCCGATTTCGGATCGGACAAGACATTCGCTCTCGATGCCGGGTTGGATGAGCTTCACGGCGTTGCGTTCGACAAAGGCTGCTATGTCGGTCAGGAACTGACCGCCCGCATGAAACACCGCGGGACGGCGCGCAAACGCATCCTTCCCGTTGAAAGCACGGACAAATCCGCATTGACCGTGGGCGCAGACCTTCGCGCCGGTGGCCACAGCATCGGCGAAGTCGTCTCGGTTTATGACAGCAGAGGCTTCGCGCTGGTGCGTCTCGACCGGTTGGAAGATGCCGGTGCCGCGCCGATCGATGCCGCAGGCGTCATGGTGCATATGACAAAACCGGATTGGCTTTCCGCTTGACCTGAAACGCCAGCGGGTCAGAGTCCGTTTCCCTTCAAAGGAGACGAACATGCTGCATCATGTTTCCGTTGGCGTTCGCGACGTTGCCCGCGCTGCCGCGTTCTACGATCCGGTGCTCAAGGCGCTCGGCTACAAACGCGTGATGGATTTCTCCCCCGGCGCAATCGCTTACGGCGAGAGCAAGGACCGTCCCGAATTCTGGATCGGCAAGCCGCACGATCAGGGCATTCCCAGCGCCGGCAATGGCACGCATGTTGGCTTCATTGCGAAATCGAAAGCCGCCGTGAATGCGTTCCATGAGGCCGCGCTCAAGGCCGGCGGAAGCAATGGCGGCGAACCCGGACCGCGCCCGGACTACGGCTTCGCCTATTATGGTTCGTTCATTTACGACCTCGATGGCAACAAGATCGAAGCGACCTTGATGGCGCCGGCGGCCAAGCCGAAGGCGAAAGCCAAGGCGGCAAAGAAGCCGGCCAAAAAAGCGAAAAAGGCCAAGAAGTCTCCAGCGAAGAAAAAGAAGCGCCGGTGAAAGAACACCATCGCTGCGCCTGGCCCGGCACCGACCCACTCTATGTCGCCTATCACGACAGCGAGTGGGGCGTGCCGGAATACGATTCTCGCGCGCTCTACGAGAAGCTCGTTCTGGATGGTTTTCAGGCCGGGCTTTCGTGGATCACGATCCTGCGCAAGCGTGAGAATTTCCGCAAAGCCTTCCACGATTTCGATCCGCAGAAGATCGCGCGCTACGGCAAGCGCGACCGCGAGCGCCTTCTAAAGAACGAAGGCATCATCCGTTCGAAAGCCAAGATCGACGCCGCGATCAAAGGCGCGCAGCTCTGGTTGGATATCGAAGAGAAGGAAAAGGGCGGCTTCACCGAACTCATCTGGAAACATGTCGGCAGCAAGCCGACGCAGAACAAGTTCAAGGGCATGGGCGACATCCCCGCCAAGACGGCCATGAGCGAAGGCCTGTCGAAGGAGTTGAAAAAACGTGGCTTCAACTTCGTGGGGCCGGTGATCGTCTATGCCTTCGCGCAAGCCGTCGGCATGGTCAACGACCACACGACCAAATGCTTCCGCCATGCGGAATGCGCGAAACTGGCGAAAAGCTAGCCGACCATCAGCGTCTGCTCGATCCGGTCGATGCCGTTCTGAGAGAATGTCTCTTCCGTATAGCCATAAGGCTCGGCCACACGCCGCCAGAATGCGGTGGCAGCCTTGTTCGCCAATATCTGCCGGATTTTCCACGGGCCCGGAAAACGGGTTAGCAAACCCTTTGCGAAATGCGATCCGGCGCCGCCTCTGCGATATTCTGGCAGAACAAAGAATTCCGCCATCTGCGTGGCGTTAAGTTCCGGCACAAACCGTACCAGCGCAAATCCGATGCGCGCGCCACCTTCGATCGCCCAGAACGGCCAGCGTTGGTCGCCCTGCCAGTAGTCATCGAAATACGCATAGGGGTAAACACCGTCCACCGGCTGCAGATTGACCATCGGCGCAAGTTCGGCGGCGTAGATCTGCAACATCGTCCAGAGATCGGCTTTCTCGGACAACGGCACAGCTACGATTTGCGGCGACATCAGCCGCGTCCGCGATAGGGCGAAACGCCGGGATCGGGCAGCCAGACATCTTTCGGCAGTTTTCCGGCCTGCCAGAACACGTCGATCGGGATGCCGCCGCGCGGATACCAGAAGGAAGCGACGCGCAGATATTTCGGCTTTATGGCTTCGACAATGCGCTTGCCGATCATCACCGTGCAATCCTCGTGGAACGCCGCGTGATTGCGGAAGCTGAACAGGAACAGCTTCAGCGATTTGGATTCCAGCAGCGACTTGCCGGGGCAATAGTCGAAAACGAAATGCGCGAAGTCCGGCTGGCCCGTCACCGGGCACAGCGATGTGAATTCCGGTGCAGTGAAGCGCGCGACGTAATCGGTATCCTTGTGCGGGTTCGGCACGGCATCCAGCACCGCCTGTTCCGGCGATTGCGCGATCTTCGCATCGCGGCCGAGTTGAAGCTTCTTGCTCATCCGCCACGCTCCGGCCGGCGGCCATCATTGGCGCGCGCCTGCCCTGCCGGTTTCTCATAGACGCAAGACTGGCCATAGGAAGGGCGGCGCAACTTCACGCGCGAAACTTCCGGCAGCGCTTTCTTCGCGCGTTCGAAAATAAACCGCGCGAGATTTTCCAGCGTGGGATTTCCCAGCCCTTCGACCTCGTTCAACAGCCGGTGATCCAGCGTTGCGCGAATTTCATCCAGCGCGGTCTTCACCTCGCCCAGATCCCGCAGGAAGCCGGTCTTTGCATCCGGCTCGCCGCGCAGCGTGACTTCGCAATAGAAGGAGTGGCCGTGCAGGCGCGCGTTTTCCGGGGCGCCTTCGCCCAGATAATGCGCGGCGTCAAAGCCGAATTCCTGCGTCAACTCGATCATGGCGGGGCCATGGCAGGCGACGGCCCTTCCCGTCAAGGGTAGAACCCCACTGGGCTGGCCCTATATAGGAACAAGGCCGAGATTCAGCGGAGAGACCATGCCGAAACTAACCATGCCGAGCCGCGAGGAGATCGTGCGGCTCTGGCAGTACGTCAAAGAGCCCCTGCTGGCTCTGGGCCTGGTGCTCGTCGCCACCACCGCTATCGCACGCCCTTACTACATTCCCTCCGGCTCGATGGAGCCGACCTTGCAGATCGGCGACGACGTGGTGACGGCGAAATACGCCTATGGCTACAGCCGATACTCCCTACCCTTCGCGTTCGGCCCGTCATCCGATCACCGGCTGATGGAGCACATGCCAGCACGTGGCGACGTGGCGGTGTTCATCCCGCCGAGCGAGCCGGGCCGCAATCTCATCAAGCGCGTGATCGGCCTCGCGATCCTGAAATGGCGCGACAACGGTGTGATGGACAATACCGGCGTCTATGTCGTGCCGAAGGGGCATCTCTTCATGATGGGCGACAATCGAGACAACTCGCTCGACAGCCGTGTACCCGTCGCGGATGGCGGGATCGGATTCATTCCCGTGGAAAATCTCGTCGGCCGCAGCGAAGTGATCCTGGGATCGGTGGATTATCTGAACGCGTCCGGGGTCTGGGCATGGCCGGCAGAGTTGCGCGTGGCGCGCTTCTTCAAAAGCGTGCGTTAGGACGCCGCCGCCAGCGGTGCTACACGCAAATCTTCGGCAGAACGCGGAAGATGAATACGCACGACGGTGCCTTGCCCGGGCTCGCTTTCGATTTCTAGACGGCCGCCATGCAACTCGGTAAGCGTGCGCGCGAGCGGAAGGCCAAGCCCCGTGCCCTCATAGCGGCGCTCAAGCCGGTTATCGATCTGCGCAAAGGGCGTGAGCGCGATCGGTATTTCATCGGGCGCCATGCCGATGCCAGTGTCGGCGACGTCGACGACAATGCCATCGTCGTCGGCGCGCGGCGTAACCGTTACAGAACCTCCGGGTTCGGTAAATTTCACGGCGTTGGACAGCAGGTTGATGAAAATCTGACGCAGCTTGGCTTCCTCACCCGGCACGACAAGAGGCGTCACCGAAGCATTCATCGTGAGTGAAACTTGGGCGGTTTCGTATTGCCCCGACAGCATCTTGGCGCAGTCCTGCAACACGGACTGAAGATCGACCGGTTCCGGGAAAAGAGACATCTTTCCAGATTCGCTCTTGGCGATATCCAGCACGCTGTTGATGACTTCGAGCAGATGACGTCCGCTGCGAAGAATATCATGTGCGTATTCCAGATAGCGCGGGCTTCCCAGCCTGCCGAATATCTCCGTCGTCATCATTTCAGAGAAGCCCAGAATGGCATTCAGAGGCGTCCGCAATTCGTGGCTCATGTTTGAAAGGAATCGCGTCTTGGCGACGCTGGCCTCTTCAGCCTGCTGTTTGGCGGCTCTATAACGCTCCTCGCGGGCCTTGATGTCCGTGAAGTCGCTGATGAACAGGATCGTGCCGCCTTCGCTGGTGCGGCTGGCGGTGAAGCGTACCCAGCGGCCATCCGGCAATTGGCGTTCGGTGGCCACAGGCGCGCCATTCGCGCCGGGCGACAGCAAGCCAATCAGGGGCTGTTCCGATGCGTATTCGGACTCCGATTGCTGCTCGATGCGCTGGAGAGCCTCCGCGATCCCTCGCCCCGGCTGTATTTCGCCGGCCATGCT
>SMFH01000005.1_pt1 | contig 31705 bp, 38 predicted proteins | sample 2456121 | NCBI WGS metagenome assembly SMFH01 (sample SAMN10132613, study PRJNA489261) | soil metagenome | isolation source: day120 antibiotic-silty clay loam soil | place: USA
GCGCTTCCGGGCAGCCACTTCAGCAGCGGGATCAGGGCGTCGCGCTCACCGGAGGACCACAGCCAGTCGTCGTCAAGAACGACGCGGAAGGCCGTGTCCTTTGTGGGCGTCAGGATGCACATTGCCGCGGTCGGCAGGTTGCCGAGAGAGGTCCGGTGGATGAGGTTCCGGGCCGCCGCTTCCGCCTTGCCCTTGTAGGTATAGACGCTCACGCCTCGTCCGCCTTCCGCAGCGCGAGCTTGCCTGCCGCCTGGAGCCCGTCGAGGACGACCTCGACCGGCGACTCGTCCGACCAGCGCGCGATCAGCCACTCGCCGATGACGTCGCGAATGCAGTCGCGGGCAGCGACGCCGAGGTCGAGCATCTCGCCGTGCGCGTACTTGACCGTCGCCTCAGCGATCGCCATGTGTGTGCAGTGCGCGCCCGTCTCATCGGCGAGACGACCTCGGGCGAGCCCGTTCTTGCGGATGTCGTCGTGGGCGGTGAACAGAACCTCGGCGACCTTCTCGTAGTCGACCATGTTATCCTCCTAGTGGTGATGGGCGGTCCTGCCTTCTCGGGTTCAGGGACCGCCCTTCCTTTGTTCTGTTGAGGTCTGTGGGCGGTCGAGCCGGGGACGAGAGCCCGACCGCCCGGTCCGCCTCTACGCCGCTTGAGGTCGGCGGATGCGGACGCTTGGGGTCACGACGCCTCGCTGAGAGGCGTCGTCCTCGTGCGCGCTGCACGGAAGTGCCGGCCGAGCGTCGATGTCCCCGACGTGCCGCGGGGCGCAGGAGCACCAAGGCTCTGCTTCGCGGATGCGTCGCTCGACGGCGAACATGGCTTCGCGTTCGGTGTAGCCGCGCCAGCTCATCGCTTGAGCCCTGAGCCGCTCGCGGTCGGTGCGGTAGTTCCGGATGTAGTCGCGGACACCTTCGCAGTCAGCGAACCACTCGCCGACCATTCTGTGCTCGCTCAAGTCGGAATGGATGCCGCGCTCTACGTCGAAGTCCCCGTAGCGGATCTTGAGCATCTCGTGCGGTGCGCGCCACTCGTAGTCATCGGGCTTCATCGCTCCGAAGAAGTTGTTGAACGAGCGGCCGCACGGATGGTAGGACGTGCCGATCTTGATATAGCGCCCAACGCGGCAGAAGTAGACGCAGGAATAGACGCTCATGACGCCTCGCTGATCGGCTCACGTGGGAGTGCGTCGACGTAGGCCCGGATGTCATCGATGTGGATCCGGAACTGCGCCTTGCCGATGTACCGCTTCTCGAGGACGCCCTTCGCGGCCAGCGCGTAGACCTCGGTCCTGCCGATGGACAGCAGGTCGGCGGTCTCCTGGACGGTGTAGAGGAGCTTCTCGGTCATGACGACCTCCGCGGCGGCAGAAGGTGCTCGCCACCAGGTAGGGAGGCGAACAGGATCTTGAGCCGGTTCTCCAGGCTCGGGCCCGCGCGCCGCTGTCCGCGCTCGACGCCGCCGAGGTAGTGCGGCGTGACGCCGACCATCAGGGCAAGCGTCTTGCGGTCCATGCCGTGCGCCTCGCGCATCATGCGCCACGTACGGCCGGCGAGAATGTGAGGCGCGTCCTGCGACGCTTGAGGGGATTCGTGCGATGCCATGGCGCAACTTTGCGCCAGAGTGTCGCACGTTGTCAAGGGTTGTTGCGGCGTTTTTCTCGGAACTTGCGACGCGAGCCATTGACACGTGGTAGACAGTTGGCTCAAGACACGCAAGATCTGGGAACTTATGCCGACCCTCCACCGGTAAGTCCTGTATGGGAGGATGGCGCATGAACACGGAGCAGCGACGCGAGCTGGCGGCGCGAGTCCGGGAGCTGATGGAGCAGAACGGCTGGTCGGCCGCCAGGCTGGCTCAGGAGTCAGGGGTCGCGGAGAACACGGTCTCGGGCTTCCTCTCGGGGAAGAAGCAGACGCACGAGCCGCAGATCCATCGGATGCTCGCGGCGCTCGGCGTCCCTGACAAGCCGCAGGATCTCCTCGTCATCGACGAAGTGCCGGAGGATGTGCGGATCTTCATGACGGTCGCGGCCCGGCGCCTGGCGATGCTGGATGCCGACGAGCGGAACGCGATACTTGCCAAGGTGTACCCGTACCTGCTAGGGCTTACATCGTAATAAAACCTGCCCTTGCGGGTTATTTAGCAATGTGCAACACTTCGTCCCGAACCCGGTGGTGTGTGGGATGACTGCGGATCTCTTGTCTAGGGGGATGGCCCATGTTGGGCTGCGACATGCTGTATACGCCTGCGACTGCGCTTGTAGTCAAGACCGAGGTCGCTGCACGAATGGGCGGTGTCTGTCCGTGCATGGCGGGCGAGCCGTGTCCGCTACTGCGGTTGGGCGGCCAGTCACCCGCTCCCAAGCTGGAGAAGGTCGACCATCCTGTCGAGGGCGATGCGCTGGTGGGTTAGGTCGACGTGGGTGTAGCCCATCGTCGTCGTTGCCTGCGAGTGCCCGAGGATCGCCATCCGGGTCGCCTCTGTGGCGCCGAGCTCGTCGAGCAGGCTCGCCGATGTGTGCCGCGCCCCGTGCAGCGGCATCCTCGGCAGACCGGACTTCTGCAAGAGCGCCTGCCATGCGAGGTAGTCGGTGCGGCTGTCGATCGGCCGGCCGTCCTCGCGAGCCCAGACGAGCCCGTGGTCGGTGCTGTAGTTGACCTTCTCCTGCTCGTACGCCTCGCCTCGGGCCAGTAGCGCGAGTTCCAGGAACGGGTGCATCACGACCCGGCGAGACTTGCGGCGCTTGGGTGCCAGGAGGTACACGTTGCCCTCCAGGTGCCTCCGCTTGTAGCGGTCGGGTATCTCTACCCGTCGCTCCGGGCAGCGGTCGCCACGTCGCCCACAGGGCGTCTTGCAGCCGTGGATGTACGGCACGCGCCGCAGCTGCCAGTCGAGGTCGATGTGGTGCGCGTCGAAGTCGAGGCATGCCCACGTCAGCCCGAGGCACTCGCCTTGACGCGGCCCGAGCAGGAGCGCGAACAGCCACCGGGACAGGAGCCGGTCGTCGCGTGCGGTCCTCAGCACGAGCGCCGCCTGGTCGGCCCTGAGTGAGCGCTGGTCGGTCGCTGCGACCTCGGGCGCGTCCTCCAGGTTGCACACGTTCCGCGGTGTCTTGCCGTCCCGCACGGCCGCCTCGAGGACCGCCGACAGTACCCAGTGAGCGTGGTTGGCGGTTGTGCTGGAGCGTCCGTCGTCGCTCGCCTTCGCGTGCACGGCCCGGACGTGTGCTGCGGTCAGGCGGTCGACGCGGATCTTCCCGATGGCAGGGACGACGTACTGCTCGATGATGGTGCGGTACGCCGGCAGGGTCGTCGGGCCAACCTTCGTCGGTGCGATGGTCTCCAGCCAGTGCCGCGCCCACTTCTCGACCGTCAGGCTGCCCGTGGAGATGTGACCCGCAGCCGCCTCGGCCTTGACCTTGTTGAGCTTCGTGACCGCCTCGCGCTGCGTCTTGCCGTAGATGACCTTCCGCTTGCGCTTCCCGTCGACCCAGCCGAGATCGTACGAGCCGACCCAGAGCCCATCGGAGCGCTTGTATACGCCGCCCTCTCCTCGCTGTCTACGCGCCACGACTGTAGCCTAACCTGTAGCCTACGGAGCGGTATCCCAAGGTACGGCACCGTACCGTGACAACGCCCTGACCTGCGGTTTCACGGTCTCCCACGCTCAGAGTCTACCAATAGTCAATGTTTCCTAAACCGTGTGTCGCGGGTTCGACTCCCGCCGAGGGCACCGCGATAACCTGCACTTTCACCCTAGTCCACGACCTGACCAGCGGGTGACTGTAGCCAAATCTGTAGCCAAACCTAGACAACAGTCGTACGCTGTCCCCATGAGACGAGTCCTAGCCGCAGCCGCCCTCCTCGCGGTCGCTGGCTGCGGTGGAGCGGACGCGCACACCACGACGGTCACTGTCACGAAGCCTCCGGCGAAGCCCGCGACGTTCACCGTCCACGGCACGATGCAGGTCGACTCGGGAACCTCGTTCAGCGGCTATTGCTCGTCGGCTGACGGCTACGACGACGTGCAGGAGGGGACCGCGGTCGTCGTCTACAACCCGGCAGGGACGAAGGTCGCCATCGGGCAGCTCGGGCCAGGGAAGCCTCACGGCCGGTCTACGTGCCAGTACCGCTTCACCGTCGCCGACGTCCCCGATCAGTGGTCCGTCTACTCGATCGAGGTCGGTCACCGCGGCCAGGTCAACTACTCGCGCCACGACCTCGACCAGCCGGTCTCGCTGACGCTTCAGTAGACGCACGAAAGCGGCCCGCACTGACGCTCGGTCAGGCGGGCCGTTCTCGATGCTACTAGGACTTCTTAGCCAGGCTCAGGCTCTTGCGGCACTTCGGGCACTTGTCGGCGGTACGGTCGGGGACGCGCGCCTTACAGTGCCCGCATTGCCTCGTGTCGCAGCGCGGACACATCACGACGACGACGCCCTTGATCCCGATGGCTGTCCTGACCCACTCGTAGCGGATGTTCAGCCCGCACTCGCCGCACTTCTTGGTAGCCATCAGATCGCGATTCGGCAGCCGTGTCGCCGCAGAGCCGACGCGATGCCCTCGGCCCATTCCGACGTCGGAGTGTTGACGACCTCGAGCGGCTTCAGCAGGTGCTCGTGGTGCAGGATGAGCCCGCGGGAGGCGTACTCGACGTGACGCTCCCAGTCGCAGCTCAGCCGCGAGCAGGTCACGTCGTAGCCAGGCCGACCCTCCGTGCTGGAGACGCGCGGCTCACCGTCGCATCGCGGGGTCGCCACGGCACGGCCTAGTCGCCAGCCACGAATCTGCCGTCGGGACCGCGCTTCTGCTCGGTGCTCACCAGCGACGCGGTGCCCTGGTCGCCGAAGTTGTACGACAGCAGCGACGTGAGTACGGACAGGATGACGGCGAGGCCGGTTCCGTCGGCGACAGCGGTCCAGTCGACGCCGCTGACGACCTGCGCGACGCCGATGAGAGCGATGGCAGTCTGAGCGGCCGTCTTGAGCGCGCGCTCGAGGAGATCCTTGATGAACGGGGACATGGTCGTACTCCTTCAGTTGCAGGTTGGGGCGACGAAGTGGCGCTGAACGATGCGCCCGGTCTGGGGGTTCTTCGCGTTGATCGTGACGGTGGAGCCTGGAGCGACGCCGGTCAGCGATGCCGGGCTGCCAGCGTGCGGGCCCACGGTCTGCTTGGCGTACGTCTTTCCGTCGGCAGACAGCCAGAACTGCGCGTCGGAGTCGGACAGGTAGTTCCAGTAGCCGACGCTCAGGTTCGCCGCTCCGTCGACGCACTCGAAGCGCCTTTCTTTCACGAGCGGCTGCCACACGTCGTCGTCACGAGAGTTCAGGTAGGTGTAGGTGTTCGCGTTCGCCTGCCCGCTGCAGAAGGCTAGTGCCGCGTAGTTCTTGTCGCGGAGGTCCGTCGCCCAGAGGTTCGTCGTCCCCGGCGGAAAGACTCGCAGCCAGTTGTGCGGAGGCCCGACGAACTTCGGGAAGAAGTGGACTCGGCACTGTACCGGGAACGGCGTGTGGTTGAACACCCGGACCATCGCGACGCCATCCGCCAGCCCGCGGTGCGGCCCGAGCTGCATCGGGATGGTGACGCTGATGCCGTTGTAGGCATGCGCCGGGCTTGCGAGGAACGGCAGCACGAACAGCGCCGCCAGGAACGGGAGCAGTTTCTTCATGTCGTGCTCCTTCACTTGTTGAGCGGGTAGACCTCGCGGAATGCCTGCTGGAGTAGGTCCGCGATCTTGTCCGCGATGTCGCCGAGGGTCTGGTTGCCGGGGTTGTCGGCCTTGAGCTTGAGGATCGCGTTCCGCGCGCTCGCGATGTCGTGCTGCGAGTCGAGCGCGTTCTGGTGCTTCACTCGGTCGTCCTTTCCGCTTCCGCCGTGGTCGTGGCCGCCGAGGATCTCCTGAACCCTCGGGACGATGACGCCCTTGACCTGCTCGATACGGGCGTCGCCGGGACAGACCTTCCCGTACGAGTCGGACCACTTCTCGCCGCCGCTGACGCGGTACGGGTCGATGCCCTGCCGGTGCCACGCGATGCCTCGGGAGGTCGGTCGCGAGTCGGGCGCGAGCTGCGCCGGGATGCCGTGCGTCTTACACGCCCACGCGCATATCTGCGCGATGAGCTCGCACTGGTCGTCGGTGAACGGCGGGACGTCGCTGCCCTTCCATGCGGGATACGGCGTCGCTGTGTCGGCGTTCTCGATGGAGATGGCGCGAGGGTTCGCGTCGAGGTTCGCGTCCGCGGTGCGGGCCGTGTCGGTCCACTGGTAGGCGACGCACTTCCCGTCGATGTAGCCAGTCCCGAAGTGCGACTCGACGCCGACGTAGCCTCCCGAGCGGAACATCGCGTCGGTGCCGGCGAGGGTGCCGACCATCGTGTGAATGATGACGAGGTCGTACTTGCTCATGAGCGGCTGATGTGTCGGGTCGTCGCCTAGCGGCTTCCACTGAGCGAGCGGGCAGCGTGCCATGGTCAGTCCTCGGGGTCGAAGTGGAGTAGGTTGCGGAGCCATTTGGGCAGGTTGGACTCGTCAAAGGGAAGCGGCTTGATGAGCCATCGCACGATGGCTCGAACGCTGGTCATGGTCCGCGCCTGAACGGGCCGGGATAGAAGAAGCAGACGACGATCAGCGCCGACCAGTAGAGCGTCGTGAACGGGGACAGGTAGTTCGCGTCGTGGCCGATGAACACGCCGGTCGGTGCGCCGAGCATGAGGATCAGCGCGCCGAAGCACAGGACGATGAGGAGCGGCCAGTAGACGATCTTGCGCGCCGCGATGCCGAATCCTGCCCGGTAGCACAGGGCGACGAAGCCGACGATCCCGAGGACGACGTTGACCTCGCGGCAGGCGTTGAAGAACTCCGTCACTGCGGGCACTCCTCCTTCGGAACGTGGTCCTCCCGGTACTTCGCGAGCGCGGTGTTAGCGTCGATCTCGGCGCTCAGGTCTGTGAAGAACAGATGGTTCAGCGCGTCGCTCACCGCTTGGATGTCGGCGTCCTCAGGGAGCGGGTTGTCTTGGAGGATCGTGTTGTTGATGTGGACGATCGCGGCGCGCTTGTTCTTGGCGAGCGTGTACTTCTCAGCTGCCCGCAGGTCGATCCAGAGCCGCTGTGTAGCGTCATCCCGATCCTTCGACAGCCGTGTCGCTCCGTTGACGTACTGCGCGATGCAGTCGCCCTGTTGCGCGACCTCGGCCGCCTGACGCTTCAACCCGACCTGATTGATGATGCCGAGCACGCCGACGCCGATGAGGACGATGCCGAACACGACCCAAACCATCCAGCCGGAGTGTTCAGGCTTCGGCTCAGCCGGTTCGGCATCCGAGTCTGCGTTAACCTGCGCCATCAGATCCTCCCGAAGTTGGAGGCCGTAGTGCCGGCCCCACAGGTAGCCACATAGGGCGGTCAGGAGGGCTGTGGCTGTGTTGCTTCCGATGAGAAGCCATGTCACTTGTCTCGCCCTCCGAGCCCCCGTGCGATACCGATGCCTGTTGCGACAACCCCGAGCAGCGCGATCGTGACGTACTGCCCGTCGTAGCTGGAGACGTAGATGTCCGCCATGACATTCACCGACAGGAGCACGGTCAGGATTGCCAGGACGGCGACTCGTAGCCACAGAGGGAGATCGCCGTGAGGTTCTTCAGCCACGAGAGGTCTCCCTAGCCTGCAATGGAGGGGTTGACGCGACTCGCACCATGTACTAGCCGCACGCTCGCTTCGATCGAGCGGTGGTTAGCCCATCCGGTCGCCTGGCAGGGCTGCCGGGTGGGCGCTCCTTTACTGCATGAACATCAGGAACTCAGCGGATGGCGCCGCAGCCGCACCAGCCGGCCGGAGTGCCAAGAGGTTCCCGTTGCCGTTCGTGGTGCCGCTGAACGTGACGCTCACGGAGCCCGTAGCGCCCGAGCCGGACCAGATCAGGTATCCCATCGTGCCGGACCATCCGCCGACGCCCGTGTTGTCGCCCGTCTCTGTGAAAGCCGCCGGAGTCGTCGGTGCGGTCGCGGTCTCGGAGCCGTTGCCGTGCGCCGCGGCGTAGACCAGCGCGCATCCAGTTCTGGTCGTCGTCAGCCCGGAGAATGTCAGCGTCGAGGATCCGCTTCCGGGCGTGGTGTGTATCGCCGCCACGTCTTGCGGCGTGGTGAGGTCGACGCCGTCGAACGCGATGATCTGACCCGTCGACTTCGCGCTCGGTGTCGTGACGATGAGGGTCAGCGGCTCGGAGCCCGTCGCCTGCTTGATCGCCACCAGGAGGGACGGGTTCGTGCCGCCCGAGTTGGCCGCGTAGACGCTCGTCCAGCCGGCGGGCAGCGTCGCCACAGTGCCGCTGTTCACGGACGCGAACAGGACCATCATCGTCGAGGACGTCATGCCGGTCGGATACGGGAGGATGAGTGACGTGCTCGCCGTGCCGTTCGTCGTCGCCGACGGAGGCGTCAGGGCGGTGATCGCCACTGCTCAGGTCTCCTGAGCGACAGCCATCAGAACCCACTTGGACAGATGGCCGTACCACTCGAAGCCGAGCGTCATCAGCTTCGAGATCGTCGTCGTCGTCGGCAGCGCCACGCCGCCGCGGGCGACGTAGTTCGTCCCGAAGGAGATCGCCCGAGCCGTGCCGTTGTCGAGGATGCTGATCCGCATCTGCTCGCCGTCAGCAGGCGTCGAGGTTACGTGGTTCGCGATGGTCAGTGCCGCCGCCTGAGCGGACAGCCGGAACACGTCGTACGTGTCGATCTCGGGCGTCAGGGTCGCCGTGGAGGCTTGTGAGTTGACGCGAGGCTGCTTGCGCTTGTTCGTCTGCGTCTCGGTGCTCGACGGGGACGTGTAGTCGGTGCCCGCCGTCGCCGAGGAGAACCCTCCCGAGCCGTTGCCCTTGAGGATGGCGCTGCCCGACGTCGCGGGCGCGTAGTCCGTCCCTGAGACCGCCAGCGAGAACGCTCCGGAGCCGTTGCCCTTCAGAATCGCAGTACCGCTCGTCGCGGGAGCGTAGTCGGTGCCAGAGGACGCCGCCGTCAGCCCGCCCGCCCCGTTCGCCTTCTGAATGGCTGAGCCTGAGGTCGGCCCGACATAGTCCGTACCCGCCGTCGCCGCCGTGAAGCCGCCCGAGCCGTCCGCCTTCTGCACCGCGGAGCCCGACGTCAGGCTGATGCTCGCCGTACCGTCGAACGCCACGCCAGCGATGTTCCGCGCCGTCGTCAGCTTCGCGGCCGAGCCTGTCGTGTTCTGGTTGAACGTAGGGAACGTGTTCGTCCCCGACGTCAGATCCTTGTTCGTGAGCGCCTGCGTGTCCGTCGTGCCGACGATGGTGCCGCTCGGGCCGGTCATCGTGGCTGCGGTGCCGAGGCCGAGGTTCGTCCTTGCCGTGCTCACGCTCGCGAGGTCGCTCAGGTTGTTCGCCGTCTGCGCGAAGTCGCCCGTCGCGTGCGTCGCCGACGTCCCGAGTCCGAGGTTCGTGCGGGCCGTCGAGGCGCTGCCGACGTCGCTGAGGTTGTTGGAGGCCAGGAGCGCGCCGACGAGGTTGTGCTCGAACACGTTCCATGACGTGCCGACCGACGCCTGCGTGCCGCCCGCGTTGTCGGCGTTCGCGACGATCATGTCGCTCACATCGACGCTGGTCCCGCTCGCGCCGCCGATCTTGCCTGCGACCGTGACGAAGTACGTATCGCCCTTCAGCGCGGCCGGATAGTTCGGGTTCGCCGAGCAGTCGATGCCGCCCTTGTAGTCGAGCAGCCCCGCGACCGAGGCCGCGATGAGCGTCTTGACGGCGTGCTGACTCGGAACCCTCGAGTCAGAGTCGGCCGCCAGCGTCGTGTCCGTGTCGAGGTAGGACATCGGGATCTGAGCGTCGTTCGTGACGTTGCTCAGCCCGACATCGCTCTTGGTGACCGTGACGTTCGCCGACAGCGCGTGCCCGTTGACCGTCGTCGTCTTGGGAACGTAGTCGCCGAGGCTGTCGTCGAGTTCCTTCGGCGTCGTCCAGATGCCGCGAGGCTCGTCGGTCACGTGGTCGGAGTAGGTGCTCGTGCCGTCACCGAGGAAAGCCTTGACGTCGCCGCCCGTGCCGCGGTCGTCTGCGATCCCGAGCTCGCGAACGTCGAGGATGTCGTCAGCCGTGACCGCCTGCGCCGTAGTCCCGCCGCGGAACTGCGCCCTGTCAGCCATAAGGGTCGCCCCAATCTCCACCGTCGAAGGAGTGTGGTCCGTACGGGTCGCCCCAGTCGCCGCCGTTGAAGCCGATGCTCCCGCTGCCGCCGCCGATGCTGTCGATCTCGTCCTGAATGACAGACGGAACCGCCGTCAGGTTCGGGATCGTCACGCTCGCCGACAGCACACCAGCGGCGATCAGGTCGGGCCGGATGGAGCGCTCGCGGTTGAGGAGTTCCGTCAGGTAGAACTTCCGCCCGCGCTTCACGACCTCGACTAGCACGCCCTCGGAGACCGCGGCCGGCTCGAACGTGACGTCGTCGGTGAACGGATGGTCCAGGGTCGCCGTCAGGACGCCGTTCGTCCCGGCAGGCTTCACCTGTGCCACGTACTCGACGGAGCCGGGGACGTCTACGCGCGTCCACTTCGGCGCCGAGAAGCCCGCTGTGCCGCTCAGGACGAGGGTGTCGACCGTCACGCCGTCCTCAGGCTGGTCGGACCACAGGACGCCCGTGTAGGTCAGCAGATGCCCCGCCACGGTGACCTGCCCACCGTCCGGTGAGAAGTCCGCGCCGAAGTCGACCTCCAGCGTCGTGCTCGGAGACGTGACGGCAGTGACGAGGACGGAGCCCTTCGACACCTTCCCGACAGAGACGACGGTCGCGCGCATCAGACAGGCCCGATGACGTTGAAGTCGTTGAAGCCGAGCGTCATCAGGTCGCCGCCGCCGAGCGGGAGCGTCCACGAGTTGATGGTCGACGTCCCGCTGTAGTCCCGCGTCGAGAACTTGTACAGATCGCCCCACTCCAGGCACGGCATCGGGAAGCACGTTGCCTCGACATGAGTCACCTGCCGCAGCGATGCCGACAGCAGCCGCTTCAGAGCGTCGTGGACAGCCTCGCGCTTCCGCGCGTCCGGGTACTCGCGATAGCCGGTGATGAAGCACGGCTCACCGCCGCGCATCATGCCGGGGTTCTCACCGCCGAGCGGGTTGCCCTTCGGCGCCTGCACGACGACCGGCTTCTCCTTTAGGTCGTCGCCCCAACGCGCGACGAAGCGGTTGAAGAAGCCCGAGAAGTCCCTGACCGCCTTCAGACTGACGATGGTGCCGTGCCGCCCGTCGAGGCTGTCGGAGAACTCGAACCACGACGCCTCCTTCGGAGGAACCCGCAGCACCAGCGCGCCGTCCTGCCGCTCATACAGCAGCGCGTCGAGCATGTCCGCGAGCTCGTGCGCCCCCCATGCCCACGTCGCGTCACCGATGACGATCTCGTTCCCCTCGTGCCCGATCCAGAAGTCGTGCTTCAGCTTCAGCGGATGGTCCTGAATCTCCATGTGCGCCGGAGCGTCGCCGCCCTTGCTCATCACCCGCACGATCGCGTCCGTGACCTTCGTACCCTTCGGAACCATGTACGGCTCGAGCGGGTTGTGATTCGCGAGACTCATCTTCCCCGCGCCCTTGATCGTGACGAGGTTGTTGTCGCGCGTGCAGGAGTAGCAGCCGCCGACGAACACCGGGACAGTCACCCAATCAGCGAGCGCCGCGACGAACCACTTGTAATAGCAGCGGAGAAGATGGTGCCGGATCTTCACGCCCTCCAGATGCGCGAGTTTCCGGCCGGGGTCGTTGAACGTCACCGTCACCTGAAGGCCGCCGCCCTTGGCGTTCACCTGAGACGGCTCCCCACCGGCATCCGACGACACGATCGGCGGCAGGTCGACGCTCTGCTCGCCGTCGAGGGTCAGCAGATGCGCCGTGGTCGTGAACCGATGCAGCGACGCGAGCGAATCCATCGCGACTCGAAAGTCTCGCTGCGACAGCGGGCCGGTTGAGGAGTATGGCCTGAGCATCAGTGCCCTATGCGCGCGTTGTTGTTGAGGATTGGGTAGCCCGCGTCAACGCCGCTCGTCTCGACCATGATGACGTTGCCGTCGATGTCCTTGACGACGTTGTCGCCGGTCTGGTAGACGAGCGCGTTGCCGTCACAGATGCCCGCCTCGGAGCCTTGCAGGTAGATCGGGGTGACAGCGTCGTGCTGCGGCGTTCCTCCCGAGGCGTTCGTGTTGAAGCGGTTGTGATGCACGAGAATCGGGCCGCCGCCGACCGCGTAGACGCCGTAATGCGTCAGCGGGTAGCCGGTGTTGTCCATGTACTCGCCGATGGAGCCGTCGTAGATGCCGGTGACCTCGGTCTGCCAGCAGCTCGTAAGATGGATGAGGTCGCCGACCGCCCATGACGGGTGCAGGTTCGTCAGTGACCAGCCCTGTGCATCCTCGAGGTAGATACCGTGTCGCCCGGCGTACTGCGTCTTGGTCCAGCCGAAGATGCTGCCGTCCTGGACGTTGTCGTCACCGTGGATCAGGTCAGAACCGGCGTAGCGCATGGCGCAGTCGTTGATGCGGATCTCGTGAGACTCGCTGGTGACGATGGGTGATCCGTCCATCGTCTTACCGGCGAGGTAGAGGGTGTAGCCGTTCGCCGAGACGAACTGGCACTTCCGGAACTCGATGCCGCTCTGGTGGATGACGGCCCCGTGCAGAGTGTTCGCCGTCGTCTCGATCGCAGTGTTGTGGACTGAGCCGGCTGTGAAGCCGCCGCCCCAGAAAGACATGCCGACGACCTCACGCCCTTGCGCCATGTCGGTGATCGAGTTGTTGCTCCGCACCTGCTGCGTAGCGACGATGGCCCACAGGTCCGCGCCGTTCTTCGCCTTGAGGACGGTCCCGCCGAGTCGGTTCGTGCCACCGCCGCCGACGCCGACCCACTGACCGCCGTCCTCGTAGGGGAACACGAGGACGTCGTCGCTGACGAGTCCCGTCCCGAATGGGAAGTACAGCGGCTCACCTTCCTCGAGGCTCGCGTTCGCATCGTAGATCGCCTGTGTGTCGTCGGTGACGCCGTCGAACTTCGCGCCGAAGTCCTCGACGTGCTTCAGCCCATCCGGGGAGCCGACCGTGACGAACTGACCGGGAAGTTCGCTCCCGCCACTCGGGGTGATGCCGAGCTTGACGATCTGGTGCCGGTCGAGGGCGAACGCGAGGAATCCGCCGGTTATGCCATTGCCGCTGCTCAGCGGTTGAGTGAGTTGGGTCAGGCTCGTCGGGTCGGCGTAGATCGTGTCTGTGATCGGCGTCACGCCGTCCATCTGGTAGATATGAACCGTCGCGCCCGTGTCGATCTCGCCCGTGCCGCCTGTGAAGTCGACGACCGGGCTGCGGAAGTAGCCTCGCCCTCTAGCCATCAGCCCTCCACCCATCCAGGCGCCCCGAGCGAGCCGCCGCCGCCGCTGATCGTCCACGTGTCCGTGGTGATAGAGCCGCCGGGGAAGTCGTACACGTTGTCCCACTGCGACATGTTGTTCTGGATCGTCCACGAGGCATTACCGCTGCGGGTCGCCTTCGCCGGGTTGCTGATCGTCGCAGTGATGCCGTCCGGGTCGACCGCCGTGATGTAGGTCGGCTTCGGGTCGCCGTTGCCGTCCGTGTTCACGATGCCGTCGCCAGCGATGAGCTGCCCGACGTCGTCACTCGTCCACGCCGCCGTCTGAGACGTGATAGTCGTCGAGCCGTTCGAGGTCGTGCCGTCGTCGACCTGCCGCAGCGTGTTCACGACGCGGATGTTCCACTTCGCAGTAACCGTGTCCGTGCCGTCATAGGCGAGGGTCAGCTGCCCGTACATGCTGACGTTGAACTTGTCGGTCGTGTTGTCGGGCGTGTAGGTCGACCAGTCGACGGTCTCGCCCACGTCGAGCGCGAGCGCGTTCTTCAGCAGACCCGACGACGTGTACTGCGGGCCGGGGAAGAAGTTGCCCGTCGAGCCCTGCGCGATGTACGAGGAGCGGTGCCGGTCGCCGTTGACCATCGCCATCTGGTAGACCGGGCCGCCCGCATAGTCGCCCGTCCCGTTCCAGAAGTCCTCCCAGTCAGCCTGGTCGGTCGTGTAGCGCGCCGGCTTGTCGACCGCACGGCTGTGACCGTGCCACCACGTCGTCTCGAGGACGAAGATGTTCAGCTTGTTCGGGTCGTGGACCGCGCGGAGGTCCGCCGTCTGCACCGCGCCGAAGATGGACTTGCTGTCTGACTCGGGGTCGTCGTAGAACGAGCGGTCAGGCGTGCGGAAGTCGGAGACGATGACCCGCACCTGAGTCCCGATGTCGAAGTAGTAGGCGCGGTGACGCCTCGTCGGGCGCGTGTCGAGGTACGTCCGAACAGGCCGCATCGACTGGAACGCCTGGATCTCGCGAACCGAGTGCGGGCAGTTGAACGAGCCCGTCGCGTCGCCGTCGTAGTCCGGGCTGCTCGGGTCCGTCTCGCCGTCGCTGTTGCTGTGCAGCTCGTGGTCACTGATCTCGAGGACGTTGTGCGACGCACACTGGAACACCGCCCGCTGCCGAGGGAGCTTCTGAGCGACCTTGATGTGCTTCTGCACGTCTCGGGTCGGCGGGTCGTTCTGGTCGATGTCTTGGCCCCAGTACCCGAGGTCGCCCTGGTGCCAGATCTCGTCCGGGCCCCACGCGACGATGTCATCGAACACGAACTGCGGAGTGTTGCCGCCGCTCGGGTTCGACAGGCACGACATGACCGCGATCTTGCGTTCCCACGCGCCCGAGCCGTCAGGAAGCGTCTTGAACGTGAACGTCTCACCGACATAGGTGCCGCTGTCCATCGCGCGGCCGTAGTACGTCGTGTCAGGGTCGAGTCCGCTGATGGTGTGCGACGCCGTCCCCAGCTCGTCGATCGTCCGCGCGCCGCTGAGGCTCTGCGTCGTGAAGGCAGGGTTCGTCGTGTACGCGAGATCCAGCGGTCTGCCCTCGTAGGCGCCGGGGTCGGTGATCGTCTTGACGATCACACCAGACGACGTCGCGCCGCCCGTCATCGTGAACGCCGGGATCACCTTGTCAGACTTGCCTTGCGGGTTCTTCGGCCCGAGCCACGTCGCGCCCTTGCGAGTGTCGACGGAGTCTGTCTCCACGTAGATCTCTCCGGACTTGTTGCCGAGCGTCACCGCGAACGGCTCAGCCGAAGGCGTCGGGACGCACACCACTTCATCGGCGTAGTCCTCGATGGCGTCCTCGTAGGAGCCGATGCCGCTCGGGTTGACGCCGTACGCGCGGATCTTGAGGCTGGTCTGCGTCCCGTCCCACGAAGGCGTGCCCTCGATGCGGAACCAGTTGGCGTCCTCTGAGCCGGGAGTGATCGCGAAGTTCCGCTGGTCACCCTTGCCCATGCTGTTCGAGTCCTTGTCATCGACCGCGAGCTGTCCCGACTGCTTCATGTTGACGACCGCGATCGCGTTCTTGTTGATGTCCTCGATCTGGCAGAAGCGCGCCGACTTGGACTGCGCGATGAACGAATCCTTCACCCGCACGTAGGCGCGGAAGCCCGACTTCCCGTGCCCCGCGAGCTCGATCGTCAACGTCTGCCCTGCGCCGTGCTCGCCGTTGTCGACGATCTCGACCGTGATCGGCGGCGACTCCGTGGAGCCTGCGCTGTTCGTCGCGATGACCGTGAACGTCACCGTCTGAACCGTCGTCGGCTTGCCTCGCAGGTTGCCGCTCGCGGAGAGGACGAGGTTGACCGGGATAGCACCCGAGCCGAGCGTGTACGTCGGATCCTCAGCGCCGCCGTCAGCGACGAAGCGGAACCCGTCGCCCTCGCCGTCGCCGTCGTTGTCCGGGCCGTAGCGGCTGCCCTTCTGGCCCGGAGGCGCGTCGTACGTCTGCCAGACCGGGATCGTCGCGCCGCCACCCGAGCCGCTGATGACGATCGTGTGGTTCGCGCCGTTGACGAGGCCCGCGTTCCAGTGGTTCTTCGTCGTCGCGTGCATCGTGTACGAGCCGGCAGTCGTCGGGACGCCCGAGTAGTCGCCGTTCGACGACATCGTCAGACCGGGAACGGCGGTGCCCGCCGCCGTGAACGTCGCATCGGGGAAGCCAGACGCCGTGAACAGGTACTCGTACGACGTCCCGACCGTGCCCGTCAGCGGAGGAGAGTCGTTGACGAACGCCGCCTGCGACCCGATCTCCATCTGCACATCGGGCGAGTCGGTGTCACCCGAGCCGTTCGTCGCGCGGAACTTGAGCGGGTAGTAGCCGTCCGTCGTCGGCGTGCCGCCCAGCGCGCCTGTCGACGTGTTCAGCGTGACGCCCGGAGGCAGCGAGCCTGAGATGACGCTGTACGACGTGGCGCCCGTCGCCGCGATGCCACCAGCACCGATCGGGAGCCCGGACTTCTTCGAGTCGGGGATGTAGTCGGTCCACACCGGAGCGCCGCCGCTGCCGCCGTTCGGGACGACCTGCACAATCGTCAGCGTGTCCGCGAGGGTGATGTGGTAAGTCCCGTCGCCGTCGACCGTCCCGTCAACGACCTTCGAGCCCACATCGAGGAGAAGGTGAACCGTGCTGTCAGCCTCGCGGAGAATGTAGAGGTCGAACGAGCCGGAGCCCTTGCTGAACGCGAACGTCGTGCAGTCGGGCAGATGGCCGCTGATGTCCTGGTAGACGCCCGTGAACGTCTCGCCGCCGACGTACGTCCACAGCGTCTGAATCGCCGTGTACTTCGGCATCGCGCCCGTCGGGAACTGCGACAGCTGATACATCCCGAGCCGCAAGCCGTCGGTTTTCTTGTCCGTCAGCGCCTGATAGGGGATCGTCGTCTTGATGCCGAGCGCGTAGTCGCGGAGGATCGTCCCCGGCTCGAGCAGCGCGCCACGCGCCTGCCACTCGACATCCGTGTGGCCGTTCTCGTTGTCGATCGGCGTGCCCCACTCGGAGTGGTTGAAGTCGAACGTCGCGCCGTGCCCCGTCGTCACAGAGCCGCCCGTGTACTTCCAGTGACCCGAGACGAGCGCGCCCGTACCGCCCGTCAGCATCGAGTCGTAGATCTGACGCGCCCGCTGAAGCTCGTACGCCTCCTGCGACACACGTCCGTCGATCGAGGAGACCGTCAGACCGGCAGGGACGTTGCCGTTCGTGTCCTTGCCGTTCATCCGGTTACCCGGACCGTCCCAGCCCGCGTACCAGTGGAAGTCGCCCTCGTCGCACAGGTCGGCCATGTGGTAGGTGACGCCCGCGGTCGTGTACGTCGCAGCCTTCAGACTCGCGATGTCGGCGTCGTACTGCGCCTCAGTCTCAGCGGAGCCCGCGCGCTTCAGCGAGCAGCCGACGATCTTCGGCTTCCCGCCCGTCCAGTTGCCCGCCGCCTGCTCGATCTCAACCTGATCCTTGATGATGTACTGCTGCCAGACCGCCTGGTCGTACCAGTTCGCCGAGCCCGAGCCGCCCGAGCCGTTGTAGACCGGGCCGCCGCTGCCCTGGTTGTTCGCCTCGTTCGCGCCCGTGATCTTCCCGATGTACGCCCTGCGCGTCGTGTCCGTCGCGTATGAGTGGATGACAGCGCGAATGTCCGCCTCGGACGAGTTGATGTCGCATGGATGCGCGTAGATCTCCATCGGCGCCAGAGCGTCGATCGCCTGCTGCTGCTGAGATATGTACGACAGCCGCTCGCGGAAGTACGAGACGCCGAGATCACCGACGACCGTCAGTGCCTGCGGATCCGCGTCGACGCCGTTGTTCTTCTGATAGACGCTCCCGCCGTACTGAAAGTGAGTGTTAACGCCGACCACTGCGGCGATGGTCGAGGGCGTGTAGGTCGTGATCGCCTGAGTCGTCATATGCGCCAGCCGAGGTCGACACCCATGACGCCATGCACCGCGGCGTCGGACGAGTACAGCGGGTCGCCGTCGACATCCGTCACGTCAGGCGAACCCGTACCGTCGTCCGCGCTGTCACGTAGCACGTCGCCCCCATCCGTCGTCGGATCGCCGCTCACTAGGAACTCGAAGTCGTGCTCGACGATCTCGTCCGTCACCGGGGGCTGAACCTCGAACAGCTGCTGCCGGTCCATCTGTACCGACGTCATCTGAACCTTCTTCGACGACGCCGAGCCGGAACCCTCCAACTCGCCAGCGACGAAGTCCTGGAGGACCGCCGGGTAGATCGAGTTGAGATAGAACAGCTGGACGATCTCGCCGTTCCCGCAGAGCCGATGCCACGCACCCTCCCAGAACGTCGCCGTCTCGTCGAAGTTGTCGAAGATCGCGCCCTGGAGCGCCCCGACGATCGGCCCTTTCGAGTTGTACTGGTACTCGGGGAACTGCGCGCCGACTGAAAGTGCCCACCACGCCTGGTCGGTGCGGCTGAACGTCGAGCCGACACCCGTATGCCACGCGACGACGTTGTAGTTCGGCGAGTTCGGGTTGGCGTTGCCCGCCCACAGCCCCATCGCCTCCAGCGAGTCCATCAGGAAGGCGTCGGATGAGGCAGACGAGTCAGCGCCTACGACAGCGCGGGCAGACCACTGATAGCCGTCCTGCCAAGGCGTCGCACCGAAGAAGCGGTAGTGGTACGTGAACGTACCCTCGGACTCCGTGTAGTCCATCTTGTCGACCGGCCGGCGCGCGATGTGCAGCCCGTTCAGCATCCAGATGATGTAGTCGAGGGAGTCCGGGCCGAGGTTCGTCGTCGCATACAGGTCCACGAACGGCGACGAGCCGACCTGCGTCGCCCGGACGAAGTCGAGCGCCGGAACCGTCTCGTCTGCCGAGAACTGGAAGTCCTCGGTCGCGAGGGTGTAGATCGGGCAGCCAGGAGTCGCCTGCCGGTTCTCGACGTCGTCGTAGACGTGGAGCTCGACTGTCATCTGCGACTCGTCGACCAGCACGACACCCGAGTCGGTGCCTCGGATGAGGGTGCCGTTATCCACGCGCGGGACGGTCTGGTAGGCGCCTGTGGCGCTCCTGACGTAGCCCGAGGAGTCCTTCGGGCTGAGGCGGTTGCCCTTCGGGTACAAGGCGACCTCGTAGGCGACCTGCGTGCCGTCCACCGTCCACTCGACCAGCGGATCGGAGTCGCCCACCAGGCCGCCGCTCGGAGACGTGAACGTGACCGCAGCCTTCGCGACGTAGCCGCCGCAGAGGACCGGAGTCGCCCACGGTCCCCAGCCGTTCGCGTCCTGGAACCGCATCGTCCACCAGAAGTCCGTATCGGTCAGCGCCGCCATCGCAGACGACGGGTCGTCCGAGTCGAACTCGGCGACCGTCGTCGTCCATGTGCCCGAGTCGAAGTCAGGCGATGCGAAGCCGCCCGAGACTGTCCAGCCGGAGTTCGTCGCCTTGATCTGCACCTGGACCGCCGTCAGGAGCGTCAGAGGCTGCTTCGCCGTGAACACCGGACGCGGTTCCCCGACGATCCCGCCAGAGCACGGTACGAGGCCCGTAGGCGCGTCAGGAGCCTGTATCCAGTCCCCGTCCAGCCTCGGCGCGCGGTCGTCGCCCACGATGCACGTGAAGAAGGAGCCGATCGTGCCCGTGTCGGTGCGGTAGACCGCGAGCCCGAAGTCGTCGCGACCGCCAGCGATAGCCGACGCGAACGCCGTCACGTCGATCTCGATGACCTGCCCAGCCGAGATCGTCCCCGTGAACGTCGCGGGCGAGTCGGCGAAGTAGCCGGGAAGGTCCGCGAACCCGACCGCGGGTGACCACGTGTCGTCGAACGCCTTGACCGCGATCGTCGCCGCACCGTCGAAGGCGTCCGCAGCAGTCAGGGTCAGCGTCCACGTGTCCGCACTCGCATCCTCAGGAACGTCGCCGTAGCCGAGCCGCAGCGCGAGGACCGTGACGTCCTTCAGCATCGGCGCCACAGCCGCCTGCGAATGATCCGTGACCGGCTCAGCCGACGAGACATACGTCCCGAGGCCGCGGAGGTTCGTGAACGTCGTCGTCATCGCGTCGCCTGCGCCATCGCGACGTTCGCCTGGAGGTTCGTGTTCGACCGCACGATCTGATGCGCCTTCTGCCCGACCGCGCCGGCTACCTCGCCAGCGTTGTCGACGACCGTGTGAAGCTGCCCGCTGAGCCGCGCCTCGATGGACTCCAGACGCCGCAGCAGCGCCGGGTCGGACATGACGAACGTTGCGCCCGCAGACCTCCCCGCCAGTCCGCCGTCGCGCATCTGGTTGATGGAGTGCATGAAGCCCACGCCGTACCGCTTGACCGCCGCAGCCCGCATGACAAACTCTCCGTTCGAGATCATCGCCGGGATGGAGTCGGACGTGCCCGTACCGGGTCCGCGGATGTAGCCGCCCTCGGGGAAGCTGCCGCCCTGCGCGAACTTGTGGAGTTTGCCGCCGCTGATGTAGCCGCCCGACGCAGGCTGAACCTGGACACCCGAATGCGTGTACTGGGTGTTGACGTTGATGAATACGTCCTTGGAGTGGATGACGCCGAGCAGCCCCGCGACCCGTGCCAGCGCGCCGATCGCCTGCTCGGTGTGCGCCGTGACGACCGTGTCCTTGAAGCCGGGAACCGAGTCGATCGCGTGCTCGTACGTCTTGACGTCGTTGTACGCCTGGTTCTTCTCGAACTGCGCCTCGGTGATCGCCTGCTTCGGGATGCCGAGGACTTGGTTGACGTAGTCCTTCGCAGCCTGCTTCGACATGCCGAACGACTCGGCTGTCTGCTGGAGCTGCGCCCGCGAGTCCTGGAGGAACTTCAGCTGGAGGATCGGGTCGCTGATCGTCTGCGCGTACGCGCTCGCACTCGAAGCGATCTGGTCGAGCGCGGCAGCATTGTCGCGGCCCTTCTGCGTATTCGCGTTGAGGGTCGCCCCGTTCTCCTTCAGAGCGGCGTTCGCGTCGTCGATCGCCTGCTGGTAGCCCCGGAAGTCGCCCCGCTGCGTCAGCGCCGCGTTCTGGACCTGGAGGAGCTTCTTCCATGCATCGTCCGCCGCCGAGGCGAGATCCTTCAGCGACGCCGACGCCCCGCCCGCGCCTTGGCTGACCCGGTTCAGATCCGAGTACGTCTGCTGTCCGGTCACGCCGAGCTGCGCGAGAACCTTGTTCGTCTGCGCCGCCGACGTCTCGAACGGAGCCAAGGTGCCGACCTGCTGACCGTTCGTGAAACTGCCCGTGAAGGACGAGTTCGCAAAGTCGTTCCGAGGCGCGGTGTACTTCGGTCCCGGATGGTCGCCTGCGTACTTCGCCGCCGCCAGCAGAGCCACCAGCGCGCCGATCGGGCCAGCGGTAGTAGCACCGCCTCCCATGAGCAGCGCCAGCCCTGCGGCGTTCAGCGTCGGCCCCCCGATGGCCCCCGTCGCGCCGCCCTGCTGGCTCGCGACGCTGCCGCCTAGCAGCAGACCGAGGCCGACGCCGCCTCTCAGCGCAGCGCCCTTGTTGAGCCGCCCCGCGAGGCCCGCAGCGCCCGACGTCCGTGTCATCGCAGACGCCGCCGCGGTCTCCTCCTCAGCCATCGTCGCCGCAGTCGTGCCGACCCGTACCTGAGCACCAGCGAGGACGCCCAACGTCTCAGCGAGGCCCACAGCGGCGGCCTTGAGCCGCGTGAACGCCCAGAAGCCGAGCCCGAGCGCAGCGACAGCGACGCCGAACTGGACGCCGACAGCCTTCACCGGGTCAGGCAGCCCGCCGATGGCCTCACCTATCGAGGTCAGATCCTTCGTGATCGCCCGTAGCATCGGCTGAAGCTGCTCGCCGACCGAGATGAGGTCGTTCTGGACGACCGCGCCGAGCTTCTGGAGGTCACCCGACAGGCTGTTCATCTTGCCCGTTGCCTGCTCGGCCGCGAACCCGCTCTGCTGAACCTTCTTCTGCCAGGCATCGACACCCGCCGCGCCGTCCTGGTAGAGAATCGTTGCCCCGCGAACCGCGCGAGACGTGAACAGCGTGTTCAGCGCCGCGTCACGGTCAGCCTGAGACAGATTCCCGAGCTTGTCGTGCAACTGCCCCGCGATGGACGCGAGCCCGACGAAGTTCCCCTGAGCGTTGTAGATGTTCAGCCCGAGCGCCTGGATCTCCTTCGCCGCCGAAGCCGTCGGGCCGGTGAGTTGCCGGAGTACCTGCTGGAGCGTCGTGCCGCCCTGAGAGCCGATCAGGCCCGCGTTCGCGAACTCCGCGAGCGCTGCGACCGTGTCATCGACCGAGATGCCGAGCTGGTGAGCGCCGAGGCCCGCATACGTCATGCCCTCGCCGAGATCCTGGACCGAGCCGAGCGCCCGGTCAGCACCCGCGGCGAGCAGGTCCGCAACGTGCGGGATGTCCTTGCCCTGAAGCTGGAACTGCGTCATCGCCGAGGCAGCGATGCTGGTAGCGGTCCCGAAGTCGATCTGACCGGCCGCCGCGAGGTTCAGAGCACCCTTCAGCGCGCCGCCGATGATGTCCTTGACGGAAATACCCGCCTTGACGAGTTCGATCTCAGCGTCAGCAGCGTCGCTCGCGGAAGCGCCGATGTTCGTGAAGCCCTTGGTCGCCTCGGTCAGCTTCGCCATGTCCGCCGCGTTCGCGCGGGTCAGCGACTGAACCTGCGCCATCTTCGCGTTGAAGTCCGCAGCCGACTTCGCAGCGAGAGCGAACCCGGCGCCGATCACGAGCCCGATTCCGCCAGCGACAGTCCCGAGCTTCCGGAACGCCGCAGCCTGCTTAGCCGCAGCGGCCTCCTGCGCCGCAGCCGCCTTCTGTGCTGCTGCGACCTGGATCTCGGACGACCGCTTCGCCGCGATCGCCGCCTGGTCCTGAGCGGCCGTCGTCCGCTTCAGCGCCGCGTCATACTTCGCCTGAGCAGCGGCAGCCTCGTTGGAACTCGCCCCACTCGCCGCGATCGCCTTGTCGAGATTCGCCTGAGCCTTCGCCGACCGCGTCAGCTGAGCATCGAGCCGGTCGAGCGCCTTGCCATATGCCGAAGTGGCGGCCATCGCCCGCGAGGAGTCGACGTCAATCCTGACTAGGATGTCGTCAGCCACGGGTCACCGCCTCTCAGTCGTAGGTGGGGAACATCCAGCCAAGGTGATAGCCCTTGGCTTCCTTGCCGGCCTTCGGACCAGCCGCCCGAGCCTGCTCGACCAAGTCACAGATGCGGCAGTACTGCCACTCGGGGACGACCTTCGGCTTGCGGATGTCGCCGCCGAACCTCGGATCCCACGCGCTCGGATGGATGCCGCAGTCGGGACAACACTCGTCGTTGTACTCGGCGAGCGACGCCTCCTTCACGCGGTCGTCGACGTCCCAGCGGAGATAGTTGGAATGGGCCAGATGATGCGAGCCCGCGATCCGGATCTCCTCGCGGAAGCTCGCGTCGGCCCTTACCCGTTTGGGATGCCTGCCGAGAAGTCGCGCTGGTTCGCCTCGAGCACCTTGTTGAAGATGCCCGTCCCCGACTGGTTGAGCCTGTCCTGCGGCGTCCAGCGCTCCGACCAGAGTTCTTCGCGCCAGTCGTCCTCGGTCATGCCGTCGCCGTTCTTGCAGCACGCGACGAGGAGTGCGACGTTGAAGCCGTCCATGTCGTACGGCGGACGCTCGTCGCCGGTCAGGTCGCCCGTGTACGGGTGCTGGTTCATCAGCCGGTCGAGGTCGTCGTCACCCGGCAGACCGCGGAACGTCAGCCGGTGGAAGCAGGCGTCGAGTTCGGCCTTTAGCTTCTCGACTTCCCGCTCCAGTTCCGGCAGCTTCTTCGGATCCTGATAGCGGGCGACCGTCGCAGCCTGCCGCGCCTCCTGGAGACGCCGAGCGACCGCGTCAACGGTGTCCGAGTCCACGATCGGGATGTCGAAGTGCGTCGTCCGAACCTGCTTCTTCGCCAGCGCCGCACGAAGGCCCTTCGTCGCGGTGCTACGTCGCGCGCTCACTTGATGACCGCCCTCACGGCGAGCCCGATGCCTTCCAGCTGTTCCCGGGTCAGGTCCGGGCCCTCCACCATCACCGAGACGCCCTCGGTGCCGACCTCGGCCGCCGACTGCCACTTCGGGCCGGTGCGGATCAGTCCCGTCAGAAGGTACGTCTCGCACTGGAAGGCGCGCGAAAGGAGGCCGCTGGTCGTCGCGCCGGGTTGGGCACAACGACCAGCGGCCTCCAGCGCCACGCATCGCATGTGCTCGGCAGGGGTCAGTTGGTCAGACATGGTTCGCTCCTCAGGACAGGCAGATGAAGCAGGACGAGCAGAAGGTGGAGCAGGAGAGGATCAGGAGGCCGGGTAGGTTCCGTTCTCGATCGGCTCGGACGTGACGGAGAACATCACGCGGACCAGCGGCACCGACTCGATGTCACGGACCACGCCGACCGAACGCACCCGCACCGGGTAGACGTCCATCGCGGAGTCCGCCTGAAGCCCGTTCGCGAGGATGACGATGTTCGTGTTCTGCCCGCGGGTCAGCACCGTCCGGATGTCCGCGCCCGTGGGGTCGGCGTAGAAGTCGATCGACGAGTCCGTCGCCGTCGTGCGGCCCGGAATGCTGCCGGTGAACTCCTCGGCCAGATTCGGGATCGGGAGGTCAGTGCCCTCCGTCGTGAACCCGTTGATCGCCGCCACATCGGGCGAGACGTCCGTCCCTGCGGCGATGTTGGCGATGGTCGCGTAGGTCGTCGCGACGACGATCTTCGTCGTCCCCGGCTGGAAGTACCGGGTTCCAGGCGTCAGAACAGTCATTCCTTCTCCTCGGTGGTAGCCGGCTCAACGACGGCGGGGTTGGTCGAACGTGCGGCTTGCACCTTCGGGGAACGGTCAGGCTCTTTCAGCTCGCGCCACTCCGGATTCACGGTCAGGTAGGACCGCGGCCAGATCGCGGCCTCCTCACAGTCCGGATGCGTCATCCAGACCAGCGTGTGATCGAACCGGGGGTGCGTCTTGGGAGGAGCCTTGTCAGCCTTGTCAGCCATGAATGCGGCCTCTCTCAGTTGAAAGCCTTGTGAACGGCAGCGGCGATGATGGCGACAGCCTCGGGACGCTTGTCGCGGACACCAGGCCCGATCGACGGACGGGTCATCTTCGTGACCGAGCGGTCCTTGTGGCCGTAGACGGGTTGCTCGAACGGGGTCGGCGACACGCCGTTGCCCTCGAACGTGCGTACCTCGCCCGCGTGCGGGTAGTCGCGCTCCGGGATCCGGATCACCGCACCGCCGCCAGTCGCCGAGAACGACGCCGAAGTCGAGACAGAGCCGGCGATCGGAGGAGACCAGGAATAGTTCGAGCGGATCTGAGCGGCCACCACATCGGCCGCCTCGAGCGTCGCGGGCGTCAACTCGGCGCGGAGTTCAGCGTCAGCCGTCCCGAAGCGTCGGATGGCGTCACGGATCCCCGTCGTCTCGATCGGCATCAGGTGTTCGTCCTTGTCTGAACGGTGAACTCGGCCGCAACGTCACCCGTGTCCTGATCCCAGAACTCGTCGCGCCCGAGGTACGCCTCGTCGCAGACGCCGCCGAGCTTCCGGTCAGCCTGTAGAGCGTCCTCGACGGCATCCATGACCGCCGTGACGACCGGGCGACGCAGGCTCGGCTCGATGGAGCCGCTGAACGAGTGGACACGGCAGACGATCCGCATCGTCTCGATGTAGCCGTCGCCGAGGCCCGGAGCCCGGTCGCGTCGAACCTGGACCGCGTTCCGGCCCTGCGCGATCACCAGCGTGTCCCGCTGCGAGCCGGTAGACGGGAGGCGGCCGTCGAGGACCGTGACGCCGTCGATCGTGCCGATGGCTGCGATCAGTGCGACGATGACGTCGTCGACGCGCGAGTGCGCCGGAGGTCTCATGCGAAGCCGAGAGCGAACGTGTTGGCCCCGAACCAGTGCATCGCCCGGAACGGCACCAGGAATGCCGGCGGGTCGCTCAACCGCTGCGACGCCCAAGCGAGCCGCAGGATCTCGGCCGCGCCCTTCTTGATGTTCTGCGGAACGCTCGCCGTGTCCGCCACGAAGCCCGCCTGATACGTCAGCGTCCACGGCCGTAACGGCAACGCCGAGCCGTCCTTCGTCAGAATGAGGCCCTGGTCCACGACCATCGCGGACACGTCGACCGGGGAGTCGTCCAGCAGATACGCACCCGACGTCAGCGAGTCGATCGGCCAGACAGGAGCCGGGACCGCGTTCGCAGACGCGCCGTAGATGATCGTCGACCGCGAACGGAGAACCACAGGCCCGATCCCGGACCAGTTGGCGTCACCCGACTCGACGACCGGAGTGATCCCCGTGATGAAATCGGCGAGCTCGTCGTCCTCGGACGTGTCGGCGCCGTCGATGTTGAGGAACTTCCGCGCCTCAGCGAGCGTCAGAAGATCCAGCGTGTCGGCCATCGTTACTTCCGGGCCGCTCGCTTCGCGGTGCGCTTCTCCACGCCCGCCTCGGACGCGGTCGCAGTCTCGTAAGCCTCAGCGGGCCACGTCGGGGTGCGGGTGACCTCGGCGTCGTCGTCGACCTTCACAGCCGCGCCAGACTCGATCGCGTCGAGCGCCATCGCCTCGGGCAGATCGTCGACCTCGCCGTTCTTCGGCCATGCCACGTCGCCGCACATCCCCGAGATGGGAAGGATCATCTTGACCTTCATGAACGCCTCCTAAGTGGGTACTGGATGGGATGGCCCGGCGAGGCAGGGACGACCGAACGCCGGGCCACCACGATCAGGAAGCGCCGCCTGCGTAGTACTTCACAGCGCCCGTGCGGTCGATGAGCGCACCGTCAGCGCGGATGATGCAGCGGAACGCCACGACATCCGTGTCGAACAGGAACTCGTCGGACCGCTCGAAACGGACCGTGTTGACGATGCGGACGAAGTACTTGCTGAAGTCGCCGAACAGGACCGACTTGGCGTTCAGCGCCGTCGCGGCCACGTTCGGGTCGGTGTGGATCGGGTAGCCGTCGAAGTTGTCCGGTGTGCCCGCGGTCAATGACGGCTGCCACAGGTACGTGCCTGCCGTCGACGCCTTGAGCTGCCGGATCTTGCCAACCGTCGAGTCGTTCATCAGCCACGCCGCATTGCGGCGGTACTTGGCGAGCACCGAGTACTCCAGCTGGATCATCTCGTCGACGCTGGGGACGCCAACCTGACCCGTGCCGCCCGTGACACCCGAGGTCGCGTCGAGCACGATGCCTCGCGGCTTGCTGGAGCCGTTGCCGGTGACGAGGTCGGTCCCGAGCGTGTTCACGACACCCTCGGCGCCCTGGTCGGCGAGGAACGGGACCAGCGGGAACGCCGAGTCCTCGAGGAGCTCGTGCGTCGCCTTCATGATCGCGCCGTACTTGAACGCACCGAGGGTGCGCTGCGCGAACGCCGGCTCGGACTCGGTGAGCTGCGCCGCCTCAGCGGTCAGCGTGCCCGTCGTGTAGGCGGTGGTCGTCGGAACCTGGATGTTCTCGCCGTTGCCCGTGTGCAGCACCGTCGCGCCGGCCGCGATGATCGCGGAGTCGGCGATCAGGTGCCGGACGAGGGTGTCGTAGAAGCCGGTCGGGACGAGGTTGCCGCCAGCGGAGCCGGTGCCGATGTTCAGCGCCGTCCGCTGCTGCTCAGCCATCCATGCGGCGCGGCTCTCCTTGGAGTACAGCGCCATCGCCTGCGCGAGCCCGACCTGGATCTCGGGCGGCCGGATCTCGCCCTTGAACATCTGCCGCAGTTCGGTGTCGAGGTTGCGGCCCGCGCGCTGCTCGGCGTGCTGCGGGTTCACGGGGAAGTCCGCGAGTTTCCGCAGCGACTCCTCCGCGTCCTTCTGCGCCTGGTCGCCCTGGACGATCTTGTCGATCTGCGAGCGGAGGTCGGTGAGGTCGGCGTTCAGCCGGTCGTAGGTCTGCTGCTCCTCGGCGGTGAGGCCACGCTCCTCGGCCTTCGCCCCGTCAAGCAGTTCCTTGGTCTGGTGCCAGATGTTCTGACGCTTCTCGGTCAGGATCTCGGCGTAGGTCTTGTCAGGCATGACGAAACAGCCCTTCTCGGGTCGTGTTCGGGATTGGTGACTGCGGGTGCGTCTCGCGCGGCCCGCGAAGGGGTGCTACAGGAGCGCGTCGAGTTGAAGCTCAAGCGCCATACGTGCGACGACGTCAGCGGAGTGCGTATCGCGCGGCTCAGCCTCCGTCGGACCCGAGAGCGCACGAATGACGTCCTCGGGAGTCTTGGTGTCGAGTTCGTCGACAGGGATGTGCAGCGCGTCCGCGAGAGAACGCTTCGCGACCGACGTGTCCAGGTACGCAGGCGACACCACAGGCGCGACGTCGACGAGCTTGACCTCATCGAGCGCTCGCAGAGGATATCCGCGTTCCGTCTCGCTCCACGAGTCCGTCACGGTGCGGAACGCGAACGATGAGAACCTGACATCGCCACGGGCAGCGAGCGCGGCCACGTCGCGGCCAGCCTGCGTATCAGGCAGGTCCACCGTGTACCGGAGGCCGATGCCGTCTGCCTCAAGGTGGAGCGAGCCGCTGTCAGTCGCGCCGAGCAGCCACTCGTCAGAGTGGTTGAACCGCGCCACGACACGAGGCCCGTCCGAAAGAGACTTGTCGAACGCCCCAGAGCGGATCGTCTCGACGAATCCGCCGAGATCCTGCGAGATCGTGCCGTATTTCGCGGCATACCCCACGAGCTGGCCCGGTCCTGTGTCCGATGAGCGGAACTCGACCACAGCGGGCAGAGCGCGCTTCTCCACGTCACGCATTCGCGCCTCCTGACGGTCCTGGTCTCGGTGCTGGTGTCTTGGTGTTCGGAACCCCGGTGAGCACCGGAGAACTGGATCGGTAGTTCGCCTGCCACTCGGCGACCTGCTCGGGTGTAAGCGGTGCCCGGTCGTACATGGCCCGCGCCTCGTCGAGAGTCTCGATACCCGCTTCCAGCGCCGCCGTGTGCGCGATCATCTGCGAGGTCAGATCGCCCTTCGCGAGTTCCGCGCGGTCGAACTTGACGTACTGCTTGTTCGGCAGCATCTGCGAAAGGTGAGCCTCCAGCCGCGAGCACCAGGCGTGCAGCGTGCGGCCGGTCAGTTTCGTGTTGTCCTGCTCCAGCGTCTTGTACGTCAGGCTCGACGCCGTCTCGCCGCCCACGTCCTCCGGGCTCACACGGTAGATCGCGGCGACCTGCGTCGCCGTCGCCTTGATCGTCTCCAAGAACTGCGCCTCGTCAGCCTTCACACTGATCTGCGACCAGTCCCAGTCAGCACCCGTCACGAACGGCTGACGGCTCGACACGGCGCCGCGGAAACGAGACTTGACGACCTGCGCCTCCTCGGGCGTCACCGTCCGCTGCGAGTTCTTCAGCTGCCCAGACGGTGCCGCGCCATTCGAGAACCAGTCCGCGCCGAATTGGTCGGCCTTGATGCCCTTCTCGATCTGAAGTTTGAACAGCGCCAGCGGCGAATAGCCGACGACCGAACCGGGGATCGTGTACGCCGGGACATGCACCGTGAACTGCGGGTCGAGGAGCCGGCCGCGCCAGTAGTACGTCGGCGTATGAAGCCAGTCCTGCTGCTCCTCGACGACCTGGACCTCGTCGGGATGGAACCAGATGATCTTCGACGGTGCCCCCGCATTGTCGAAGGCGAGTTCGTAGCCGTAGGCGTTGCCGCGGAGCAGCAGGGACGCCATCGCCTGATGCAGCCAGTCGACGATCGTGAACCGAGCCAGCGGAGACGGGTCGGTGACGAGCATCGGCTGTCGAGGGTTCGGGACGCACGAGCCGTCGGGAAGCTCGCGCATGACCTTCAGGCTCGCCGTGGAGACGAGGTCGGCGATCAGCGACGTCGCCGCATACACCGGGACGAGACGCAGGCCCGCGTCGATACTGCCCGCGTTGACCGTGTCAGGCGTGCCGCCCGAGCCCCAGACGTCCTGGTAGGTGAGAAGCCGCTGCTCCTCACGCGACCTGTACTCGTCCGTCCAAAGGTGCTCCAGGATGCCCGCGAGCCTGCCCACGAAGCCTCCTAATGAACCGAGTCGAGAACGTCGTACTGGTCGTGTCGCCAGACCTCCCAGGCCGCGAACGTCACCGCCTCGAGCATCGACACATCGGCGACCGACTTGCGCCTTCCCCACGCCCATCGGTCGCCGATGTCACGCTTCACTGCGCCCGCCACGGCCTCATCCAGATCGGCGTGCCCCATGTGCGCCAGCGTCTTTGTCTGAACCCGGTCGAACATGCCCGCGCAGGCGTCGAGCAGGTCACTCGTGGACGCGATCGTCAACTGGACACCCGCCGCCTCTAGGTCAGGGATGAGCGCCGAGCCTGGTCCCTTGCCGTCCATGACGACCGGGCAGCCGCGCCGGCTCTGGATGTCCCGCAGGTACTCCGCGAGCCACGAGACGCCGCGCCTGCGCTCGTTCGCGCCGACCACGATGCGGTCCCGGTGAGGAGCGGCGACGCCGACCGACGACCATGCCCGGTCGAGCGACACCGCGACACCAACGGCGAGTCCGCGGTCGGGCTTGACGTCCTTCGCAAGACGGCAAGCGGCCCACTTTCCAGCGCCGAAAACCTCGTTCGAGCCCTCCTCGTCCCACATCCCCATGCCTTCGCGGAGGAAGGACTCGGGACTCAGCTTGCGCTGGAGCCGCAGAATCGACTCGGCCGGCGTCCGCTTCGGGTGAGACGGGTTCCACTTCGACCACTGCTTGCGGTCGTTCGGGTCAGTGCCGGGCTCCGCGCCGATCTCGATCCAGACGGCGTCCTCGAGCGTGCCGTCCCATGCCTCTTTCCGCATCCGGCTGAAGCCCTCGGACGGATCCTCGGGCCGCGGCGGCGTGCCCACCGAGGCGAACAGGCCGAACTCCGACGTGTTCAGCGTCGCGAGCTGGTCGTCTAGCGCCCGCTCCGACATGATCTGGCCCTCGTCGGCCATGATGGCGTCGACGCCGGGAATGCCTCGGCCGAACCCGCGCTCACGGGCTCCGAACAGGATGCGCGACCCGTTGCGGAACACGATCGCCTCGTCGCCGCTGCCCTTGTAGACGTTCTCGATGTACGGCGCGATGCGCTTCCGTCGAGCGAACGACTGCATCGCAAGGAACGTCTCACCGTGCGTCCGCGAGTGGTGCGCCGACCAGATCGCCAGGAAGCCAGGACGAGCCACGGCGAGGCCGAAGAACAGGCCGCCCCAGAAGTACGTCTTGCCGACCTGCCGGCAGACAGACATTCCGACGCCGCCGATCATGCACGCGAGTCGCCCGTCAGCCCGCTTCGCGAGGACCACGCGGCCCGCGCCCTGCTGCCAGTCGTCGAAGCCGATGCCGAGTTTGTCGCGACACACCGCGTCGATCTGCGGCCAGCCGGTCGAAACGATCCCAGAGGGGACGACCAGCTTCCGACAGACCTCAGAGAGCTTCCGCGTCCCAGTCGTCGTCGGCTGTGACGCCATCCTCCAGCGCCTCCTCCTTCGCCCGAAGGTCGATAGCCTCGATCTCCTTGGCGATGTCTTGCAGTCGGCGAGTCAGCGCGGCGAGGTCACGCGGCGGGCAGTCCGGGTCGCTGACCGTCTTGGCGATGCGCTCCCGCATAGCGACCAGGAGTGCCCTGTGAGAGCCCGTGGCGGCCGCCTGAGCGACCGTCTGCGGCTTCGATGGCCTCTCGGGTGCCTCGCCAGCCTTGACGGCTCTCAGAGGCGCCTTGCGAGCGGTCATTTCGGGTCATCCTTCGGCTCTGGGAAGTGGAAAACGTGGTAGATAGATCGCTGACGCGGATGCGGCGTCAGGAGCCCCTCGACGGTTCCGGCCGACCGGTAGTCGACATGGGTGAGGGTGACGACGGCGGTGTCCTCGTC
>SMFH01000006.1_pt1 | contig 30189 bp, 37 predicted proteins | sample 2456121 | NCBI WGS metagenome assembly SMFH01 (sample SAMN10132613, study PRJNA489261) | soil metagenome | isolation source: day120 antibiotic-silty clay loam soil | place: USA
GATGGGCAACATATTAGAACCCGTGGTCTGTCAACTTTTTACTGATGCAACCGGCATTGAATTGGCCGAACATAATGAGCTTATAATTCACCCAGCGCACGATTGGATGGCTGGGAATATAGATAGAAATGTATTGGGTAAAAACGCCATATTCGAAGCTAAGACGGCCTCTCGCGCCCATGGTTGGGGTGAGCAAGGTGAAAACACTATTCCAAAGCATTATCTATGCCAAATCACCCATTACATGGCCGTTTGTGATGTTGATGTCTGTTATGTCGGCGTGCTTATCGGCGGCATCGACTTTAGATATTATACTATCGAGCGCTCTCAATCATTAGAGAAAATTCTAATCGAAAAAGAGAAAGAATTTTGGTTTGAAAACGTGCAGAAGCAAGTAATGCCGGAGCCTCGCAATTATGATGATGTTATCTTAAAGCACCAAAATGATACATTAGCTAAGTCTATTGTGGCGACTGGCGACATCTCTCAACAGATAGATAACTATCGTGAATATAAACGACTAATAAAAGAATACGAAGATAAACTAGAAGATGCTAAAAATAATATTGCCGTTTATATGGGTCAACATGAAATATTAGTTGATGTGAATGGACAGCCAGCAATAACCTGGAAACCATCTAAAGGCAGTTTTAGATTTGATGCCAATAAATTCAGTAAAGAACATCCCGATTTATATGCCCAGTATATAAAAATGACCGCAGGGTCTAGAAGATTTTTATTAAAAGGAGAAAAACCATGAAGAAACCTGTTAAAATTGAAGCGCCTGTAAAGGTTGTTGTGCCGCCTAGAATTCAAAACCCAGGTAATCCAGATTTACAGAATTATCTACAAAAGCAAATTAAATCATTACAAGATGAAAATGCTGAATTAAAAAGAAAGATGGACGACAATAAGAAACAAATCGATGCTTGGCAAAAAGCATTAAATTATGCAAAAAATAAGGCATGAATATGAAACCAAAATTACCCGAAAAGGCTGATGTTAAAACCATCGGCTCTTTAATGACAAAGATGAAGAAGCAGTTTGAAGCAGCTCTTCCAAAACATTTAACAGCTGATAGATTAATGCGCATCACTATTACGGAGCTGCGCAAAAATCCAAAATTACAAGAATGCGACCCAGTAAGCCTTATTGGTTCTTTAATGCTGTGTGGGCAATTAGGGTTAGAGCCAGGTGGCGCATTAGGTCACGCCTATCTAATTCCCTATGGTAAGCAGTGTCAGTTTATCCTTGGTTATAGAGGCATGATTGACCTCGCCCGTCGGTCAGGCCAAATCGTTTCTCTCTCAGCTCATGAAGTATATGAGCGTGATAAGTTTGAGTTTGAATATGGGCTCAATGAAAGGCTTGCTCATACGCCAGCCATTGGCGACCGCGGCCAACTCATTGGGGTATATGCAGTCGCGCAATTAAAAGATGGTGGTCATCAAATGGAGTTCATGAGCAAAGCAGAGGTAGATAAAATACGGGCACGTTCTAAGTCTTCCGGTCATGGCCCTTGGGTCACTGACTATGATGAGATGGCTAAGAAGACGGTTGCTCGTCGTTTGTTTAAATATCTGCCTGTCTCAATCGAAATCCAAAAAGCTTCTAGCTATGATGAAGGCGCTGAACGAGGTGAGCTTGATGCCAAAGGTGTCTTGATTGATGCTGGTGTCACAGATGACATATTTGAAATCGATTTAGAAACCGGAGAAGTGATAGAATCAAAATCACAAGCTGATAATTTAGCTCAGGAGCTCAAGAAGTAGCATGGAAGTTAAGATACCAATCAAAGTATCTATTATTAAATTACCCTGTGCACGGCAAGGATGCCCAGGATTTTTTGTCTTCAAAGAAGAAGAAAAGAAGATTGTAACGATGCAAAGGGAGCGTTATAGTCCCCTTCCTTTTTTGCATCAATGCAGCGAATGCAAAATGGAGACACATCTTGCCTTGCAGTACCCTAGAATTAATTATGAGGAATGTGATGGCGAAGAAAGCTAAAGAAGAAGTAATCGCGACTTGCGAACATCGTTGGATGAAGACAGCCTGGAAAGAGTTCGGCAATCTTTACCTTGTCTATGAGCTGACATGTAGCAAATGTTTGGCTACTCATTACTTAGAAGCTAATCCTAAAACACGCTCACCAGTTATTATATAGAATCTCGCCCATATGCTCGTTGCTGGTTAAGAGCTGAACGATTGAATGCATCCATAAATCCGACGGAAAAGTATTGCACGGCTTTAACAAAATGGGATGTCCAATCGTGCACTGGCGTCTTCCCAAAGGCTTTCTTTTCGGTGTCATATTCTGATTTGAATTCGCTCAAGGCTCGTATTAAAAGACCACAGTTGCGTCGATGGATACGTAAGCGGGGAAAGAGATAGCGAATGCATTGGATGCCTTCTTTATCTAAGACCTTAGGAACTTGTCTAAAGTTCACCCCCACTTCTCGAGCTTGCATGTAACGCGTCTTCCCAGTGCCCCACTCTTGAACTTGAATATCATGCGGCCCAAAATGAATTCCATAGCTATTAAAGCCAAATAACTTTTGTATTCGCTTAAGCTCTAAAGCATAATGCGCCACGCTCTTTCTTGAGTCTTCTATTACGTAAAATGCTCGGTACTCAGGCCCTACACATTGCCAAAGGATAATGACGTTCTTATCATCTACGCCAAGATCCCAGCTCGTGTGAACTGGTACTTTCGGGTCAATATCAAAGTCACAAATCTTGCCTTCGTTACGTAATATTTCTACTTCTTCGGCGAAGTAAGTACCAACAACCGATGCTTCAAATGAGCAATAAAACTCTTGTTGCACTAATGATTCCGGCATGCCAGCGCGACGTTCTTCTTCAATGACTTCCGATGTAATAATGGGGGTGCCATCGTCATAGGAAGTATCATTCACAGATAGTTTGCTGACACTCCATTGTGGGTTCTCAAGGTTATCTTGATACAGTTCCCAGCCATGGTTCATGCCACGTGGCGTATAGTTAAAAAGCGCCCAGCCGCCATTTTGGGCCAGAATTGGCCGCATAAAGTGCCATGCTCGTGGGTGACAAAGGCTGTATTCACTAAACACAATACCGAGAGGATTAGAGCCTACTAACGTCTCATAGTTGTCTGCACCGGTTACTTGAATGATGGAGCCATTGGAAAGATAACGGCGCATCGTTGTTTGATGGTCTTTAGTGACCAGTTTAGGAGGAATACAATCTATAAGCTTAACGCCATCAAGACCTCTGCCCTCCCATATAACTGTTCGTGCTTGATTAATTTTTGGTAAGAGATAGAAATACAAGCCAGGCTTGGCAAGAGCTGCCATCTGGAGTAATTGCATTGCCTCTTTATCTTTCCCAGCTCGACGATGGAGTATTCTAATAATTCGGTTGTAACCATGGATAAATAAGTCTTCAAATGGCTTTTTTTGATAATGACGCAGCTTGATTTGTGGTAATACTATCTTCGACACTAGGTGAGTTTTGTCTCATTATCTTGATGATAGAAAAAGTGAACTGCTCATGGTTAAAACCTTTGAGCTTCCAATACTAAACCTATAAGGCCGTTCTTTTCTTTTTTGACGCTTCGCAGCCCGCAACTAACTGTACATCGACATATTTAGACTTACGCGTGGCTCCACGTCCGCTTAGAAGAAAGAAGTGTTTCTTCTGATAACACCGTTCCAGTGTGGAAAAATTATAACCATCCCTATGTCGCCTTGCAATAGTGAGGGTTAAATTATGAGATAAGCGCTTGCTTGACCTACCCCTAAAGGAAATAGGATTGCGCGAGCGAATTGTTCAACTTCTGGTAAGTGAAATTCTTCTTCAACAGCCTCTTCTAGTTCTTCAACAATCAATTCTTCTGCTTTGGAGTTTGGTCCAAAGATAAAATAACCCGCAATTGCGGCGATACCCAAGACAGCGATTAAAGTTAAACCAGCGTCGTTAAGCTTCATCTATCACTCTTCCTTTCATGAGATTTACAAAATACTCAATATGAGCTGCTCCCTTGCTCGTATTATAGTATTTCTTGTAGTAGTTAGCTAACCCGAGGTGGTCATCAACGGCCGGTAACGGCTCTTCAAATCGCATATAAAAGGCTCTGGTCATACAGGTGGCAAAGCGTAGATTATAAACAATGGCCTCAACATCTGGCATCGTGTCCATCCAGCATGCAGCCAAAATTGATTGCTTGAGTTTCGCATTCTCAGGACGTGTAAGCCATTTCAAAATTTCAGCATAGGTCGCTGGCTCTAGCTGATAAAAGCCTAATGCCGGGCCTTCTATCTGTTTTAAATGCGTAAAGTAGGTTTCAGCCAACACAGTGCCAAGCAATAACAACTCAGCACTGGGTGACCAATGATTAATGAGCCTCAGTGTAGGTCGCAGAATAAGCAACTGAAAATCATCGATAAGACTCATTTCTTCTTTTTGCTCTTTCCTGCTTTAGAAAGTGCGATGGCCACTGCTTGCTTTTGCGGCTTTCCGGCTGCCATTTCCGTCTTGATATTTTCTGAAATAACTTTTTTAGATTTACCAGATTTTAATGGCATAATTAAACACCAGGCGCTATCTGCGCTTTAACTTTATCTTCTAATTCAGTTAAAAGCTTGATTGCTAAATCTAATAGTTCTGCTTCAGCTTTCGGGAGTTGTGCTTGAACGAGTGGTCCAAAATGTTTTAAAAGACCAAGAATGAGAGATTGAATGTTAGACATGTTGATATCCTTATCAATGGTAGTGATTAATAAACTGAGAGCAAAATCGTTACTTTTTCTTTCTTCCTTTGGCTGACATGGCTGCCATTTTCTTATCACCATATTTTTCACGCCCTGCAGCGGCAGCAATCTTTTGAGCAGATTCTTTAGAATATCCTTCCTTTTCAACTTTTTTCTCCAATGACTTGAAGCGAGCGCCTGAGCCTAATTTTGCTTTTGTCATGATTTTTCCTTGTCATCTGGTTTTATCAAATAATGAAACATCCATCGTCCAAGCTGCTCGAAACGTTCTGTCAGCGCCTGCGATAGCTGTTCCGTCACATACTTTGTACTTAGTTCCTGGTGCTATGTATTTTTCAACATAATCGTCAATTGTAAACTTAGTTAAGTATTCATCTGTAATCGCATCAATAGATATCGAATTGTCTGCATTTAATTTAATTACACATGTTGTCATGGGCGTGCCTCAAATTCCGCAATGAGTGATTTTAATGTAGCAACATCGGGCGCATTATCAATGCTTGTCTGCATAGTATCATAATAATCACGAATTGCTTGACGAGCTGCTTCAGCTGATGCAGCTTGAGATGGAATTGTTGCTTGTATATCAAGAGGTGCAAATTCTAGTGCACGTTTTGCCACTCTTCTGTCTTGTGTAATTGCTTTTGCTTTTACTAAATCAATTGTAATCATAGTTTATCCATTATAAAAATACAGCTACCATTGCATATGCGCTATCAATTGTACTTGTGACACCATTAATAGCCATGTCAAATCCAGATGTCGTCGGTGTGGTTGGTGTGACAGTACCAGGGATAGTGCAGTAAGCGTAAAAGTATGCGTTATTTCCGGAAGCTGGTCTAAAAGTTACAAGCGTAGTGTAATTAGCAGATGCCAGATTTGTCGTAAAGTTCGGATGATATTGCCCTACGCCATTGTCAGTTATGCTAGCGATGTTCATCTGATTTCTGATTACGATTGGTGTTTGTGTTCCGTCAAAGGTTGCAAAAGCTTGTAGCGCTGAAGCAGTTTCGTTTAAATTAAATGCACTATTTGCCATGCTGTCTCCTTAACTCGTTAATCCATATATTTTAAAGTGACCTGAGGTGATATTCCCTGAGGCCATCAAGAATCTTAGAGATGTTACAGCGGTTGTAGCAAGATAAACGCCACCAATTTCACCGCAAGTATAGCCCGTAAAACCACTTGCAGCCGCCATATATTTGCCGGTAAATTGTGTATAAAGACTGCCATTGCTAGGCGCATAGCAATAGATTTGACCGCTTATTGAGTAATTAGCTGCATTGTTGATAAAGTTAAGACCATTTAAGGCAATTGAGCTATCTGCTGTTGAATTGTAATTTGCTGTCGTTCCGCCAATGTTGTGGTCAAAAATATTCCAAGCATAAGATGATGCGCCAGAAATCCATGTAGGTGTTGAGCCCGTTCCAACGCGCATCGTTAAAGAAGAGCCGCTGGTAGCTGGCACCACCCCACTAAACACTATTAAATAACAGTCATAAGCAGAGGTTAAAAAGTTTGCAAAATCGATGGTGGCACTACCTGATGCAGTAGCTCTTCCCAAAAAGTCCATACCGCTAGTTGCACCAATTGCGCCATTGACGACATTGCCACGATAATTGATTAAAAATCCTTTGCTTGCTGAATTAGCAATAAAGACGGGTTTTGAAATTTGGCCGCCAGAAGCTGGTTCAGAGCTCTGTAATTCGCCAGCGGTTGCCGTAGATAAAAACCACGCATCGCCAGGCGTAAAGCTTCCAGGATTCCAGCTGGCCGATGTCATATCAATTTCGCCGGCTGTCGTTAATGTAAAGTTATCAGTATCAGCAACAGCTGTTACGATACCGACCACTTCTGCTGTAGCTGTTGCGGTTGCGATGGCAACTGTATAATCGCCGCTGCTATCTACATAGACTGCATTACCGACTGATAAGCCATGTGCTGTTTGATTGACAGCGATACTAATAGAAGAGCCAGACCCGCCTGCCGCATCAGCCCAGATCGGAAGAGCGCCCGCGCCACTACTTGTGAGCACCTGTCCGGCAGTACCGACACTTGCAACTGTTTGGAGATTGCCTGCACTCGTTGTCCCACTGCAAAGTACAGAATAAGTAGGCGTAAAAGAAGAAACGCCAGTTCCGCCACTGGCAACTGAGAGCGTTGCGCCGCCGCTGCTTAACAGTATAGTGCCATCAGCATCAGGGATCGTCAGTGTACGAGTTGTTCCGGTGGTGATTCCTGAGCAATCAAACTTTACTGCTTTTGTAGCGTCTGTCGCGTTCTCAATCGTGAGCTGTGTATCGAGAACTTCGATTATTGGGTCCACGAATGAACCATTATTTACTTCAATGTCAGTTAAATCTATCGAGCTAGCAAAAGAAATAAGCGGATCGCCAGTTATTCCATTACCATTATCGACGATGATTTGATTTGATGCCCCTTGTATCGTTCGTGCTGTGAACGTGTCGGTAGCTGTCTGGACCATGATGCCATTTGTATTGAACGCCGATAAAGCAGCAAGCGTCGTGTTAACTGCAATAGAACCTGTTGAAGTAATAGGGCTCGGCGTGAGCACTATCCCAGTTCCTTGCGTAAGAGATGTCACAGTACCGCTTGAGTCGGTAAATGTTATCCATGCGCCGTTTTGATAACCTTCAAAAGCATTATTGTCACTGTTGTAGCGCAAATCCCCATCCGTAGGCGTGCCTGGCCTATCTGCTGTACCACCTGTGGGAAGACCTACTCTGGCGAGTCCTGGTAGAACTGGGTTGGTCGCAATTGCAATCGTAGGGTTGCCAGAGACACCACTGCCATTTGTTAAAGTGATTTCATTCGTTGTCCCGGTAATCGTGCGAACCACTGCGCCCGTTGCAGTTGTATCTGTAATGGCAAGCATCCCAGTATTGCTGCCATAGCCACTAATAGCACTAATTGCTTCAAGTGTGTCATCATAAGCTTGTACATCCACCCCTATTTCCGAAGGTGATAAATAATCAGTCCCTGGTATGGCTTCACTTAAAATACCTGTTGTGCCCGTTACTGTATTCTTAATGATGCCGGTTGTAAGAGCACCTAAAGATTGTGCATTCGTTAACGTTGAGTTAGTTGTTTGAAGAATGTATTTTGCATCTGCAGGTGCACCAGAGCTCGAGTTTAAGATTTCATGCCATGCGCCGTTTTCAAATATTTCAGTATGGGTATCATCGGAGTTATACCGTATCATGCCATTTGAGCCAGCTGGCTGTTGAGCAGTTGTACCAACCGGTAATTGGAATGCTGATGTATCATTTATCCCAATAACATTTCCAGCAACAGCAGGAGCAAAATTAAAATTATTAATCAGGATATTTGTGTCTTTAATAGTATCGCCAGCAGTTCCACTCCAAACTGCAATTGAATTGTCGATAGATGTGCTGCTACCACCGACAACAATATTACTAATATTAAATAAGCTGATACCATCGGCTGTGCCACGCCAGACGTCATTTAAACCCAGTAAAGGTAAATTAACTTTAGAGAAAGGATTGCCGACACCTGGGGTATCATTGACTGATTCAGAATTATAATAATGAGGTGTTAATTGGGTGAGCATGGTGTATAAGTTTTCACACATCAACACGACGCTATTCATATCTTGATTGTACTGAGCGCGGGTAATAGCGCTATTAGTATTCAGGATAGATTGTCTATCTATAGGCATTGCATTGACGATAGTGATGATATCGCCGACGTTTAAGACAATTGATGAGTCAATCGTGATAATGCCGCCATCGGCATTACCCGCACCCGTAACCGTGTAATCGGTACCATACGTCAAAATATTGTCGAAGTCTTCTTGGTTGCCGGCATTGATAGCTAAAGAACGATAGACTTTTAAATCCGTATTTTCAAAGAAAGGGAAATTTACTTGGAAGGTTTGTGCGCCGCCCGCGAAGTTAAATTGTTGGCGCGTCGGATTGTCATTGATGCGAATGTTTGCCATAGCTATTCCCTTTCCTCTGCGCCAAGTCCTGCGGCGGCTTTCTTAAATAATTGTTCATTAATATAACGCATATAGAATAGATTCTGTAAGGGTAAAAGTTTCAAAATGCGTTGAGCTTCTTTAGTTGTGTATTCTTTATTTCCATATAAATTCTGAAAAATATCGCCTACTGCATACACTGTATCTTCGACGATGCCAAAACCAGGTCCGACAAAAGAACCAGCTAAGCCTCTTGACTTATATCTTGATACCACTTCACCCGGTAGCCAACCTGCTTTTTGAAAGATATTAATGGGCTCCATAAATATGCCTAATAATGCGCTTCTATCGACTGCTTCATGAAGCATTCTTTCATTGCTTAAATCTGGTTTATCGCCTTTAGCAAGAGAAGTACAAATATAAGATAAGTCACCCATGGCCATCATTAGTCCCATACTTACAAACACATCAAACTCACGTTGTGATATCTTTTGAGCAGCAGCTAAGACTAATTTATTATTAGCTGCGAATAGGTAGTCTTTAAACTTAAGAATGAAGCTACCCCAATCTGAGTAAGCAAATATTGGTTTGTCACCTTTATTTGCCTTTAAGGTAGATGACTGCATATCTTTAATGATGGATTCATTAAAAGCTCTATAGGCCGCAAGTTCTTCAGCGTTATTTATTTTCCAGTTAGGATGATTAGAATAGTATGCGCCAGATTCTTTACCACCGCCCCCTTTCTTCCAGAGGTCATAGATGATGCGTTCTTGCTCTTCCCCAATCGTTAAATGACGTAAGCGAATACGTTCTCTCTCACTTATTGTTCCAGTTTCTACCTTTTTAACGATGGCTCTTAGTGTGCGAGAAATAGAAACATGACCGGCAATACCTTCGTAGATATCTGTGGCTTGATTGTTTAAAGTTAGGTTACCAAAGGTATTAACAACAGGTTCTGTTATTTTTCCCCAGATGTTATGGCGTATCAATAAATCATCATTATCGATGAAAGCTTTGGCACGTTGACCCATCATCGTATTGAGGGCATAGCCCATATCTTTAAGCGCATCGATATTTTTAGCAATAGCTTCACTGCCAGCTATCTTGGCGAATAATGGTGGTAAGTATTCTTGCGCAAAATGAAATGGACCTTGCCGAAATATTGGCATAACAATATCAGTTATAGATGAAAGCATTGATGAACCAAGTAAGCGAATGGTGGTATAGGTACCAAGACGCCGCATTGTTTTGGCTGTTGAAGAGTTAAATGGACTTACTTGTTTGCCAGCAATATCATATAGCAAGTCAAAGGTATCGTTGACAGCAGTTAAAGCTTCATCTTCTTTGGCTTTCATATCTGATGATTTTTTACCTTCAAGCCCTTTTCTAAAGCCTCTAAATTCTTTTTTAATTCCTTCTAGATAGGCTCTCTTTAATGACGGGATATCTTTGAACCCTTTTTGGCGCGCATTGCGACCCAATACTACAGTGGCGGCCGTTTGACGCAGGTAGTTATTAACCATCTGCCCTACATCTTTTGAAACAAAGTCACGAACGGCCAAAATATTGCCATTGCTTGCTCTGGTCGTGAATTCATTTGGGATGGTAAATACGCGTGCTTGTAATGGGTCAGCCAATCCAGCTGCTTTGCCTGCAGATAGCGGATTCATATAACGCTCGATACTGGTGCCAAGAATATTGTCGATGGTCTGGTCCACACCCGCCACCAACTCTAAATCGTCCTTGATACGTGGTATTGCTCCATCGGGGGTGCGGAATTGTTTCGGAATGAATTTATATAAGGCTTCTTGGCGTGTATTGACTTGTTCTTCGTATTTGGCCAATTTCTCTTTATAAGATTTCAACTTTTGATTTTTATTTTGTCTTACTTTCTTTTGTTCATTGCGTAATTCTTGCGCTTTGGTTTTACGCGATTCAATTTGTTTTAATTTTGCATTAATTGATTTAGTTGCATTAGCTTTGTCTGTACCTTTCAACCCTTTGCCTTCTTTTTTAATCGTTTTTATTTCTTCACGTAATTTACGGATTTGAGCTTTTTCAATTAAAACTTTATCTTTTAGTTCATTAAGTATTTTGGTGTTAATGGCTAATTCACTTTTATATGATTTTGATGATATTACCCGGCTGATATTACGTTGAATGGTAGCTAGATTTCTTTGTGCTAGTTCTAATGGCTTAGATAATAAATCAAGCTTTTCTTTATTTGCTTTAAGCCAATTATTGCTTTCAAAAAACCAGGCTCGCACTAAAGTTCTAAAATCATCTGGTCGGCGAATAATTTCATTACGATGCCAAAGCCGAGTAAAATAATTATCATGCTCCGGCAATAAAAAATCTTTATGAAGATAACCTAAGTCAACCAACTCTTGTTTGATAGGATTTAATATATTTTCTCGAATGATTTTTGCACTTTTATTTGCCCATTCATACTGAGAGGGAATGCCAGAGTCCATCACTAGATAGATTTCACTAAAAAATTGTTCGCGATTTGCGCCTACTTTGCCATTTGCTATACGTGATTTTACACCGGTGAATAAGCCATCTGGGTTAATGCCTTGTTGTTCATAGAATATCGAATCGATTTCACGAGTCATCACCGCATTACCACGTTTAATAATGCTCTCTATTTGTGCCTCATAATTTGCTTGAGTCGGTTGGTTCAGACCGATATTTTTCTTGGCAGTAAAAGGATGATTATAAGCATCATTGGCAAAGCCATTTGCTGTTAATGAGGGCGAATCGATTAATCTATTTTGTGGAGAAAGCTTGGTTGCTTTTCGAAGCCATTTAGGGATGCCAACGATAGTTTCCGTGCCTGGCATTGGTTGGACATGCATCTCTCCACCAGGCGCAAATATGTCATTTGGGTTATTAGGTTTATATCCTGGAACATCTTCATTACCGGCCATGACATTAATGAATTCTTTCTTAGCATTGGCATAAGTTCGACCAAAGTTTATGCCTCCAGCTGCACCACCAATGAGTCCTGTAAAAACAGTCGTTGCAAGCACATCAAACGCCGATTCTTCTAACGACTTTAATTGCTGGGTAGATTGAATGGCAGCTTCAGTTAATACCGCTTGTTGAAATCCTGCTTTCCCAACTGTATAGGCACTTTGAGCAATCGCTTTGGTTGCCATCATTGTCTTGCCCGCTAGAAAAGCTTTTTGCGATACCTGAAATATTTTGCCAGCTGGCATAATCCAGGTGGTAGGATCGACTAAGGCTGCAGTTAGATTAGCGCCAATATTCGTTAAAATTGATGCTTGCTCAAGTGTGCTTCTTGACCATTGTTCAAGTTCATAGCGACGTATCTTTTCTTGTGTCTGCGCAGGATTCGTCGAGTCCGCAAAATACCAATAGTCGTTTAAATATTGGTCAGGGACATTTTGGATAGGATCATACCCCTCAACCGCTTCACTGCCTTGAAATTGGCTATAAATGGCATTCCCAACCGTACCTGGGATTTGTTGAAAGAAGGCAGCTTTGGTTGCATCCACAAAGCTAATAGGAGCAGTCTTTTGAAGGCCTGGTTTATTCTCAAATCCAAATACGTTTGGCACGAGCAAAGATTCTCGAATAGTGTCTCGATTACTTGGCTCAAAGCCTCTAGAGAAAGATGGAATTGACTCAACTGACTGATGACTAAGAACATTATCTGATGGCGCAGGAATGCCAACAGGTTGCTCTTGAGTCATTACTTCATCTAGTGGCTGATTGAGAACGGGGTCACTCATTTTAACTCATCCAATTGTTTAAGCACCCTCTTCTCTTTTTCGGCTTTGAGCTTTTCTTTTTGTTTGGGTTTATTTTCTTTTACGAATTCATGCTTTCTAATATCTTTAGTGAAATCTAAGGTGCGTTCGCTAAAGAAAAAATCTTTTTCGGTAAGCTTATTGAATTCAAGCTCTGCTTGTTTTGTTGCAGATTCATCAATCTTTCTTTCTTCATATTCTTGTTGCTGAATTGCTGCTTCTTCGCTTAAAGTTTTAAAGTATTGGGGTATATATTGGTCAGGGGATTTAAAAGTCATTAAGCCTGGCGACAAGACCCATGATTTATTTCCCAAGCCATCAACTTGGGGCATCATCATTAATAATGGTCGCATATAACCATTATCATCTTCATAGAATAATTGGTAGGCTGGCCCATCGATTGCATGACTTTGATTTAAACCTGCTGATACTAAAAAAACGCGTCTATCTTTATCATCGATGTTTAACCATCCTTTCCCTTTGTAATAGTCGTTTTCATACAATTCACGCTCTGTGGGATTAGCGGGAAATGGGGTCATTTTAGATGAGCGCTTAATGGTGTATGGTAATTGGTCAGCAAAAACTTGTCCTTGTTGCGCAATGGTCTCAAAGAGCTCTGCTACCTGATTATCTACCACATGTCCAAATTCATAGAAATCTAAATTCTCAGGCGGGTTTTGCATTGGTTTTCCGGGTGGCCCGAATTTTGAAACCCCAGTGCTTTGCTTCATGTTTTTAATCGTGATATCAGCCGCATCGCTAATATTTCCGACTAGTTGATAATTGGTGTCGAACTCTGTTTTAACAGCATTCCACATCTCATCATTAACAGGTCCCCCAAGATTTTTATTGTAGATACTCGTTGAAAGTGTTGAGATATAATTTGGGTTCTTGTTATAAAACTTTGTAAGCTCTGATGCGCGTTTTTTATACGCATCTTCATCGGCTTTTAATATAGTATTATTGGCTTCTTGAATGATAATCTCTGGCGCTTGATTAGTATGGTCTAATCGCATCGAAACCACATCTGCAAATGCTTTTGCACGTGAATCAAATCCCATCAATCCTTTGTGATTATTTTCTGAAACATAATTATATGCGCGTATTGCTTCAAGTTGTTCAGGGAGGGCACCTTCTAACAATTTATCTCTTAACATTTTTTTAAAAGTAGGGATAGGAGCTGGGACGCTTGAAGCGATTATTGCTTCTATTTTCCAATCTGGCACATTGGCAACTTCAAGCTCAAATGGATTAGTGGCTTGCGCCATCATTTGCTCTCTAAGTTCTTTACGATTAGCAACCATATCTATATAAAAATTATTTAAATCGCTATCAGAAAACTCATAAATTTTATTGCTTTTAGTTAATGCTGCTTGCGATATTTCAGAGTTAGTTTCTGCTCGTTTATTGGCTGCTTTAAGTCCATTAATTAAAGCTGTTTCATTTTGGATGAGCGATAGTTTGCTCATCGGAAAACCTTGCGCGTCAAGATTAACTACATGCTGTCTTAAGTCTTGAACCGATTTAATTTGACCAGAACTAATGGCATTATCAACTTGCGCTTGTGCCACCTGTTCAGCGGCATTTAAAGCTTGCTTGCGATGCGTTTGTACTGAAAGTAAATGCTGTAATATGCCCTGCTTTTCTGTAGGCGTAATGTCCTTTAATGACTCAACCTTGTCTTGAAAGACATCAGCAATGAATCTCTCGCCACCAAATGGTTCAAGCGAGGCTAAATTATAGGCGTGCTCGGCTTGGCCATTTAGAATACTTTGTTGGGCAAACTTTCGATACTTGTTTGCGGTATCTTCACCAAAGTAACCGAGTGTTTGTTGGGCGATAATATCGTCTTCTAAATCTTGATAGACTTCTTCAATAGCTGCTAGATTTCCGGAGGCTGAAACGTCAACAAGTTTTGTTGTAATTTCATCAATTAAAGCAGCTCCAACTTGGCGCTCTTGTGTGCTTCTAAATTCATTTTCTTTGGCTTGTAATCTAAGGGAATTATCGGTAACTTGCTTTCTTAAAAGAAGAGCGGCTTTTGGTCTGTCTTCCGGCAGTAGATTCTCTAAAATGCCCTCAATATATCCTTCTGATGTGAGCTCATAATTGGCAACATTATTCTCACGAGTAAGGTTTTCAGGTCGTCCATATTCAAGCAATGATTCATTTAAAAGCTTTTGTCCTTGGTTGAGGCCGATGCTAATATCCATTTCTCGATAAGCATCATTAAAAGCTCTTGTTGCAGCTGTTGCGCCAGGTGCTAATTTATCTCTTGTCTTGCCTGCTAAGCGTTCTTCGGCCCCTTGTTTAGCCGCTTCTTCTACACTAATTATGGTATTGTAATGTGAAGCTAGACTGGCTAAATGGTTGAATGATTGTGTGAGTTCAGCGAAGCCATTAGTTCTGGGAAGATTAGCTGTGCCTTCTCTTGTTTGGCGCTCAAAAAGTGATAAATCTTTTGCCATTATTTACTCGTCTTATTAAGATTTACGCTTTCTAAATAATCTTTCGTGCCAGTGCTAAGCGTATTGATATCGCGCGCTGCTCGACTCAGCCCTATATTGGCGCTTTGCAAACTGCCAGATAGCATTCCATATCTACCTTGTCGCTCAATTGAGGCTTGGTCAGCCAAATAATTTGCATATGAGTCAGTTGTAAATTGGCGATATATTGAACTGCCACCGGCTCCTCGCATTCCCACCATCGCAAGTTGCGTTGCTATCATTTGACGGAAACTGCGGGTGCTTTGTAATGCGAACTCTTGGGCAGCTAGTTTGTTTTGTTCTGTCTCTAATTCTATCGTTGCTCTATCAAGCTTTGATTGCTGTTTAGAGGTATATAAACCGGCTGCGGTATTAGCAACGGTAAGAGCAGTTAATGCAGTTGTTGGTTCCATATATTAGTATTCCACCATTAGGCCGCATCCGATGATTGTAAATGGCATGGGCTCTACTTGAATAAGCTTAACTTCATCTCTAGGTGACCAACCTTGGAAAGGTGGTATTTGATAAATTGCTGTCTGCAAATTAAGAGGAACATCTACAGCTGGTTGGCCAATAAACATCATCGGAATTTCGATATCTGCTATCTGCAAACCACCCGATTGATAGTAATCAATATAGACCGATTTAACATGTTTTGGTTGATAAGTTGTCATGTTAATTTGCAATGCTGCAGGTGGCATAAATACCATCTCAGGATAGTAGTTAATGCCTACGACAAAGGTTGTATTTGCATAATCAGCGCCAACAGATAACGTTCCATCATTGGCCACAAAATAAGTATCAAGCGGGATACCGGCATGTAGGCCATAAGTATTTGAAGTCTGCTGCAAAAGCCATACTTGCATCCCAGCCAAATTTGTCAATCCTGATAGATTGCCACTACCATCCGTCGTCACTAAATAGCTGTTGTCTAACAAATAATCGAAAGCAATTTGTTCAACCGAGATAACACTTTGCAGGTCTGTTGTAATAGCGCTTATAACGGGCGATGTGACTAGTGTATTGAGCGTTCGTTGAATACGTAACCAGTATTTTCTTTCTACCCCATTAAGTTCCAAAGGCTGCCAATCGATTACGGTGCTTGATGCCCAAGATATCATCCCATTTGCTGTAAATCCGCTCGTTGTGTCGGTGATGACAATGTCATCCCATACCCCATTCTTATTTAGGTATTCTACTTTAATAATGCAGTCAGCAGAGGCTGGTGTTGTAAAAGTAAATGTTTGGCTAAAGAAGGGTGAATCATTGCCAAAAACGATATAGTCATCGTCATCTACGAATGCGGTGAAACTGGTAGCTGTAACGTCAGTGAAAGAATTAAAAAAAGAATTGGTATTATAAACCACTTGATTATTTTCATTAGCATCTGATGCTCCTATTTGACGTTGGATCATCGTATAGGCTTGAATATCATCTGCACATAAATCAACGAATTGTCCTTGGGTGCGCCGCAAGGTCCAAGCTTTAATTAAGTCATCTTTTTGAGTCTGGAAGATGGCCATAGTCCCATCTGAATTAGCAACGATATAGAAGTTGCCATCAGACAAATAAGGATTTTGATAGAAGATGGCTTCACGAGGATTATCAATAATATGAGTGGCATATACGGTTGCATCATCGGCTTTAAAGCGAGATTTTAGAAGGTCATAATCAACCGATTGGATGCTGCGCCCATTATTTTGCACATACAAAATTTGGTCATTTGTTTTCCAGGCAGTGACATTATTGCCTCCTGGGGCAATTTGTTCTTGAAGATAAATGTTGCCGGGTGTCAAGGGCGCTTCAAGCAGCGCAGAAGTGGCAAATACTCCATCACTGGTAATAACAATTAATGAGTTGGCGCCTACGATATGTTGAATTTCGTGTAGAGCATTTGATGCCAATTGATAGCTAAAAGAAAAGTCATCTGTGGCCATCGAATCATCAAAATTTTCATAGTCTCCAGATACGGATTTTGAGAGGATATGAGGAACCAAAGGTGTATTTGCAAGATACAAACAATTTTGATAAATCGTGCCAGTTTTAGGCCATCCTCTAAATGGTCCAGGTGGTGTACCTGCTGCTGTCCCATCACTCCACAATGGTTCTGTTAAGGTAGATAAATTCCCCGGGATGGCAGCCGCAGCTGTAAAAGAGGTAATACTGTAACCCGAACAGGCTGTGGCAGAGGCAACTGCTGTAATGCGCATAACGCCAGTATTAGGACCAACAGCCGAATAAAGGCCACCCACATGGTTTTGGGTAAAAATATTTGCGCTTGCAGTAAGCGTAATTGCACCGGATGTTGCACTTGGGGTAAATGTAAATGATGCTGAGTTGTAACGAATTCCATCGATTACTGAGAAGTCATATTGTGGGAAGTTGGCAATGGTCATGGGCGTCATCACCCAGTTATTATCCGCGCCATTTCTTTCTAATTGTCTTGGTCGATAATTATGATGCAGTATCAATACTCTAGTAGGTGTAATTACCCAATTGATATCGATGATATCTTGTACTTTGTATGGGACATCATGGGATGCATCAGAGTTTGTCACAGTTACTTGAAAGACATTATTTAAATAAATATCGATAGCAACGCCATCAGTAGCTGGGTTGATTGGTGAGCTTGTATTAGAGGGACGTATACATATATGAAATGACTCACTGAAGCTATATCGATATTGAATGATTGCCACATAATCAGGATCCGTAATATAGGGCGTCCCAGCTTTCTCTAAGTCTTTCACTAAGTAGGAATGATACGTACCGAAGCACCGTTTAAATCCCCCTTGTGGAATACAAATGACATCACGCATTTTGCGAGCACCTTTGTAATATCCCTCAAAGTCAGTACGACCGAGGAGGAGGGGGTCAAGCTCTCCTAATGTAAAAGTATTTTGAATTTGTGTAATAGCCATTACCACCTCACCGTTAACCAAGGCTTGGAGACTATGCCTTCGTTCGGATGAGATTGCGCATCGATAAACATGGCTAATGCTCGCTTCTCATTAAGCTCGACCAATATATCTCTATAGAGCTTATCGTTTTGGCAAATTGTCTTGGCATACTTGCGAGCGAGCTCTAATACCATGCATTCTTTAAAATAGGATGGCCATTCAGATACTGGAACTTGATAACGATAAGCAAGCTTTAAAGGTGAGGAAGAGGGCGTCCAAATTTGGTCACCGAAAATCTGGTATTCGATAATTGGGTCAAGTCGTTGCAAGGATAAATAATCTGAAGGTAATTGCCATGCAAACTGATAAATCCAAAAATCTGGATTAAAATTAGCGATTAGTTGGAGCTGTACCGTTTTGACATTAAATCGCCACTGCGGTTGAGCGAGTTGAGTAGGCGCAACCATATCTAAAAAGGCTTGGCCAACAAGGGCAAATTGCCCACCCGCATCTAAAGATGAAAAACCTTGCTGACCGCATTCCATAGCGGCTAGTGACATGATTTCAATATCAGTAACTGGACCTGTGGTCATGCAAAATCCTTTTTATAAAAGAGGGGAGAACATGGAGAAATTCCCCCCTCATGCACACTTTAAGCTGTTACAACAGAATACCAAACATGAACTTCCCAAGTGCCATCACCAGTAGTGAACGCGGCAGTTTGGTTAGAAATGTAAAGACCTTTGTTGACACATGCAGTAGCTGCGCCAGATGCTAAATCACCATCTAATCCCACGATAGAGCTAGCTGCATAAGCATTGACGGTCGCAGCAGCAAGAGTTGCAGAAGCTAATGTACCTGCACCATGGATGGTTGAGTCGTATTGCAAGCCGACAGCGCCCCCAGCTGCATATTGAGCTGCAACGAAAGTCATTGATAGAGCGCAATCGTGCACACGAATTAATGAGCCGGCGCCAGGAGCTGCTACTAATTGAAACGGAGTGGTATACATCGCGTTCCATTCTGCTGCGGTCATTGCAACTTTCACGTATTGAATGGTAGTAGGGTCTAGCTTAGCACTCGTTACTGCCGCATTAGCCAAGTTAGCCGTACCGACACCACCTGCACCAATGGTAGCTAAAGCCGATACAGTTACATGTGGGCTAACAGCGGTTACCGTGTAATAACCTGCTCCATCAGTAGCAGTAACATAAATTAAGTCGCCAATCTTTAAACTAGAAGCCATATCATCAAAATAATTGGCGGTCGCAATGGTGGCAGCATCATCTGTAGTTGATAAATAACGAAACTCTATAGAGGCGTTATCGTTGGCAGAGCTTGTACCGCGTGCCCAATAGTTGACATTAAAACTCATAATTAATTCCCTCTAATCATTAAGCGTAGTTAATTTGTACGATACCAGTGTTATCAATTGCAACTGCATTTGCAGAGAACACGCTATTAACGAGCCAAGAGGTCTTCTGGGGCACATAGTTAATCTCGGTTCTAAAATCTACACCGATGGCGATACCTAATGCTTCTTTAGCAAACATGTATCCTTGACCGGTTGGAATACCACCTTCTAAGTTATTGGGAATAACGATAAACCGTACGCCCATTACGCTTAATTCTTGGAATCCATTGTCGCCCAATGGCTTTTTATCTACATAGAAAGACTGGGTTAATTGTGCTTCAAGCATTAAATCATTTTCCGCATCAGCAGAAATCATGCAACAAATATCGCGGGTAGCCGCATTTTGTCGTAAGAACTTAAATGCTTCTAAGAATTTTGCATAAGTAAAGCCAGTTCCGCCTGCAGCAATGGTATTAGACGTACCAGAATTAACGGCAGAGTCGATAATCATTTGGTCGCAACGACGGCCGATGGCATAAGAACAAATCTTTACCATTTCCATTCTGTCGTCCCAGTTGATTTTTGCTTGGGCGAAGATGTCGGTGTAATCACCAGCTACCCAATCTTGCAACGTTACAGTAACTGGTGTCCAGCCAACGTTCATTGGAGTGATGTCATCTTGAATCGCTTTTTGATTCGCCATTCCTTTACCGACGACTGGGAATTGCGCTTGGCTACCTACAACGTTATTTTTAACGCGGATAGCATTTTTTAATTGGAAACCTTCAGATTGGAAGGACGCATGGACGTCACTTTCAAACTCTTTGACATAAACTTGTGTAATATTAACAGACATGATTCATCCTCGAATGAGAGTTCAACAAAAATACCTTTTTTTGTTGGGTGTCCACTCGGCTTTTTAAGCGGGGCTCATTGAGGTATCCCAAGCCGTTGGGCCAAACTAAATTTGACCAAGGTGTCCTTTCGGGCTTGGTGCGCAGAACACAGTCTGGAGTGACTGCACCCCGCGCAACTTAAAGTGTAGATAATTCATTCAATTAAATCAATCAATTATCAACGCCTTCTCGCATCAATGCATCTTGATAGCGTCTAGATATTTCCGCAGCATATTCGGGGTTATCTTTATACTTTTGCCAATTAGCTCTTTTTTCGGCCATCACTTGATTAGCGGTTTCAAAATTATTGGCATAAGGAATATCATGATGAGTTGGCGCCCTTGATTTTGGGGCACCTGCTCTAATTTTATCTAATAACTTAATCGCATCCGCGCTAGTAGCAATTTCCCGAAAGATATTTTGTTCTTCAGGTGTAAAATTATTTTTAGCCCAAGCAGCAACCCGACCAAAAGTTTCAGCGCCATTTGGTCCTAAGTCTTTGATAATATCTTCTGGATGGATTTCTAGAGATTGTTGTTGAATTTCAACAAACGAATTCACCAAGTTCTCAAATCCGGTTTGGGACATGTTGAGCTCTTTGAACTTTGGTGCAAGGGCTTTAAGTAATCCTGATTCTTTATTAATAGCTTCAGATAGATTCTCAAAGCTGTATTGTTCAGGCGCACCTGTAAATACCCCTAACTTTTGTTCAAGTTCCACTTGAGCTTTGGCTTGGTCTGCTAGTGTTTTGTATTTTTCGGCTTTATAGTATTCGGGTTTTGGACCGGTACCGGGGACACCGTCCGCAAAAAACCAAGGAGGGCTAGAAGCTCCCTCTGTCGTGCTATCCTGTGATGTTTCTTCCGCTGCATAATCCAAAAAATCCTTTTCAGCCACTGGCGCGGCGTTACCTTCATCTGCCATCTATACACTCCCATCAATGTTTTCTGCTCGTTGCTTATTGGCCATGTATTCAGGATATTGTTTTGCAAATCTTTCCAATGTCCTTATTATTTCATTTTGACCTTCTCGATAATATCCCATACCTTTTGGAATATTTGGGGGACAGACGGGCAGATTATCAATGTAATATTTTTTTAATGCGCTTAATAATTGGCTAGCAATTGGGCTACTGCCACCAAAGACTTTATGGCATAAGTTCATTATATTTTCAATTTCAGCATCAGCTACTGGATATTGACGACCTTCTTGTTGCACTACATCTCTCCTTGTTGTTGCATCTGTTTCATTTGTGCTTCAGCTTTTTTCATTGCTTGTTGTATTTCTAATTCGGTTTTAACCAATGACAAATCAATGTTTAAATTCTTAGCGAGTTTATGAGGGATTTTAGATAAATTAAGCGTTCCCATTGATAGCTGCGGCCCTAATATGGCATCAAGCATCCCTTTATATTTTACAAAATCATTTGTATCGATTTGGCCTTTTGAGAGTTGGAGGGGTGTTTGGAACTTTAAATCAATGACTTTACCGTCAACTTTCAATTCATTCCATTTACCTTTTTTACGTAAGATATAAATAACGCGTTTAATTAAAGGTTCAAATAATTCGCGCTGCAGTCTATCAAATGACGCACCTGCATCTTGTTGGACTTGTTGTTGTCTCACTAAAATCTCAGTCGCTGTGACAGGCGGCGTTGATTCAATTGGTCCTAGATTCATCGTATACATAATGTTATTGATTTGATTTCGTAAGTCAGCAATCACAATGGCTGCGAATTGAGGGTCACCTGCGTTAGGAAGTGGTTGAATCGGCCAGGTATTGCCTGCAATGGGAGAAACAGGAATAGCGGTGCCTGAGACCAATTTAAAAGTATTCGGGTTAAAGATGTTATCTGAGAAGCCCATGTAGATGGGTTTGGATTTGAGGTCTGCTGCCAAAAGCTCATCTTCAAAAGCTTTGTTAAGAGTAGCAGCGGTGCAATAGGCATCCATAACAGGACCGCGACCGCCAATCTCTCCCGGCAACACATACCATCTAAAAACTAGCCATGGCCAGGATTCTTCTTCTCGCTCCCAACAAACCTTTTTTGTTCTGGAATCTATAACTTTGGTGAAATAAGTTTTGGTCTTGTAGTCATAATATGAGCATTCATAAAGCGTCATCTTGACTTCATATTCATTTCGTTGACCAACTATTCCAGCAGGGACTTGAAAACCATTCCAAGTTTGAATAGCGACAGCCACTGGCATATCAACATAGTCACGAAACACCGCATCGATGGTGCCATATTTGCCTTCGCAAAAACAGACTCTATCAGCCGGAACGGCAGCGAACTCAAGCGGATTATCATCATCGCCTTCATTTAGCATTAATACACCGGTCCAGACTGCCATATCATACAGGGCAGAATTTAATGCGGGTGCAAAATTTGAGCGATTTAAAAAACGAAAGAAGTGATTTGTGATAGCTTGTAATTGCTCGGACAACTTATCTTCTAAATCATTAGCAATAAGCTCATCCCCGGGAACAAATTGCACCCAATTGATAGAAGAGGGAGCAAGTGCTTGCTGGATTTTGTTTACAAACCGCCTGGTTGCAATGACAAGCTCAGAGTCATAAGTCTCGAATGACTTATTAGCGCCTTCAGCGCGTTGATATTGAAAGACGTTTCGGTTCGGTTGAGAGAGCATATAAGCTCGTCGCAATATGCGAACCCAGTTATCAACGGTGCCACGCGCATACTGTCTTCTGGACAGTAGTACTTGAATATCATCCATAATTATCCCAGCTTATAGTCTGAATCACGACCAGAACTAAAGAATCCACCACCGAGCCTTGCTCGCATTTGACGTACATGAAAGCGACCTTCCGCTTCTTTACGGCGAAGATTTTCTGCTTTCAGCTTTTCGGCTTCTGTTCTTGCTTCTGATGCTAATCGTTCGGCTTCTTTGCGCGCTCTCTTTGCTTCTTTCGACGAGTGCATTTTCTATCGTCCTCACTGATAAAATGTTGGGATGTCCTTTATGGATGCATTTATATAACTGATATGGCGTAATGCATCGAAGCCATGGCCAAGTAATGCCCATCAGATAATTAACCGCATTAACACACGTCATTAATTGTAAGCAATAGCGTCTAGGAGCGACATTATCTTTTAGACTGACTTTAATTATCTTCCAGTCAGGATTATTTTGGGCCAATAACTCAATTATAGTTTCATCCGGCGGACAATCTAGCACGATAGTATGCATGAGAAAGCGAGTCGGATTATACATAACCCAATTGCAATTAATATTGGCAAGCAATAGGCAATGGCGAAACCCAGAGCGAAGAAAGCGACTGCCGATATAAGCATCGGTATCTTTGAATACCACATAGACATCGCGTTCTTCCTCTAAACTAAAGTCTGAACTCAATAACTGTTTTCGTCGGCGCATATCGCTCAGGCTTGATAGTTTTAATAACCTCTTTATCTTTGAGAATAATAATTTCAAATACTTCATCACTTTGTAAATATTGTATGGCTTTAAGAATGTTTGTTTTGCTTAATTTCATTGACTTCTTTCATTAGTTGCTCAACTAAAGGAACCAGTTCTAAACGTTCTTTTAATGTAGCTTTATCCAGACATACTTTTGATAACTGCAATGCTTCTTGACCAGTGATTTCACCACGGCTTAAAGCTAGCGATACCCGCTTGTGAGCAGCAATCGGATTCTTTTTATTAAATCCCGAGAGCGCTAATTTACGAGCCTTAGTAATGCCAAAACGGGCGCCCATGAAAAGGGCATATGTACTCTCATTAAACTTAATTGTCTCTTCACCAAATGCTTGCGTGACTAAATTCTTTTTGCCTTCATCAATCCAATATTTTTCTGCATACTCTTGGGCAATTTCATAAGCAATGCTAAATTCTGGATAATTATTTAACCATTCATAAAAAGTGCTTCTGGCGATATTATGTTTAGCACAAAAGTGCGCAACCGTATTTCCGTCTTTAAATACAGCAATAATTGAATCACAATATTTTGGATTGAATGTTTGGTCAGGTATTTCCCATCCCTTGGGTTTTTTACCTTGTGCGTCCGATTTGATTCTTGCTTTCATTTGGTTAAATATTCTCTTGTTAAATCAGCAGCTTCAATCCATCCGTAACATACTTGTGCCCAATATCCCTGACTAATTAATGCTTCTAGCCATAGAGTTTGTTTTTCACTGACTTTTCCAGCACTTTTACCATTTATCTTTGCAGGTTTTAATTCAATAAAAAGGCCGTGATAATTCTCATTGGCAACTGGCATAAAGATATCAGGTACACCAGGCTTTACACCCATGTATTTAAAGCGAACGGCTTCGGACTTAGAGCGTTTACCGCCATTCGGAATATGAAAGGTGAGGGCATAGACAAGCGGATAGACTTGAGAGAGCCATTCAAAATAAGCTCGTTGCTCAAGATACTCTGAATAGACTATTGAATTTTTGGTCGCGTCACTGCGAGTTTTTATATCCATATATAAGTAAGCTAGCACATGATTATGGATATTAGCAACTAGTGAAAAAGTCCCGCGGCGGGAAGGAGGCCAACCGCGGGTATGCCCGGAGATGTCGATTTAAGGAGTCAATTTGAGAATAGCATTTTTTTTGAGGTTTACAAATTTTCGAATAACATTGAATAAGTTCGAATAGTGACTACACTTAAAGCACAGCTATTATTTATTTGGATGGATGGATGAAAGCAGCTGATTTTAGACACTTACTAGAGCAGATGGATGTGCGCGATGTAGCTTCGCGTTCGCGCTATAACACTAGTGGCAAACTAATGTATCTAAGCCCAGAGCTAGATGAAATCTATGAATTTGTGCTTGGACAAGCAGAACAAAAGCTTCGAGTTATAGATAAAGCTAATACTACTTACTTTCTTGGAACGCCATGCAAAGTTGCATTTAAGTACACTGAGCGTAAAGAAGTCTTACAAGCAGAAATACAAGAAATTAAAGCCGCCTATCAAGAATTGATAGATAAAGTTAAAGCACTATCAAAGCCAAAACCTCAAATGTTTGGCTGGGCAGTTGTACCTCGTTAATTAAATTGAAGGAAAGACATCATGAAAGCGGAATATTTCGCGAAGTTGATGAGTGAGTTAGATATCGAGAAAGTAGCATTCCATTCAACCTTTGAAGACGATAAGTTGATAAAGCTATCGCCTGAAGTTGAGCGGCTTTATGCGGAAGCTAAAGCCATTGCTAATCTGCAATTAGACGCAGGCAAGAAGAAGTCCTATTTCTGGAAACGAAATAGCGGTCAGATGTTTGATGAGATAAAGAAGTTAGGTGAACTGGTGGATGATATTAAGATTATCGATGAAGCTTATAAAACCGTATTTGATAGAGTCGCATCCCTGGTTTTAAACAATGTTCATACTCTTGGTTCTCTTGCATCAAACATAAAGCTTCGATAAGATAGCCGAGTTAAATTTCCTTATTTTTTTCCTTATTAAATATTTTGTCTCCATTGAGAAGAGGGTGCCTCAAAAAGCACCCTTTCTTTTTTGTCACTCTCCAGGCTCAATAACACATTAATTCCCACAGCGTTAAAAGCGCCATGACTAAGCCGAATCCAGCCATTAGCCATTTTGTAGGTCTACTAAATGTGTTATAAATCTTTATTGGCACACCCAACGTTGCATACGATTGACGCTGCAAAACAGCAGCTACGAGCATTAGTATAAAAAGTGTACCAAACATATATCACCTATCTATTTGGGAAGGAGGGGATACTTGAAAAATCGGAAGCGTCATAGTGCATCTGGCCCAACTGGTTCGGGTGAGTAACGTCGTACGCCCAATTCCCGAATTGTTCTCCGCGCCTGGCATACTCCGAAGTAGCTTCAGAAATTTTACTGCCGCCATAATATACTCCGACACCTAATGCGACTGCCTCAATAATAGGTGTAATTCCACCATTTACTTTGACTACTTCAATGTTTGTTAATGTCCGCATAACATCTCCTTCAATTTTACATCATGTAACAAAAAACTGGAGTGAGTATACACCACAGAAATTAATTGATGGTAGTTAGAAGAAAAAAAGAGGAGTTGATAAGATATTAAGTTAACAAATGTTAGTCTTCATTCCTGAGTATACCAATACTCAAGAGCCAGATTCTGAGGGCCAATCATGGATGATGGCCTGGTTGGCTTGCCAGATAGCTGTTCTAAAAGACCGTATGGCGGCACTTCTGTCAGCACTGGGAGGCACATGTTCACAAATATAGCAAAGAAATATTCTCCCCTTCCCCTGTAGCTCGTTTAATGCATCAATTTGCTCATCAGTTAACTGAATGTCTTTCTCTAAATTAAGTCGACCAAACTCTTTCATCATGAAATCTTTATCAATAAACAATTTAGACATTAATGCACTACTTCATATCGCATATCAAAAAAGCTAAAATAAACACTCTCAAGCTCTCGTAAGTCGGATTTTAACATCTGGATATACTCTGCATACTCCCCCGGCTTACTCATCGATTTAATGTAATCTATCTCATACTTCTTATCTTCAATTTCTATTTCTAATTTTTCTTTTAATTCATCCAATGAATTTATCGTATATATCTTTTGTTCGAACATGTCCCCCTCCTTGGGTCTGGCCATCTGATTATTCCTCGGGTTCTTTTTTGACTAATTTATAGCCTCTTGAATTAGCAACCCAGACAGCGAATTTCAGGACATCAATTGCATGAAGATGAACTGATATATAGTTATTGTTGTTAAAGTTAATATCGATCTCAACCTCATCTCCATACCAGCAATATTCCATTTTTGCATGTTTGTTATATACTTCCCACGATTCAATTTCGTCTTTTATTGTCGCTATTTTTTCTAGTACATCTTCTTTCACTTCTCATCCTTACTTTCTCGCATAAAAAGCTTCAAAACATCCTTCATCATGTCGATATCTTTCGTTAAATATTCACTTTTTTCCTCACCTATCACCTTTGATTTAAACAAATCATAAATTTTGAACTGAAGATTGCTCAAACGATGGTCCAAAAAATGGATCAAATTCTGATACTGCTCATCAAAAAAATGAGGCTCCGATGCGAGTGGTAATGGTATAGGTTTGCTTGCTTTCTTAGACATTCGCAGCTACTTGTTGATTTAAATGATTGAAAGCTTTTTGTTGCATGTAGATAAGTTGGTCTGAATACCAATCTGGATATACATTTAAGACTTGTTTACAAAAAGTAAGTTCAATAATTTTTTGTAATGAATGCCAATTGATAGTTTTTGTGTCTTTGGCTCGTTCTAGATAACGCTGAATAGATGTGCGACTTTTATTGGTTTGTAACTTATAAAGCAACTCAATCATATTACTATAAGTGACACAAAAATCTTTATCAGCTAGCTCAATCAGTTTTGCCAGGATTTGTCTAGTACTTTTAGCAAATATGTCGCTATTCCAAACCGGCAAAACACCCTTTCGATAACAAAACTTAACAAAGTACCGATAAATATTTTTGTCATCTTTATCAAAAGCTAATCGCTGAATTTCATTCAACTCGAACACTTCAAACTCCTTTCCCACTCTAATTGTTCATCATACCAATTCGGGTTCCACTGAATAATGTTTTTACAAAACTTTAATGTAATTACTCCTTCATGTCCGCGGTACGCTCTAGACCAGTTTATCAGCCCCGCTTTACGTAATTTTTTAAGATAGCGGTTAACCGTTTCTGCATTCACAAACTCGACAATCCTTGGCGTCAGCTCAACTAACGTTCTGTAACGAATTACGTAATGCTCATCTGCCAGATTGATAAGATTACGTAACGCATCAACGATGAAATACTGACGCAAGATTTTTTTTGGGAATACGAACTTACGTAAACAAAAAGACATGAAGCAAAAATTTGATAGTAAGTCGCCACGGTCTATTCCGGCTTGGACAATAGCGTTCGTGTTCCTTGATGGTGGGTACGGATTTGACTCACGTGTCATCTGAAAGGTCGTCCCTGCTCTTCTCGAAAATGTTTAAACTTCGTAACGATTAATCCGTTTAGGTTTTTAACACGCTCATTTTTTTGCTGCAGGACATTTAATCTCATCATCAGCAATTCAAATACATTCATTCGCTCCCAGTTGGCGCATATCAAACGTTTAAAGGTTGACTCTACATCACCTACCTTGTCGAGTGGAAAGTGGCTCCTAATGCGTTTAGTGAGGCTTAAATCCAATTCGATCTTCTTAGATTCTTTTTCAGATCTTAAAACACCATTATTTTTTGGTTTGTAGGACTGCTCAGGTGGTTTCGGAGGGATAGCTAAGAGCTGTTCTCGTTCGTCAACTAAATCAAAATCGCAATGTATATGGTTATTAATATCTTTCTCTATAAGAGGATCTCTATATGACCGGACATTTTTTTCAAAACTCACCGGACATTTTTTTTCATCCGTTGATTCTATTGGGCTCACGGGCAACTGAATTTGAACGCGCCCTTTGTTCTTTTTGACGATAAACCAGTAAGCCATACGTCCTAAATCAGTCAAAAAGTAGTCATAGATTTTGTTGTTGGGCATCTTTTTATTTGTTAGCAAGTTAGCCTCTTTTAGACGATTACTAATTCGACGTATCTGTCTTTCAGTTAGCTTCTTGTCATATCCATACTTCGGCATTTCTATGCCAAGAGTACTTTGCATTGTTCTGCAATTAGAACAACTAACTATTCGACCAGCTAATAATTTGAAAAGGATATAAAGCGGATTTACCCTTCCAGACTTTGGATGAGCAGCTAAAAGTTTCTTGATGATGAGAAGCTGTTCGTATTGTTCATCAGTGATAACAATGAGTTCGGGCTCAGTTGCAGATCGTTCGACGATGTTCGAAGCCGTTACGTAATTAAACTTGCGGGATGGGAGATTATTTTGTATTATAAGCATAGCTAATTTCCTTGCTTAGTAGGTGCGGAAAGTAGTTGTAGAGTTGATGGCTGATTCGGGTAGATGAGGCCATTACTTTTCTCATAAAATATCTTTCCAGTAATCATTGTCGACGGTCGGCTAAAACAGAAGACTTTGATGAACGATAAACCAAAATTGACACCCGGGATTTGTAGCATGGATGCCTTACTCTTTGTTTGTAGCGATATAAAATTCGCTAACTAACAACCTCAATATACCTCTTTTTTTATCTCCTGAACAGTGCAAGATCAATATGCACCTCTATACAGAAAGAATCCAAACATAGAAACCCACATCACCATCGAACCGAAAAAGTACCAACGCACTTCTCTATGCGCTTGTTTGACTGCCTTTTCTGCTTTAGTCATTTCCTCTAGCAATGAAAGCATTCTGCCATAGCAGCTACCTGTATCTCTTACCACTTCTTTGAAGTTGGTATCAAGCTCCTGGTTAGCCGCATGCAACTGTTTAATATCCTTTTGAACAATGGCAAAGCGCAAATCAATCGGATGAACTGCCTCTTTGGAATCCCACAGTGTGTTAATCCGTTTCTCCATTTTTAAGAACCTTTCTTTGTACTCTTCTTCAGTGCACATTTTGCTTCCCTTTCTTTAAATTGCTTGACGCATTCCATCACAAAGTTGCTTCTAGATATCGCACTATCTTTAGCATGACTATCAATATAGTCGTATTCCTCTTCCGTACATCTCACCCAAATCCGAAGGTCACGCCGACCTTCATGACAATCATAAATTCTCTTTTTTCTAACTTTGTTCATTATTCTGCCCTTTCGTTAAATATGATTACATTATACCTACTTTTATTCTAGAGACAATATTGTCACTTAATTATTTTTATGTCATACTATCTCTGTCAATTTTGGGAGGAATTATGTTAACAGATGAACAACTAAAGCAAAGATTAAATTATGTAACCGGTTCTGATGCCAGTACTATATTAGGCGTCAATCCATATGAGTCCATTCTCGATTTATATCTCTATAAGACTGGATTTAAAAGCGCACCTGATATCTCAGATAAGCCAGCAGTAAAGATGGGCAACATATTAGAACCCGTGGTCTGTCAACTTTTTACTGATGCAACCGGCATTGAATTGGCCGAACATAATGAGCTTATAATTCACCCAGCGCA
>SMFH01000055.1_pt1 | contig 29843 bp, 35 predicted proteins | sample 2456121 | NCBI WGS metagenome assembly SMFH01 (sample SAMN10132613, study PRJNA489261) | soil metagenome | isolation source: day120 antibiotic-silty clay loam soil | place: USA
CACGGTGCAGGAAGGCAAGCTCTTCATGCTCCAGACCCGCTCCGGCAAGCGCACGGCGCAAGCCTCGCTCAAGATCGCGGTGGATATGGAGCGCGAAGGGCTGATCGACCAGAAAACGGCCGTCAGCCGGGTCGAGCCGGCGGCGCTGGATCAGCTCCTGCACCCGACCCTCGATCCCAAGGCCGAGAAGGAGCAGATCGCCATCGGCCTGTCCGCCTCGCCGGGCGCGGCCACGGGCGAGGTCGCCTTCACGGCGGACGAGGCGGAAAAGCTGGCCAAGGAGGGCAAGGACGTCATCCTGGTCCGCACCGAAACCAGCCCGGAGGATATCCACGGCATGCACGCCGCCCGGGGCATCCTGACGGCCCGGGGCGGCATGACCAGCCACGCGGCCGTGGTGGCCCGGGGCATGGGGCGTCCCTGCGTCTGCGGCGCCAGCATGGTCAAGATCGACCTGGCCGCGGGGACGATGATCTGTGGCGCACACACCATAAAGCGCGGCGACCTCATCACCATCGATGGCGGCAGCGGGCAGGTGTTCAAAGGCCGCGTATCGACCCTGCAGCCGGAACTCACCGGCGATTTCGGAACGCTGATGGGTTGGGCGGATTCCATTCGCCGTTTGAAAATCCGCGCGAATGCCGACACGCCGCACGATGCGGAGGTTGCACGCAAGTTCGGCGCGGAAGGCATCGGCCTTTGCCGCACCGAACACATGTTCTTCGAACCGGATCGCATTCTCGCCGTGCGTCAGATGATTTTGGCGGACGACAAGAAGGATCGCGAAGCAGCGCTGGCGAAATTGTTGCCGATGCAACGCGGCGATTTCGAAGGCATCTTCAAAGTGATGGAAGGACTGCCTGTCACCATCCGTCTGCTCGATCCGCCGCTGCACGAATTTCTGCCGCAGAAGGATGAAGAGATCACCGAAGTGGCGAAAGCGGCGGGATCGACTCCGGCAAAACTGCGCGCAAGGTTGATCGCGCTGCATGAGTCCAATCCGATGCTCGGTCATCGCGGCTGCCGGTTGGGGATAACCTATCCCGAAATCTACGAGATGCAGGCGCGCGCCATTCTTGAAGCCGCATTGAATGTGGAAGAGCAGGGCGGCAAGCCGGTCGAACTGGAGATCATGATCCCGCTTGTCGGCTTCAAGACGGAACTGGACATGTTGCGCGACCGCATTTCGCAGGTTGCCGAGGCGATAAAAGCAGAACGCAAGAAAAGCCCGAAATATATGGTCGGGACGATGATCGAGCTTCCCCGCGCGGCGCTGCGGGCGGCGGAGATTGCCGAGACGGCGGAGTTCTTTTCCTTCGGCACCAACGATCTAACGCAGACAACGCTCGGCATGAGCCGCGACGATGCCGGCGGATTCCTCACCGATTATCTTTCAAAGGGAATTATCGCGCGCGATCCATTCGTCACGATCGATGTCGATGGTGTCGGTGATCTTGTTCGCATTGCGGCGGAACGTGGGCGCAAAACACGTGCGAATTTGAAGCTCGGCATCTGTGGAGAACATGGTGGAGATCCGGATTCGATCCGTTTCTGTCACGACTCCGGACTCGATTATGTGTCGTGTTCACCATTCCGCGTGCCAATTGCGCGTCTATCTGCCGCGCAAGCTGCGTTAACAATTATCACGAAAGCAGAATAGTCCGTATACGGACGACACAGGGAAACCCTAGGTTTTTCTCGTTTACATGACTCAGAGTCATGATGAACAAAATTTTTGTTTGACGATTCGAATTTTCATGGGCATCAACTCGGGCACGCCTGAAGGGGGCGGGGAACTATTCGGAACAACGACGAGACGAATTCAAAAATCGAAACGCCATTTCATCCGAGAGACGCCGAGTACCCATTATGTCCAAGAATTTGAAATCCACGCTGCGTCGCGCAGATCGAGTTGTCGCGAGCGCCTTCTGCCTGACCCTGGGATTGTCCGCGGCAGCGGTCGCTTACGCTCCGTATGCGGATCATAACGCGCCGACCCTGCACAAGGTTGCCGTCTTGAAGGCGCCGGTGACGGCCGCGCCGGCAGTCCCGGTCCAGACCGCGAAGGCCGACGCCGGCGCGCTCCAGCTCCACGCCACCCCCGCCGCCTATCAGCCCGCGACAGACGGGTTCGGCGGCACGGTGATCAGCCCGTCCCAGGCTGAGCTTCTTGCACAGGTGTTTCTTCAACAAGGAAACTGCCTCGCGGATGCCATGTATTACGAAGCCCGGGGCGAAGGCCGCGCCGGACAAATCGCAATCGCCGAAGTCATCTATAACCGCATGCGCTCTGGCTATTATCCGCGCACGATCTGCGGCGTCGTATTTGAAGGCTCCAACCTCCACACAGGCTGCCAGTTCTCCTTCACTTGCAGCGGTGACATGGCAAGGCGGAAGTCCCCCGTCGTCTGGCGCCGTACACAGCGCCTTGCGCTACAGATAGTCACCGGTCTCGTCCATCTGGGCGATACGACGGGCGGAGCACTGTCCTTCCACGCACAGGATGTTGCGCCGGGCTGGGCGGACACGATGAGCCGCACGATCCAGATCGGCCACCACATCTTCTACCGGCCGTACCGCCACTACGCGACGCGCGGCGCTTAGTCGGTCTTGTTGCCGAACAGGCCGCCCAGCATCTGCTTCTTGATCTGGTTGCGCATGAAGTTCGGCACCAGTGCCTTGAGGATGTCGATGCGGCGGATGTCCTTGGGCACATACCAGTGCAGTTGATCGCTGTGATAGGCGGCCCACGCGCACTCTGCGACGGCTGAGGCGGGCATCAGCCGGAACATGCCTTTCTTGGGCGCATTCGCGTAGAACTCGTCTTCCGTCGGCTTGGCGCGATCCTGGGTGCGGTTGGGCGTGTTGCGCAGGATCGCGGTGTCGATGAGGCCGGGCAGAACGTCCGCCACGCGCACGCCGAAACGCGCGAACTCCACCGACAACGCTTCCGTCAGTCCCTTCACGCCATGCTTGGTGGCGGAATAGACCGCGATGCGCGGCATGCCGTATGTCGCGGACGACGATGAAGTGATGAACACCAGCGAATTCTTCGTGTTCTTCAGGAGCGGCAATGCGGCATAGATGCTGGCGATCACGCCGATGAAATTGATCTGCACCACGCGCATTGCGGCCTCGAACGGAATGTCCTCGAACCAGCCGCTTTCGCCGATGCCGGCATTGGAATGGAGCATGTCCATCTTGCCGTCGGTCTCTTCGCCGAAGGCTTTGACGGCCGTGTCGAAATCTTCCTTCTTCGTCACGTCCAGGCGCATGGTGTGGCAATTATCGTTGCCGATTTCCTGCGCCAGCGTGGCGAGACCTTCGGTGTTCACGTCATAGGCGCCGACAAACCAGCCTTTGCCATGAAACAGTTTCGCTGTCTCGCGGCCCATGCCGCTGGCGGCACCCGTGATGAAAATGGATTTGCGTCCCCGCGCCTTGCCGGCCATTGCGTTCCCCGATTGCCTTAGAAATTCACGCGGCGGCTGATTGCGCCATCGACCAGAAGATTGACGCCCGTCGTGTAGGACGATGCGGGACTCGCCAGGAACACCGTCGCATTGGCGATGTCCTGCGGTGTCGCCGCGCGGCCGGTCGGATTGCGGGCCATCGCCGTCTTGAAATAGTCGGGCATGTTCTTCTCGACCATGTTCCACACGCCACCTTCGAAATAGACCATGCCGGGCGACACCACATTGGCGCGGATGCCGCGCTTGGCATGCTGGCGTGCAAGGCCTTTCGCATAATGGATCAGCGCGGCTTTGATCGGGCCATACGACGCTGCGCTGTCCTGCATCGAACGCATTCACCGCGCCCAGCACGTCGAGCTTGAAATTGGATTCCCATGATACCGGGTCCGCACCTTGCGCCATTGCGCCGGCATTGGAGATCAGAATGTCGATGCCGCCCAATTCGCCGGCGGCTTTCGCGATCCAGCTTTTCAGCGCCGCGCCGTCCATGATGTCCACCGCGCCGCCGGTAACTTTCGTGCCTTTGGATTTGAGTTCGCCGACGGCGTCCTTCACCTGATCGGCATTGCGCGCGCAGATGGCGACATTTGCGCCTTCGCCCACCAGTGTCTCCGCGATGGCCCGTCCGATGCCGCGCGTGCCGCCCAATATGACGGCGTTCTTGCCTTTGAGATGAAGATCCATGTCCGCTTCCCTTTGTTATCTGGGAAGCACTTTGAGGCAGGGCTTTGATCTAGTCCATCGCCGTGGGGATGACCTGCGCATCCGAGACGAAGATTGCCGTTGCGGAAGTTTTGCAGGCCCCGATGATCGCGGGCTGCGCGGGAACAGCGCCCGGTGCGCTCTCGAGCGCCGCTGCTCGGGCGGTCATGGCATTGTGCTTCGCACAGTCACGCAGACGGCCCGTGATGACCACGAAGGAGGGGCCAAGCTTCAGGCGGCGGGCGAGGGCGTCGTCTTGCCAATATAGGCCCACGCTGGACGCCTTGACCGGCTTCATGCCCTTCGCATCCACATAGAGCGATGTGCCATCCGTGAAGACTTCCAGGCGGATACATTTCTCCAAATAGCGATCCGAAGATGCGTTGAGAAGTTTCAGATCGATGTCGCCGGCTGTGGCGCGCGTGCAGTTGAAATCCGCCGCGAAATACGCCGCATTGGCCGCGCGCTCGGCGGAATGATCCCGCGCTGGCGGTTGCGGCGTGCTGCATGCGGCCATGGCAGCACACGCCAAAATCGACGCGAGGCGCGATGGTGTGAGACGATCCCCCATCATGCCGTCAGCAGATCAAAAATCGAGGCCGAGGTCCAGATTGATGGCGGAATGGGTGATGGCGCCGGAGGAGATGTAATCCACGCCGGTTTCGGCGACAGCGCGCACGGTGTCGAGCGTGATGTTCCCGCTGGCTTCCAGCACCGCGCGGCCTTTGGCCATGTCCACGGCCTTACGCAGTGTGTCCGGCGGCATGTTGTCGAGCAGGATCGTATCCACGCCGATCTTCAGCGCTTCCTCAAGCTGCTTGAGCGTATCGACCTCGACCTCGATCTTGACCATATGCGCGGTGCCCGCACGCGCGGCCTTCACGGCCTTGGTGATCGAGCCGGCGGCGGCGATGTGGTTGTCCTTGATGAGCACAGCATCGTCGAGGCCGAAGCGGTGATTGAACCCGCCACCGCAGCGCACGGCATATTTCTCCAGCACGCGCAGGCCCGGCGTCGTCTTGCGGGTGCAGACGATCCGCGCCTTGGTACCCTTCATCGCATCCACCAGCGCATGCGTTGCGGTGGCGACGCCGGAGAGATGGCCGGCGAAGTTCAGCGCCACGCGCTCGGCGGTGAGGATGCTGCGCGCCGAGCCTTCAATCGTTGCGACAAGCGCGCCCGCTTTGGCCTGCGAGCCATCCGGCAGCTTCACACTGAATTTCAGATCGGGGTCGACCATGTGGAAAGCACATTCGGCGGCGATCAATCCGGCGATGGTGCCGGGCTTGCGCGCGGCGAGTTTCACTTTCGCTTTCTTCGACGCCGGGATGATGAGATCGGAGGTGATGTCGCCCGCGCGGCCGAGATCTTCTTCCAGCGCGTGCAACACGATCGGCTCGATCAGCAGCGCATGAGGCGGATTGGTGAAAGGCAGAGCGAGTGTGGTCATGCCTCTCCTTTCCTCCCCCGTTTACGGGGGAGGAGCCGCGCGTAGCGAGGCGGAGGGGGTATGCGGAACGCGCGTCCCCCTCTGTCTGCCTCATGCTTCGCATTCGGCAGCCACCTCCCCCGTAAACGGGGGAGGAAAGTGCAGGTCATGCGCATGTGGGGATTTTCTTTGGCGTTAATGTCGAAGACGCGATCTTCTCCGCATCCGCCAAAGTCAGGAAGCTGCGCTTCGCGACGGCATCGGTCTGTGGATAGTCGCTGCGGAAATGGCCGCCGCGGCTTTCGTGACGGGCGAGAGCAGCGGCAGTGACGATCTTCGCCGCCGTCGTCATATTGAGTAGAGCTGGTTCGCCTGCGCCCGCGCGTTCGACGGCTTCGATGGTGGCGAGCGCGGATTTCAGACCGGCTTCGTCACGCTCAAGCCCGACATTCAGCGACATGGCTTCGCGCATGGCCTTGGGCGGTGGCGGCGCGTTGAAGCGTTCCGGCGCGGGCGGCGTGCCTTGTGCATCACGCGTGGTGATGGCGCCGCGTACATCTTCCGCCGCGCGCGCACCGAACACCAAAGTTTCGAGCAGCGAATTGGAAGCAAGACGGTTGGCGCCGTGCAATCCTGTCGAGGCGCATTCGCCGACGGCCCACAGGCTTTCGAGCGAGGTGCGGCCATGTTCGTCACTGGCGATGCCGCCCATGTGATAATGCGCGGCGGGCGCAACCGGGATCGGCTGCGTCGCCGGATCGATCCCGGCGGACATGCAGGCGGCATAAACCGTTGGGAAACGGTCGGCGAATTTCGCGCCGATGGCTTTGGTGCAATCGAGAAAGACTTTATGGCCCCTCGCGATCTCGCGATGAATGGCGCGCGCCACCACATCGCGCGGCGCGAGTTCGGCGTCGGTATGGATCGCCGGCATGAAGCGATGACCGATTTCATCGACCAGGATCGCTCCTTCGCCGCGCAGCGCCTCTGTCGCGAGCGGCGCGGGATCGCGGCCGATGGCGATGGCCGTGGGATGGAATTGCACGAACTCCGCATCGGCGATCATCGCGCCCGCGCGCGCCGCCATGCCGAGGCCTTCGCCGCGCGTTTCCAGCGGGTTGGTGGTCACCGCATAAAGCGCGCCGATGCCGCCCGTCGCGAATATCACGGCCTTGGCGCGGAAAAGAACGAGGCGCGTGCCGTGGCCGGTGCCATAGCGCGCGAATACGCCGGTGACGCGGCCATTCTCGACGGCGAGTTCGAGCGCGTGGAATCCTTCGAGGATTTGGATAGATGGGGCTGCCAATGCGCGTTCGGCCAGCGTACGGGTCACTTCCGCGCCCGCGCGATCGCCCTTCACATGCACAATGCGTTTCGCCGAATGTGCGGCTTCGCGACCGAGCGCAAGTGTTCCATCCGGGTTGCGGTCAAACGGCGCGCCGAGGGCAAGCAGATCGTTGATGCGATCCGGTGCCTCGCGTGTGACGAGTTCGACAATGTGCGGGTCGCAGGTGCCCGCGCCGGCTGTCATCGTATCGGCGGCATGGCTTTGCCAGCTATCGCCTGCGCCCATCGCGGCAGCGATGCCGCCTTGCGCCCAGGCGCTCGATCCGGACGTGCCGGGCCGCGCGCCCGCCAGCACCAGCACGGGGAAGGGCGCCAGTTTGAGCGCCGTGAACAGTCCGGCCATGCCCGCGCCCAGCACCAATGCGCCGGGGGCTTCAATGATGTTGTCGATATAGCGTGCCACTTATGCTGCCTTCTGAACCGGCATCTTCACCGCCAGCATCCGGTCCACCGCCGCTTTCGCGCGCGTTGCGATCGCCGGATCGACGAATACTTCCGTCGTCATCGTCTGCAGCGAATGCAGGATCTTCGGCAGGGTGATGCGCTTCATATAGGGGCACAGATTGCATGGCCGCACGAACTCCACATCGGGGAATTCGACAGCCACGTTGTCGCTCATCGAGCATTCGGTGACGAGAACGACTTTCTGCGGGTGATGATTGCCGACATAGCCGATCATCGCGCTGGTCGAGCCGGAGAAATCCGCTTCCGCCACAACGTCCGGCGGGCATTCCGGATGCGTCAGCACCACGACGCCGGGATTGGCGGCGCGGAAATCGCGGATGTCCTGCGGCGTGAAGCGTTCATGCACTTCTCAGGCGCCGTTATAGGTGATGACCTTGATCTTGGTCTGCTTGGCTACGTTCTGGGCGAGATATTTGTCCGGCACCATGATGACCGTATCGACACCGAACTCGCGTGCGATCTCTTCTACCACCGCGACGGCGTTGGAGGATGTGCAGCACACATCGCTCTCCGCCTTCACGTCGGCGGAGGTGTTTACATAGGTGACGACCGGCAAGCCGGGATATTTCTGGCGCAGCAGCCGCACATCGGCGCCGGTGATGGAGGCCGCCAGCGAGCAGCCCGCCAGCGCGTCGGGAATGAGTACCGTCTTGGAGGGCGACAGGATCTTGGATGTCTCCGCCATGAAGTGGACGCCGGCCTGGACAATCACCTGCGCGTCCGTGCGCGCGGCTTCGCGCGCGAGCTGCAGGGAGTCACCCGTGAAGTCGGAGACGCAGTTGAAGATCTCCGGCGTCATATAATTGTGACCGAGGATGACCGCATTCTTCTGCTTCTTCAGCTTGTTGATCGCGTCCACATAAGGCGCAAACACCGGCCACTCGATTTCGGGGATAACGTGCGCGACCTTCGCGTAAAGGTCTCGCGTCGCGCGCGCGATTTCCGGCGTGTAGGGCAGAGGCTCTGCGCCTTTCAGGTTTTGGACCGCCACGTTCATCGCCATCTCCTTATGCTCATTTTGAGCATATATATAAGACGAAAAGACCGGCCTTAAAGGGCCGGCACCGAAAACTGAGCTTATGCTACACCTGAGCATAAGTCCGTCAAGTCATGCGAACAGGATTCCAACAGGCGCAACGCCGCCATGCTCTGATCCCCGCGCTGTGATGCAGCGTCTTGAAATTAATCTCTTCGCGGCGGAAATGTGGCGAATCATCTAGCATTACCAGTATGTTAGATGTGTCAAAAAAGGCACGGCGCACACCGAACATATCGCATTGTGACCACAACCCCTTGGCGAGCCCCCCCTGTGGGCCTACCTCACGCCAACGCGGGAGAGCGCCCGCTCAATTCAATGGAGGGTGACTTGTCACTTCGCACCAATCTTTTCGGAGCCGCCTGCGCGCTGGCTCTGGTCTCGCTGTCTGCCCCGGCGTCCGCCACGGACTTCCACGGCATTCTGGATGGCGGCTATTCGAACTTCGATTTCAACCACGGCGCAGGCAGCGCCCATGACTGGCACGTCAATGGCGGCGCCATGTTCGGCCTCGCGCCCAGCTGGGCCGCGCAGGTCGATGCCGGCTACAACAATGAAGACAGCAGCGGCTCGTCCAGCACCGACGCCTGGAACGTCAATGGCGCGGCCTTCTGGCGTGCCAATGCCGGCCGCCTTGGCGCAACGGTGGGCTACACCTCCATCGACGGCGGAATCGGTTCCAATGTTCATGCCACGCATTACGGCGTCTTCGGCGACTGGTACGCGACACGCGCGATCACCTTCGCGGTGAAGGGCGGCGCATTCAACGCCAGCCATAACGAAGACGGCGAATATGCCGGTGCGGCGCTGACGGGTTACATCATGCCCGACCTGTCGCTGACGGGTAGCTACGACTACACGCACTTGAAGCACTTCACGACGGAAAACGACCTTTCGATCCAGGCCGAATGGCTGGTGTCGCATTCCGTGCCGGTCTCCATCTATGGCGGTTACACGCATTCCTCGTTCAGTGGCTCGGGCGGGCTGAAGGCGAATGTCTGGTTCGCCGGCTTGCGCTTCTACTGCGATCCGGTCGACGGAACGCTGGTTGAGCGTCAGCGCGGTGGCGCCGAAATCTACGGCACCCATTTCGGTCCGGCGGCGCTTCACTTCTAGTCGTTACAATTTGCCAATGCTGCGCCGCGCGTCCGAAAGGGCGCGCGGCGTTTGCTTTTGCGCGCGGTGGGACCATGCTGCCGAAATGAAAGGGCGGCCCGATGCAGAATCTCTGGCGTAACGGAATTTTTTTCACGGTGCTGATTCTGGCGGTCGCCTTCGGCGTCGACCGGCTGCTCAATGACGCGCGCCTCGGCCCGCCGCCGCCGCAACAATTTCAGTCCCAGACTGTGGTCTGGTCGCATGGGCGCGACGGCCCGGCACGCAATGCGGAAGAACATTGGGAGAAACACGCGAGAGGCTTTCCAGAGTTTCACAGCGCGCTCGAATATGAGCGGGCGGCACTGGCCTTCGTGACATCGCCATCGCCAGTGACCGGGTTGCTGCCATGCGTTTGCTGTGGATCACTTACTATCCGCAATCGCGATGCATTCCAGATCTGTCCCATCTGCGGTTGGGAGGACGATCCGACGCAGGCGCGGGACGAGAATCTTGCCGGCGGAGCGAACCGCCCAAGCTTGGCTCAGGCCCGCGCGGCATGGCTTAATCGGAACAGCACATCTGGAGAGCGATGATGAACAAGCCGGTGACGGATAAGGGTTGGGTCGAAGCAGGGCAGGCGCTTCTGCCGGACATGATCAAGCTGCGCCGCGCGATCCACGAAGATCCGGAAATCGGCCTGATGAATCCGAAGACCACCGCGAAGGCAAAAGCCGCGCTCGCGGGGTTGCCGCTGGAAATCTATGAAGGCAAATCCACGACGGGATTCATCGCGCTGCTGCGCGGGCCGTCCAACGGCCGCACGGTTCTGCTGCGTGGGGATATGGATGCGCTGCCGCTCACCGAAGAGACCGGATTGCCGTTCACCTCCCAGAACGAAGGCGCGATGCATGCCTGCGGGCACGATACCCATGTCGCGATGCTGGCCGGCGCGGCGAAGGCATTGTGCGCGCGGCGCGAAAAGCTCGCCGGTTCGGTGATGTTCATGTTCCAGCCGGGCGAAGAAGGTCATCACGGCGCGCGCTTCATGCTGGATGACGGCCTCATCAATCCGCTGCCGGATGCCGCGTTCGCGCTCCATGTGACACCGAATTTGCCAAGCGGGGTACTCGCGAGCCGCGAAGGCCCGCTGATGGCCGCCGCCGACAAGCTGATCGTCACGCTAAAAGGCAAGGGCGGCCACGCCTCGATGCCGCAAGATGCCGTGGATCCGATCCCGGTGGCGTGTGAAATCGTCATGGCGCTGCAAAGCATGGTGACGCGCCGTGTCCCGGCCTTCGATCCGGTAGTGATGACGGTCGCGCAGATCGTCTCGGGAACGACGAACAACATCATCCCCGAGACGGCGCAGCTTGTCGGCACGATCCGCAGTTTCTCGAAGAGCTCGCGCGCAATCGCGCATGAGGGATTGCATCGTGTTGTGACGAACGTGGCCGCGGCGCACAAATGCGAAGCGACGGTGGAGATCGAGCAAGGTTTCCCCGTCACGATCTGCGATGGCCGCGCCGTTGCCCTGGCACAGGAAACCGCCAAGGCGTTGTTCGGCGAGGCCGGCTGGATGACGTTGCCGACGCCGATGATGGGCGCGGAGGATTTCTCCTACATCCTGAACAAGGTGCCGGGCACAATGGTGTTCCTGGGTGCGACTCCGGAAGGCGGCGACTTCAAATCCTGCTGCGCGTTGCATTCCAACCGCATGGTGCTGGACGAGAACGTCATGGCGCGAGGGGCGGCGATGCACGCCGCCTTCGCCGAAGCGTTCCTGGCAGAAGGGTTCAGCAAGTAAGCGTCAGCGAGTGCTGCGGAGCCGCGTGGTCAGGCGCACACCGGCCACGGGGCGCTCCGCCAACACTTCGCGGCGGAAGCGAAAAAGCTCTGCGGGACGTCCACGCGACTGGCTGGACGCTTTGCCCGTGCCTTCGACAAGCCCCTGCGCTTCGATGAGCCGGCGGAAGTTCTGCTTGTGCAGGCGCACGCCGGAGATCGCTTCCACCACGCGCTGCAATTCCAGCAGGGTGAAAGTGGGCGGCATGAGTTCGAACACGACGGGGCGGTATTTCATCTTGCCGCGCAGGCGCGCAATGGCCGTGGCCAGGATGCGGCGATGGTCGAACATCATGCTGATGCCGAGCGGCGTCGCCGGAAGCTGGGTGGCCTGCGCGCGGCCATCGCGGCGCGCTTCCTCCACCAGTCCGGCTTCATAGAGAAGCTCGTACCGCTCCAGCACGCGGTCTTCGTCCCAGCGCACGCCATCGAAGCCGAAGCAGAGGCGCGCCCGTTCGCGGCGCTTTTCGCTGTCGGCGAATTTGATGAAGGCCTTCAGCGCCGGGGCAATCACCTTGTCGATGATCTCCGGCTTCTTTTCGCGCCAGTCTTCCCACGGGAAGTAACGATACCAGTCGCCCCATATCGCATCCGGCGCTTTGGGCTCGCCGCTGGCGCGGGTGAGCGCGAGATAGCCGACCGACACCACGCGCGGCCCTTCGCCGGATTTCACCAGATGCCGCCCGCGATCGCCGAAGGTGTAGAGCTGCTCGGCGTAGTCCAGATCCAAATAGGTCTGCTCGCCGACCCAGGTGCGCAGGCCGCTTTCCAGTGTGCGATGGGTCTTCGGATCGAAAGGGCCGAAGGGAAGGGCATCTTCCGCGCCCTTGTGATGAACCACGAGCACGCGCGGCCGCTCCTCGGCGACGGAGACGATGGCCGCCGAAAGACCGATGCTGACAACGTGCTGCGCGGGGCTCGTCTTCATAATTCGTCCGACAACGGCAGTTCCACGATTTGACCTTCCGCCACGATGGTGCCGCGCCCGATGGATTCGATACCCAGGATCATGCGCCCGTTACGGCCCAGTGCCTTGTCCGCATATTCCACCAGAAGCGGGTTGGGATAGGCGTGCGGCGCACGTGCGCGCATGGATTTGGCGATTTCCTTCTCGCGAAAAGGCCCGAAGCGATCGCACAGCACGATATAGGCCGCGGCCATCGAACGGCTGATTCCCGCCCAGCAGTGAATCAGCATCGGCGCTTTTGCATCCCAGTCGCGTCCGAAGCGGATCAATGTTTCGACATGCTTTTCATTCGGCGGATCGTCCGCGAGCTCCGCGGCGGATACATCGTTCAGTCCGAGTCGCAGATGGTGACCGAGCGGGATGTCCGGCGGGGTTTCGATCATGTGCCCGGGCGATAGTAACGTCATCATGTGGGACGGCTTGTAACGCTTGATCGTGGTTTCGACCTGCGACAGCGGCGTGACGAAGATTGCGGACATGCCGTCTTGCTATCCGAGCTTGAAGTAATAGGGAAGGCTTATGCCGTAAGTCGCTTAAATCGCTCTAAAAATTGGGCCTGCGCTTCTCCTGTGGGGAGCGGAACCATGCGCGGGAAACGGGTGCCGCGGGGCGGTACGCCGAAGATTTTCTTCGCCTCCTCGGTGGTGAACCCGGCGAGCTGGGTGGCCTCATGGAAGGCCGAAATGATGTCTGCCTTCTTGAGGATGACCTCCAGATCGGCGGGCGGTTTTGGCGGCAGGCCGAAGCGGATATGGATGGCCGCCGCCAACCGGTGTTCGAAGGCCTTGTAGTCGATACCGACCGCCGCCTTGAATGGGCTGATGAGGTCGCCAATGACGTACTCCGGCGCATCATGCAGCAGCGCCAGCAGCCGCGCCTCGCGTGACAGGCGCGGCTTCAGTTCGACGGCGATCTTCTCCACAAACACACAATGCTGCGCCACCTAATAGGCGTGTGGGCCCTTGGTCTGCCCATTCCAGCGGGCCACGCGCGCGAGGCCGTGCGCGATGTCCTCGATCTCGACATCCAGCGGCGAAGGGTTGAGCAGGTCCAGCCTGCGGCCGGAGAGCATGCGCTGCCAGGCACGGGGCGGTTCTTTTTTGGTCGGCATGGGTCTGTGTAGCGCGGCCCGTCCCTTGACGTGAAGCCTTTTGCGCGTGTTGTTCGTTATGCCGGTAAGGAACGGAGGGCAGGCATGGCTTATGTGAAGATCTTGGCACCGCTGACGGGCAACGCCTCTGACGCGACAGTCCTGGCCGGTGCTTTCGCCGCTGCTGCGCCCTTCAAGGCGCATATCGTGGCTCTCTTCGTACGTCCCGATCCTGCCGAGGCGATGCCCTTCTTTGGCGAGGGCGTTTCGGGCGCCATGGCGCAGGAGATCGTGGATACGGCGAAGGAGGCGTCCGACAAGGCGTCCATCGAGGCCCGGGGGGCGCTCGCTGCCGCGGCGAAAGACGCGGGCGCGGTAAGCAGAGCGACAGGCCGGGCATGGCCGAAGCCTTCGAAGCGACCTTGCTGGAAACCGGCCGTCCGGTGATTCTCGCCGCGCAAACCATGCCGAAGAATTTTGCGCGCCGCATCGCCATCGGCTGGGATGGCAGCGGTGCCTGCGCGCGAGCTTTGATTGCGGCGATGCCTTATCTGGCGCGCGCGGAGGCGATCGAGCTTCTCAGCATCCGCAAGCCCAACACCGAATGCGAATCCTGCGGCGAGGTGCGCGATTATCTTGCGCTGCACGGTCTCGCTTGCCAGGAGCGGATGATCGACGCGGGAAGCCGCGGGATCGGTGAAGTGCTGCTGGAAGCCGCCTCACAGGGCGGCGCGGACCTTCTGGTGCTGGGCGGTTATGGCCACAAAAGCCTGCTGCAGATGTTCATCGGCGGCGTGACCAAGCATGTCGTCGCGCATGCGGAGCTGCCTCTCTTCCTGGTCCATTAGGCGAACCAGAAGCGGATACAGACGGCAATCAGCACGATCGCGAGCGTGACCCGTACGGCGGTGTCAGACGCGCGCGCCGAGACGATGCTCATGACGATGATCGCCGGGATCGATCCCACGAGCAGCGATGTGAGTACATGCCAGTTGATCAGCCCGAGCGATGCATGGCCCAACCCTGCAATGAGCGTCAGCGGGACGGCATGGGCGATGTCCGATCCGACGATGCGCCGCGCCTCCAGCTTGGGGTAGAGAAAGACCAGCGCCGTCACGCCGATCGCGCCCGCGCCGACGGAAGATAGGGACACCAGCACGCCAAGGATGGCGCCGGTTAAAATCGTCAGCTTGCGGACCCTGTCTGGATGCATCTCGGGAACGTTGTGCATGTACCATTGCATCAGCGGCTTGCGGATCAGCAGCGAAATAGCCGTGAAAAGAAGCGCGATGCCCAAGACGCGGGTGAGCAGTATCTGCGTAGCCTTGCTGTCCACATTCATGAAATAGAGCGCGATGATGGTCAGGGCCGTTGCCGGAATGCTTCCCAGTGCAAGCCGTCCCACCACGCGCCAATCCACCGTGCGATTGTAGCCATGCACGATGGAGCCGCCGGTTTTGGTAATGGATGCGTAGAGCAGGTCGGTGCCGACGGCTGTCGCGGGATGTATGCCGAACAGCAGAACGAGAATCGGCGTCATCAGCGCGCCGCCACCAACGCCCGTCATCCCGACGAGGCCGCCGACGAGAATACCGGACAGGACGTAAAGCGGATCGACATGTAGGAGAAAATCAAGCATGCAAAGCGGGCCTGCAAATACAGTTTCAGGTGTGGACTTCGCACGCGGACGTGCTTCGCAAGTTATCTGCGCCGCCGATACGCTTCAAGCCGTGAGAGTTTGTCAGTGCAACTTGCGTAGAATGATGCTGCCGGCGGTGTAACCCGCTCCGAAAGAACACAGGTGTCCCAGATCGTCTTTCACAAGATCCGAACTGTGGAGATGGAAGGCGACAATGGAACCCGCCGAGCTGGTGTTGCCGAACTCTTCGAGGACATTCGGTGCTTCCGCCGGCGTGGGCTCGCGGCCCAGGACTTTCGTCGCGATCAGTCGGTTCATGTTGATGTTGGCTTGATGCAGCCATAGGCGCTTGAGCTGTGATGGCGCGATATTCTGCTGCGCCAGATGCTCCTGCATGAACTCGGCGACCATCGGCACCACCTCCTTGAAGACCTTGCGGCCTTTCTGGGTGATGAGCTTGTCGTCGTTGAATTGCGTCGACGGATCGAAACGGTTCATCGAGCCGAAATTGTTGCGGATGTTGTTCGAATAGACGGACTTCAACCGCGTGCTGACCATCTCCCACGCATTCGCGCCATCCGCACCCTGCACGGGTTCGAGCAGGCAGGCAGTCGCCGCATCGCCGAAGATGAAATGCGTTTCGCGGTCGCGCAGGTTCAGATGCATCGTATTGATTTCGGGATTGATGCAGAGGATCGCGCGCGCGTGGCCTTGCGCCACCATGTCGGCCGCCGATTGCAGCGCGAAAGTGGCGGAAGAACAGCCGGCCATCATGTCGTAGCCGAAGCCCTGGATGCCGAGCGCGTTCTGAATCTCGATGGCGATCTGCGGATAGGGACGCTGGAAGATGGAGGCGGCGCAAACGACGCCGTCGATGTCTTCCGGGCGGCGGCCGGCGGATTCGAGCGCCTGCCTCGCGGCGGCAATACCCATTTCGGCCGAAAGGGCGACCTCGTCCACGGACCGTTCCGGCAGGCGTGGGCACATGATGTCGGGATCGAGCATGCCTTCTTTCGCCACAACGTGACGATGACGGATGCCGGACGCCTTGAAGATGAATTCGTCGCTGGATTTCAGCTGCGCATGCATACGCCCGGCGTTGATATCCGCTTCGTGCGACGCATTATGGGCGCGGACGTATTCGTTATACGCCTCGACCAGCTCGACATTGGTTATACGGTCGGGCGGTACATAGAGCCCGGTGCCGCTGATCGCGATTCTTGTCACGCGCCCCTGAACTTTCAATGCTGCGTTGCGGTAGGCTGACGGACGCGGGGGCCAAAGGCAAGCGGCTGACGGCCTATGGCTGGCCCCTGCGTCTCAATGAAGCTTTTTGAGGATAACGCTGCCCGCAGAATAGCCTGCGCCGAAGGAGCACAACAGGCCGATATCGCCCGCTTTCAGGTCTTCACTGTGTTTGTGGAAGGCGATGACCGAGCCGGCGGAAGAAGTATTCGCGTATTCCGCGAGAATATTGGGGGCTTCGCCGGCCACGGGATCGCGGCCCAATACCTTGCGTGCAATCAGGTCATTCATGTTGATGTTGGCCTGGGCACCACTTCCTTGAAGACTTTGCGGCCTTCCTGGACGAAGAGCTTGTCCGGCTTGCCGATGCCTTCGGGGGCGGTGCGGTTGAGGAAGCCGAAGTTGTTGCGGATGTTGTTGGAGAACTTCGTCTTCAGTTTGGTGGAGATGATTTCCCAGGCGTTTGCGCCGTCCGCTTTGTCGGCACGCTCGATAACGAAGGCTGTCGCGACATCGCCGAAAATAAAATGGCTGTCCCGGTCGCGGAAGTTAAGATGACCCGAGCAGATTTCCGGATTGCAAACGAGGATCGCGCGCGCATTGCCGGCGGCAACCATATCGGCGGCTGCCTGCAAGCCGAAGGTCGCGGAGGAGCAGGCGACGTTCATGTCGAACGCAAAACCTTCGATGCCGAGCGCCTCCTGCACTTCGATCGCCATGGCAGGGTAGGCGCGCTGCATGTTGGAGGCGGCGACGAGAACGCCATCGATGTCTTCCGGCTTGCGGTCCGCGGCCTTCAGCGCATCGCGTGCGGCCGCGACGGCCATTTCGGCGAGAATGGAAATCTGGTCGTTGGATCGTTCCGGCAGGCGCGGGCACATGATCTCCGGATCGAGGATGCCGGCCTTGTCCATCACGTAGCGGTTGCCGATGCCGGATGCCTTCATCACGAACTCGGTCGAGGAGGAAGACAGCGCCTGCATCGTTCCGGCGTCGATGGCTTGTGCGTGCGCCGCGTTGTGACGGCGGACATATTCGTTGAAGGCAGCGACGAGTTCTTCGTTGGAGATGGATTGGGACGGGGTGAAAAGACCCGATCCGCTTAACGCCATACCGGTCACGGACGGCACCTTGCTCGATTTGCGCCGCGAAACTGGGCCAGCGGCGGCGCAAATTCAAGGATATTGGAATGGCGCGCCGTTGCCGCTAAGGAAGCGCCCATGGTGCAGCGCGAAACGGCTTTGGTACTCTTCTCCGGCGGACAGGATTCGACGGCCTGCTTGGCCTGGGCGCTCGATCGCTTCGGGCGCGTGGAGACGGTGGGGTTCGACTACGGCCAACGCCACATGACGGAAATGGCCGCCCGCCCCCGTGTGCTGGCGGCGTTGCGCGACGGGTTCGCACAATGGAAGGGCCGGTTGGGAGATGATCATGTTCTGCCCATCGACACGTTGAAAGCCATCGGTGGCTCAGCGCTCACCGAGAACATGAAAATCGAGATGGGTGAGAATGGCTTGCCGACGAGCTTCGTGCCCGCGCGCAATATCTTCTTTTTGAGCGCGGCGGCGGCGCTGGCGTACCGGCGAGGCATCCGCGATCTCGTCGGCGGCATGTGCGAGACCGATTATTCCGGCTATCCCGATTGCCGCGATGAAACGATCAAATCCGCGGCGAAGACTCTCAGCCTTGCGATGGACACGCATTTCGACATCCACACGCCGCTGATGAAACTGAACAAGGCGCAGACTTGGGCGCTTGCGGAACAGCTTGGCGGCAAAACGCTGGTCGACCTGACGATCGAAGAGACGGTCACTTGCTACAATGGCGACCGCACGCATCGCCATGATTGGGGTTATGGCTGCGGGGGATGCCCAGCCTGCGACCTCCGCGCGAAAGGTTACGCGAAATACGCGGCGGCATGACCTACTCGGTGAAAGAGATCTACTACACCTTGCAAGGCGAGGGCGCGCATACGGGCCGCGCGGCCGTGTTCCTGCGCTTCGCCGGCTGCAATTTGTGGACGGGGTTGGAGCGCGACCGGGCCACGGCTGTCTGCACCTTCTGCGACACAGACTTTGTCGGCACTGACGGGACAGGTGGCGGGAAGTTCAAAGATGCCGATGCATTGGCGGACGCCGTTGCCGCGCAATGGCCCCAAGGCCACCCCGGAAAGCCTTATGTCGTCTGCACCGGCGGCGAGCCGTTGCTGCAGGTCGATAAACCGCTGATCGGCGCGCTGCATGCCCGCGGCTTTGAGATCGGCGTCGAGACCAATGGCACGCAGGAAGCGCCACCGGGGCTGGACTGGATCTGTGTCAGTCCGAAAGCGGATGCGGAACTGAAACTGAAGCAGGGCAGCGAGTTGAAACTCGTCTATCCGCAAGCGCTCGCGCCGCCGGAGAAATTTATCGGATTGAAGTTCGAACACTTCTTCCTGCAGCCGATGGACGGTCCGCAGCGTGTCGAGAACACGCAAGCCGCCACCGAATATTGCCTCGCCCATCCGCAATGGCGGCTGAGCTTGCAGACGCACAAGCTTATCGGAATTCCATAATTCCGGTTTTGACCGGCGCCGTCTCGCGTACGGACGCCATGGCGATGAGGCCGATGGCGATGCCACCCATCATGTAGAAGGCCGGCGCCAGCGGATTACCCGTCGCGGCGATGATCCAGGTGATCATGAATTGCGTTGTGCCGCCGAACGCCGCGATGGAGACCGCATAGATCACGGCCACGGCGCCGGCGCGGATGCGGCGTGGCAGGGATTCCGTCACCACCGTCAACGTCGGCCCGCCGCCCCAGCATTGCAGCGACGCCAGCAGCGCGCTGACGGCATAGAGCGCGAAAGCCGTGCGCGCATGCGAGATCACATAGAAGGCCGGAAACGCGAGGAGGAACAGGAGTGCGTAGGGAATGATCATCACTGGCTTGCGGCCGAACCGATCCGTCGTCCAGCCGCTGATGAGATCGAAGGTGACGCTGAAAACGCCGATGACCACCGTGGCCCCGAACGCAACAGCCGTGTCCATGTGCAAGGTGTTGATGGCATAGGTGGTCATATATTCGAGGGCGTAGTTGCAGACCGTGCCCGTCAGCAACATCATCAGGCCGAAGAGCGCGATGCGCAGATAGGGGCCGAGCGTCACCGGCGTCTTGTCCGGCTCTTCATCCAGCGTCTCGGGCAGGTTGCGGCGAACATAGAGGCCAAAGGGAACGATGGCCGCGCCGACGAGGAATGCCGCGCGCCAACCCCAATTCGTGAGCGCATCCGCGGACAGCGACGATGCCAGAACGGTGCCGATGATGCCGGCGACAAGAACGCCGCCATCCTGCGTGGCATACGAGATCGCGGCATAGAAGCCGCGCTTCAAGGGCGGCGCGGCTTCGACAAGATAGGCCGTGGTCGGCCCCACCTCGCCGCCAAGCGCAAAGCCCTGGATGAGCCGGAAGAGAATGAACAGGATTGGCGCCGCAATCCCGATGGATTGATAAGACGGCGTCAACGCCAGCCCGACAATGCCAAAACCCATCAGGCTGAAGGACAGCATCATCGCGGGCCTGCGGCCGATGCGGTCCGCCATGCGGCCGATGACGAGACCGCCCAATGGCCGCGTGAAGAAGCCCACACCGAACGTTGCCAGCGAGGCGAGCAGGCTCGTCGTGGGATTGTGCGAGGGAAAGAAGCATGCGCCGATCTGCGTGGCGAAAAACGCGTAGCAGACAAAATCGTAGAAAGAGAGTGCATTGCCGATGGCGACAGCGGCGATCTGATAGGCGGGCAGGCCGTGTCTCTGTGTGTCCGCCTGCGCCATGCCGCCCCCGATGCTAGTGGGACGCTAGCGGATCAGCACGCGCGCGTCACCCGTCAATCATCTTCTGTACGATGGGATGAAAATGACCTTGGTATCGCTCCTGCACGAAGGTCAACATCCAATCCTTCTCCGTGAGGCGCTTGCGGCAGTCTCGCGCGCCGCAACCGCAGTCCATTTCATCCCAGGTATATTCGCTGTCGTCGAAATTCCACGTTCCTTGATCGAGGGTGATCTCTTCGCCGATGGCGATGTCGCGCCGTGCGGTGAGCGTCACCTCATCGGTGAGCCACGCATTGGCGTCGCAGGAATGATTGAGGTTCTCATCGAGGCTCGGCTCCGGATCGCTTTCCGGCAGCGCCAGATAGGTGTTGTCGGCGATGGTCCATACGGAACATTCGCGATAACCGCCCTGCGCGGCCTGTTCGCCGGAAATCTTCTCGCCGCCGAATTCCATCAGCTTTTCGCCGCGTGCGATGGGCGCTGTCGCGAAAACGCCCTCGCCATGGATTCTGGACTCGCCGCCAATGAGCTTCGGATTCACCCAACTGCGCGCGAGATAGATCCGCATCAGACCGACGCGACCACCGGACGATGCGGCTCGGCGAGTTTCGGAGTCTTGGCGCGCAATTCTTCGAGCAGTGCCTTCTTGAGTGGCGCGGCGGCGGGCACGTTCCACAGATTGCGCCATTGCAGCGGATCGCTTTGCAGATCGTAAAGCTCACCTTCGGTGCCTTCATAGATCGAGGATTTGCCGTAAGCGGTGACGATCCAGTTATCGCGATAGAGCGTGCGCAGGGAGATGGATATTCCATTGTGTTCGGAATCCCATTCGGTGAAGACGCTGTCGCGATGATCGGCAGCGGCGGCATCGCGCGGCAACGGCGCGCCTTCCATCCATGCTCCCGGCTCGATGCCCTCGATCTCGCAGAAGGTCGGCGCGAAATCGACCTGGCCGACCGGCGCGTCGATGGTTTGCGGTGCGACCTTCGCATTGGGCGCGGGCCGCCAGATCATCGGCAGGTGCATCAGGCTGGTCACGTGATGCGGGCCTTTGAACAACAGCCCAAAGTCGCCCTGGAATTCACCATGATCCGTGGTGAAGAGCACATCCGTGTCTCCATCCCAGCCGCGCAACTTGATCGTCGCCATCACTTTCGAGACGGCTTCGTCGATCAGTTCATTTTTCACATGCGTCAGCGCATCGATCTCGCGCAATTGATCGGTGGTGAGATTGGCGGGAACGAAATCCGGCGGTGCCTCGTAGCAGGTGACGCGTTCGCCCGCCCACCACTCGCGCCAGTGGCGCGGCTTGCCGGACAGGATGCTCTCGATCTTCTCGCGGCTGCCGGGATAACCGGCGGGGATGGGCAGGTCGCGCCAATTGTGGCGATGGATTTCGCTCTCCGGCGGATCCCACGGATGGTGCGGATCGGGGAAGCTCATCCAGACAAACCAGTCTTCATTTGGGTCCAGCGAGTTCAGATAGGCGATGGTGCGGTCTGCCACCCAATCGGTGTGATAAAGCTCGCGCGGGCAATTGTTGTGCTTGGTCTGAATCGCCTTGGTGTCGCCTTCGCCGTAAGAGTTCTGCGTGAGGTTCGGCCCGAGTACCGGATAGAACATGTCCGCCACTTCGGGATGGTTCTGCATCAGCCAGCGCGAATAGTGCAGCGGCCCGCGCGCGCCATGCGCCGCGAGTTCCATGTGATCGAAGCCGCGATGCGGACCGAAAGTACCCATCGCCCCCATGCGGTTCTCCTCGAACTGCAGCTTCAGATCGAGGAATGGCTCAAAATGCGCCTTGCCGATCAGCGCGGTGCGGTAGTTTTTCTTCTCTTTCAGCAGCCGCGCCACGGATGGCGCATCCACCGGCAGCGGCACGCCGTTCATCCACACACCATGCGTTGAGACATATTGCCCGGTGATCATCGTCGCGCGCGCCGGCATGCAGACAACGTTCTGCGCGTGGCAGCGCGTGTAGTTGATCCCATCCCGGGCGAGGGCGTCGATGGCGGGCGTTCGCGCGATCTTCTGTCCGTTCACGCCAAGCGCGTCGAACCGCATCTGGTCCGTGGTGATGAACAGGATTTTGCGCCCCATGATCGGCCCCTAGAAATGTGTGATGAGTTTGTCCAACTCCGGCCGCACGCGTTCTTCGAGCGGTTCCGCAGGCTTGCCGATATAGATGAAGCCCGCAATGCGTTCGCCGGGCTTCAAACCTAACTTTTCCTTCACGGCGGAATCGTAGGCGCACCACTCCGTCAGCCAGTTTGCGACATAGCCGAGCGCATGCGATGCCAGCAGGATATTTTGGCAAACCGCGCCGGCCGACAATTCCTGCTCCCAGGTCGGGATCGGAATGTTCTCGCGCACGCGGCTGACGACGCCGATCACCACGGGCGCGCGCAGAAAACGTCCGCGCTCCATCGCAACGCGCTCGTCACTCACATCGCCTTCGATGCAAAGGGTGTCGCCGAGCAGATCGCCCATGCGTTTGCGGCCTTCGCCTTCAAACAGGATGAAGCGCCAGGGAAACAGCTTCTTGTGATCGGGCACGCGCGCACCCGCTTGTAATATCACACGCAATTCTTCGGGATTTGGCCCCGGCCCCGTCATGGCCTTGGCCGAACCGGAACGGCGCGACAGGAGCAGATCGAGAGTCTGCGGTGCGGGGCGATTCAACGGGAACACATCAACCATCAAGAAGGCCGGAATTTGCATACCCCTTATGAGGGTTGCGGGTGAACGTTAAGGACTTACATAACCTCTGGCCCGATGTCGCGCGAGAGGCATTCGCGCGTTGGGAAAATGCTCTGTTTTTGACTATACTGTCGTCAGCAGGAGTTCTTCATGTCTTTGCACGTCGGAAAAGTCTCTCAAATCGATCCCATCTGGTCCGCCTTGCGCGAGCAGGCGGAGGAGTTTGCCGCGCGCGAACCGGCCATTGCCGGTCTGGCGCATGGCACGATCCTGCAGCATGACCGGTTGGAAGACGCGCTGGCTTATCTGCTAGCCGCCAAGATCGGTGGCGAAGGCGTCACGCCGATGCTCGCCCGCGAGGTATTCGAAGAGGCGATGAAGGCCGATCCCGAGATCGGCGCTGCCGTGCGGGCGGACCTCTCGGCCGTGTTCGAACGCGATCCGGCCTGCCACTCCTACGCGCAGGCATTTCTGTTCTTCAAAGGCTTCCACGCGTTGCAGAGCCATCGCATCGCGCATTGGCTCTACAAGCATAACCGCGCGCCGTTCGCCTATTTCATCCAAAGCCGCGTGTCGGAATTGTTCGCGGTGGACATCCATCCGAACGCGCGTATCGGGCGCGGCATCTTCATGGACCACGCGACCGGCATCGTCATCGGCGAGACCGCCGTTGTGGACGATGATGTGTCGATGCTGCACGGCGTGACGCTGGGCGGCACGGGCAAAGAGCACGAAGACCGCCATCCCAAGATCCGCCGCGGCGTTCTTCTCGGCGCGGGCGCCAAGGTGCTCGGTAATATCGAAGTCGGCGAATATTCGCGCGTGGCGGCCGGCAGCGTCGTGCTGAAGCCGGTGCCCGCCAACTGCACCGTCGCGGGCGTTCCGGCGAAGGAAGTGGGCTGTGCCGGTTGTGACCGTCCCTCACAGGCGATGGATCAAGTCATCCGCGAGCCGGATTTCGATATCTAAAACGCATCCGCGATTTTGAATGCGAACAAAGCGGCCGCCACCAGCGGCTTGCGCAGCCATGGACCGCCGGGGAATTTCTTGGCCGGCACGCGCGCCATCACGTCGAAGCGTTCCGAATTTCCCAACGCGGCTTCGGCCATCAGCTTGCCGCCGATGGCGGTAAGAGCGACGCCTTGTCCGGAATAACCGTGCGCGAACAATACGCGCGGTGAGAGCCGCCCCAGATGCGGCAATCGCGTGACGGTGATTCCGACCGTGCCGCTCCACGCATATTCCGTGGGCACGGATTTCAGCATTGGGAACACTTCCAGCATGCGGGCGCGCACGATCGGCGCCACATCCTTGGGTACGTTCCAATAGCCTTCACGTCCCGCGAAGAGCAGGCGGCCATCATCGCTTTTGCGGTAGTAGTCCAGCACATGCCGCGTGTCGGCCACAGCCGCATCGGTGGGCAGGATTCGCGCGTTGAGTTCCGGTGGCAGCGGCGCCGTCGCGGAGACGAAGCTTTCTACATGCGCGATATAGGGTGCCAGTTGCGGCGCCAGATCGGCGGAGAAAGCATCCGTCGCCAGCAGAACGAAATCGGCGATAACCCGGCCGGTTTCGCAAGAGACGATGTTCTTATTTTCCGTGGCCTCGATGTTTCGGGCGCGCGAATGTTCGAAGATCGTTGCGCCTGCGGCTTCCGCCCCCCGTGCAAGACCGCGCGCGTAACGCAGCGGATGAAGATGGCCCCCGCCCTTGTCGAGCTTGCCGCCGATATATTCCGCGCCGATCATCTTGCGCGTTTCATCCGCGCCCATGATGCGTGATCCGGAATAGCCGTAGTGCTTGTCGAGATATTCCGCTTCTTCCGCCAATTCTCGAAAGGCGTGGCGATTGTGCGCGGCGATGATCAGGCCGTCCTTCACCTGCGCCTCCGGTGCCAGGGCTGAGGCCTGGGCGCGAACGAGCAACTTGGATTCTTCGCAGAGGTCCCAGAGGTCATGCGCATGGACCGGTCCCAGCCAGTCTTCCAGCGCCGGCTGGCTCATGCGATGCCCGGTGTGAATTTGCCCCCCGTTTCGGCCTGAGGCCGCGAAGCCCACGGTTTCGGCCTCCAGCAAAACCACGCGGGCGCCTGTCTGCGCCAGATGAAGCGCGGCGGTCAGGCCTGTGAAACCGCCGCCGATTACGCAGATGTCCGCCGGAATATCGCCGCGCAACACCGCACGCTGCGGGGGCGTCTCGGAACTGGCGGCGTAATAGCCTTGCGGTGCGGTGAATCCGGCCGTCATTGCGGTATTGGCGGCAGGCCCGGCTGGCCGGTCAAGGCCGTGCTTGACCGAAAACCGGCGTCATGCGACTCCAAAGTTCTTCAAGGAGACCTCCGCTTTGACCCGCAGCGAACTTTGGCGCATCGAGAAATATCTGCGCAATCTCTTCCGTCTGGACACCATCACCGTGGTCGAACGGCCCAAGCAGGATGATTCCGTCGAAGTTCACATCAATGGCGAGTTCATCGGCGTGATCTTCAAGGACGAAGAAGACGGCGAGACGTCTTACGCTTTCAATATGGCGATCCTGGAAATGGATTTGCCCGAACCGCCCACGTCGCGCACGTAACAGGGCGGAGTGTGCAGGGGGCGCTGCCACCGTTTGAGATCGGAGCCGCCGTTGCGCTCCTGATGTTGGTCGCGTCCGCCTGCGCGCAGTTTCGTCACCTCGGCCCGGCTCTCATCGGTGCCTTCTCGCCTATGCCGGGTTACGTCGCTGCATTGGCGTTTTCCGTGCCGGGGCGGCCAGTCGTCTATCTTTGCGGATTTGTGCTTTCGCTTGTTTCTGTTTCCGACATTGCGCGGCGCGTTTGCAATGGCGCTTCGGCCTCGGAGGCCGTTGAGCGATCCATGAGAGCGATTTTCGCCGTTCTAATTGGACCGCTTGCGCTCGTCATTTGCGTGACCGCTGTCCTTGCGCTGATCGCGCGCGACCCGGCAGATCTGGCGCTTCCGTTTTCGGTGCTGCTGTGCGGCATGTCAGGGCTCATCCTGCCGCCCGTGCTGACGCGACTTTTGCCGTTCGGGGAAGAATTTATCGCGCGAGCCAATCGCTTCAGAGAGCAGCGCGAGCATTGGCTGGACCGGCTCTCTTTTGCGGTTCAGCTACGCTGGAGTTGGAGTGTCGCAGGCATCGCGGTGATCTTCGCCGTGCTCGGCTTCTTCGGGGGCGCGAATTCCGGCGCGGCGTGGCCGTTTGCGGCGACCGTCGTTCTGCCGGTGACGGGCGTTGTCGCTGCCGTCATCGCTTATGCCGCAATTCGAGACGTCCGCCGCGTGATGGCGTTTCTCCTGACGGTGCTGGTTCTGACCTGTATTGCCTATTGGCTTTGCGGGCAGGTGAACGCCGCGCAAAGCGATCTGCTGTTGTCGCTTGCGATTTCCTCTATCCCGGCATTGGCGTTGGCCGCCCAGTCGGCCATTTTCGCGCGGGCCGGCGACAGCGTGGCCGTGGCCACGTTGCGCAGCCTCGAGCGCCTTGCGGTCAGCTTGACGTTCTTCTGTTTCGCCGCAGCGATCGCCGCCTGCGCGCTTGGTGTTCCGGCAGCCGGCGTTCTTATTCCTGCGGGTGGCATTGGCGCGCTGATCGTCTTCCCGGCGTTGACGACGGCACTCCACGATCTGTTTCCGCGCCGTGTTTCGCTGGACGCCTACAAAATCCGCTGACTACTTCACCCGGAACGACGCCACCGGACGCAGCGCAGAACGACAGGCTTGCCCTTCATCTGCCCGACAAAGAGATCCTCGCCGTGATAGCCGGAATCGTCGCGGAAAACATATTGCGTGAGGCCGAATGGCCCGGGCTGGCCAGCCGGATCGGCCACATAGGTCAAGTAAATGCGCTGAAGGCGCTCGGCTTCGCTGATCTTGAACTGCTCCTCGCGCAGCAGAATGAAGATCACCGGCGAGTCGGCGGCATTGCCGGAATATGACGAGGCAGTCCGTTCCGAATAGCCCTCAAAATCCGGGAAGGTGGTGAAAAGCTGCGCTTCCTTGAGGGTGCCGCCCTGCCGTGCCCGGGCGAACATAATGTAGTTCGCCGGAACCGAGAATTTCGTGCCGTCGATGGTCAGCGCGACCCGGTCGGTCCGCAAGGTGGGCGCAACATGTTCCTCGATGAAGGAGGTGGGCGCCGGAACCAGGTAGTAGAGAAGAAACAGGGCGGACAGCCCCGCGGTCACGACAAACACCGCGATCGGAATCAGCCACCCCGATCGTTGTTTCACATCGTCGTCTGTTTCGCCCGCCCGGCTCATTGGTGTCGCGGTACTCGCGAGTCTTTCTTCTTCCGTTGATTGTCTATCACGCAATCCAGCGATTCTCTGTCGAGAGGAAGTCGCCTCGGTTAATTTCGCAGCGGCGTTGCGCTGCCGCCGCGCTGGCCGGAAATCGGACGCATCGGCGCCCCGTTCCCGACGGCTGGGGCTGTTTCGATCCGAAATGACACAGATTTCCGCCGAAACCCCGTCTGGGGCGGGCATGGACGCTGCACTTGACCACCCGAGGCGCGGGGCGCGGTGGGGTCGAGTGTACAATCTTCAGCTTTTCCTTTTTGCGATGACAGGTGGTTTTGCGATCTCCGGGATCGTGGCGAATACCTATCGTCTGGTCGCGCCCAAACCCGAAACCGGCGGCACGAAGGCCGCCTATTACATCGTCATGGTCGTGGCCGGACCGAGCGTGTTGTTCGACAACGCCGCCCGGTCCTGGCGCAAGAAGGCTTGCTCTGCGGTCGCGTTCTGGCTCGCGGCCGCCTTGAGCGCCTATTGGAGCTTCATCATCGGCCTGTTCGGCCTCAGCATCGCATTGGCGATCTAAAGCACCGTCAGCATGCTCCCAACGAGCGGATGGCGCACGATGTCCGCGTCGCCCAGCCGTGTGATCGAGATTTCCGGAACACGTTCCAGCCGCGTCGCGATATCGCCGAAACCGGAGATGCCGGGAAGCAGGTCGGTCTGGTCCGGATCGCCCGTCAGCACCATGGTCGAGCGCCAGCCCAAGCGGGTCAGCAGCATCTTGAGCTGCCCATAGGTGCAGTTCTGCGCCTCGTCGATCACCACGAAACAATCGTTGAGCGTGCGTCCGCGCATATAGGCCACGGGCGCAATCTCGATGATGCCTTCGGCGATCAGCGCCTTGGTCCGCTTGCCGCCAAGACGCTCGTTCAAAGCATCATAGAGGGGGCGCAGATAGGGTGCGAGCTTCTCCTGCATGTCACCGGGCAGGAAGCCGAGGCTTTCGCCGGCCTCGACCGCAGGACGGGAAAGCACGATGCGGCTCACCTTGTTCTGCTCGAGGGCTTCGACGGCTTTGGATATGGCGATGTAGGTTTTGCCGGTTCCCGCCGGCCCCAGCGCCAGCACGACGGAACGCTCTTCGATGGCGTCCATCAGCTTTTGCTGCAACGGGCTCATCGCCCGTATGTTTTTTACATACTTTCGATCACGGCCTTCACGGTCGCGGTCCAGCGGGCTCCAGTTGCTGGACGGAAAGAGCGCATGCACATTGTCGGATTCATAAGCACCGTCGCGGTACTTGCGACGCGCGGAACGCTTTGCCATGGATACTCCCTGGACAATGACAGATTGCGATGATGGGGAAGATCGCCGTTTCGTGACGAAACGGCTGGCTGTCTTGAGCGTGTGAGTTTCAGGGCGGCGGATATTGGCCGTTTGGCGGTCGGTACTGGCAAAGTGCACATCCGCACCAAGCTCTGCCCCCTTAAAGCCCACGCGACTCAGCGGGCTTGTTCAAAGCGTAGCCAAATTTTGGGAAGCCGTCTGTTTTTGTTGTTGAACTTTTCTTGTCAGCGCGGCGCTGCCACAATGGTTTCAGACGCAAACCATGGATCGACGATGCCGATTTACGCGCTGGGTGACTGGAAACCGGAACTGCCCGCCGAGGGCGATTATTGGGTCGCGCCCAACGCGGTGCTGATCGGGCGTGTCCGTCTGCTGAAGGGCGCGAGCGTGTGGTTCGGCGCTGTCATCCGTGCGGACAATGACTGGATCACGATCGGCGAGAATTCCAATGTGCAGGACAACTCCGTCGTGCACACCGATCCCGGCCAGCCGACAACCATCGGCAGCAACGTCACCGTGGGGCACAAGGTCATTCTTCATTCGACAACAGTCGGCGACAATTCGCTGATCGGCATGGGCTCGACGTTGCTCAACCGCTCAAAGATCGGAAACAACTGTCTCGTCGGCGCCAATTCCCTGATCGCCGAAGGCAAGGAGTTCGCGGACGGCTCGATGATCCTGGGTGCGCCGGCACGCGTGGTGAAACAACTGCCCGAACCGCAGCTGGCGATGCTGAAGATTTCGTCGGATGTCTATGTGAAGAACTATCAGCGCTTTCGCGGCGACCTCAAACAGATCGGCTAGGCGCCCCGGTTAAGCACTTTGGCGCGAGAGCGGCTGCTCTTTGATCCAGAGTTTGCGGATGCGCGTGTCGGCTTCGGGGCCGAAATTGAACCATGCCGCCTTGTCATGCGTCGCATCGAGCACGAACAGCATGTCGAGCTTGCCGAGTTGCGGCGTCAACAGGTTACGGATCGAGTTGACAGACAATTCGCTCATCAGCAGCCACACTTGCGGCAGCAGCGGATAAGCGGATCCCATTTTGTGGATTTCTTCTTCGACGCCCTGGATGGAACGGGACTTCATGTCGGTGATGATGACAAAGCGCGCGCGCTCGCCGGATTTGCCGTCCGCATCGCTGCGGCCAAATTTCTGCCGGAACGTCGTTTCGCCCGCGCGTGCGATCAATGACGAAGCGGCAAGGCGGCCTTCCGCCGCGAAGCCTTCCATCTGCTCCGTCGTGTACGGGCCGTAGGCCCGGTCGCTGACGCTGACGATCCAGTAGTCCGACATCCGATATTCCAAGTGCAGGCCCTGCTGAAACTAGAGAGAAATGGTTACCCAAGCCTTGCCGGGGCGGGCGTGGGATGTCCAAATCCGCCCGGAAACATTGGGAAAGTGGGCCATGACC
>SMFH01000020.1_pt1 | contig 29415 bp, 29 predicted proteins | sample 2456121 | NCBI WGS metagenome assembly SMFH01 (sample SAMN10132613, study PRJNA489261) | soil metagenome | isolation source: day120 antibiotic-silty clay loam soil | place: USA
ACCTCAAAACCAGGTTTCGCTTGAGAGCCGTGGAAGACTACCACGTCGATAGGCCAGGTGTGTAAGTGCAGCAATGTACTGAGCTTACTGGTCCTAATCGCTCGATTGGCTTGATCGCCAAGCACTCGTTTCATGTCTGGAAGTAAGGCCAGACGTGTATTTCATCACGTAGCGTGCTGACCGTGCGCTACGTTGATCAGCACAACAAAATCTTATTTGGTGTTTTTCGCTTGCGGGCTTTATGGCTCGCTTGCCGCATCTGTTCTTTGCCGGACTGGTGGTACTAGCGGGGGAATCCTACCCGATCCCATTCCGAACTCGGCCGTCAAAGCCCCCAGCGCCTATGGTACTGCGGCTCAAGCCGCGGGAGAGTCGGTCGCTGCCAGTCCTGCCAAGAACAGATGTGACGCCTTCACAAAAACCGAAAGCCCCGCGATCCTAGGATCGCGGGGCTTTTTGTTTTGAGCGCCAGGGAGAATCCGATGCGCGTGTTCGATTTCACCAACGCGATCGTGCGCGCGCCGGCGCCCAGCGTGGTGCATGGCCTGCGCAGCGGGTCTTCGCCCAATCCGGATTTCGAAAAACTTCGCGCCGAACATCAGGCATATGTTTCCGCACTTCAGGGTGCGGGACTCCAAATCGATCTTCTGCCGCCGCTGGATGCCTTTGCCGATTCCATCTTCGTCGAAGATCCCGCTTTCGTTGTTCCGCAAGGCGCGATCCTTCTGCGGCCCGGCGCGCCCACGCGCCTGGGCGAGCGCGAACACATGCGTGATGTCCTGAAGCGTCGTTTCGGCCGCGTGCAGGAACTGGCCGACGGCGAATATGTCGATGGCGGCGACGTGCTCATCACGCCCAAGACGATTTTCATCGGCCTTTCCAGGCGCACCAACCGCGCCGGCGCCGAAGCCTTGCAGGCCGCCCTCAAATCGCTCGGCCGCGACGCGCGCATTGTCCAGACGCCCGCCGCCATTCTGCATTTCAAAACCGCATCCTCGCTGCTCGACGAAGAAACGGTCCTCGTCACACGCGCGATGGCGGATAGCGGTGTCTTCGAAGGCTACCACCTGATCGTTACGCCCGATGGCGAAGAAGGCGCGGCCAATGCGCTGCGGGTGAACGGGACGGTCTTGGTCGGCGATAGGTTTCCCCAAACGCACGAGCTGATCCGCAAGCACGGGCTCTCCGTACAAGGTCTCGCCGTCACGGAGATCGCCAAGCTCGATGCCGGATTATCCTGCATGTCGTTGCGCTGGTGAAATTGGAGCGATGAAGCCGAAGACTGTCGTCGTCCACGACAAGATGCAGCGGAATTACCGCTACAAGCTCACGGAGCCGGCCGGTTGCAATTTCGATCCCGGCTTCAAACCGCAATTGACGCCAAAGGAGATGCTCGAATTGGGCATTTTCGGCGGCAAATACATGACCGACTGCCGTAAAGAATTTCCCAAGAGCTGGTTCGCGTGCGCCAAGCTCTCACCGGGCGGCAGGAATCCCGACCTCAATTTCTTCCGCATCGATGCCTCCAAGCCATTGTCCTATTGGAAGCGGAAAGCCTGGATTTACGAGAATGATCCGCGCGGCTGGTTTCAGTGGTATTGCCGCTATTATGCGGGACGGCGCATGGAAGATGATGCGCGCCAGATCCGTCGCTGGAAAGCCATGACGCGCCACTTAGCCCAGCTCAAAAAGCATTGTGAGGCAGATGATTGGTCATGCCGCCCGCGCCAGCGCCAAGCATTGCTGCAATGGGCTTATGATACGCGAAATATCCGCTGATACAGATCACTCTACGGCGTAGCGGCTGCTCCCCAAAACCGGGAGGGCCTTCAACAGTACTGTGGCCGACAGCCTGTCTGTACAATATGGATCCGGGCTGCCCCTCTTTTTTCCGGCCACCGGGCGATTTACGCTGCGCCCGTTTTGAAGTGAGTCTGGAGAATCCCATGGCCAATCGCGAACAGCGCGGAAACAAGGAAAAGAAGAAACCCAAGGCCAACGATAAGGCGAAGGACAAGTCGTCCGCTCCCACGCCCTTCGTCCAGCCCGAATTGGTGCGCAAGCCGCACAAGGGCAAGGATTGGACCTGATGGATTAGCTGCCCCGGGTGACCGGCGCGGTGCGCTCGATAAAGCCGCTGATGGCATAGACGCGCGCGCCATATTGGCCGGACCTGGGGTCCCATACGCGCACCTTCGACCAATCATTGTCCTTGCTGACGTCCAGCACCGGCATGTTCAAGTCGATCTCGCCACGGTTCTGCCAGTTGGCGTGATCCACCTTGATCTCGCGCGGGCCGAGCACCGCGGTCACCACCGCGACATGGCCGTGGCGGATGCGCTTGCTGCCGGCGAATACCATCACCGCATCGGCGACCGGCTGGGTCGCGCGCGCATACATGTCGGCGGCCTTGCCCCACCAATATTTCGCGTCGCCGAAGATCTGCAGGCCCGAACGGATGCGGGCATATTCCACGCAATACAGATGCTTTGCAGCCCATTCGACCATCGGCGCGGCGGTGGCCGCCCTGACAGCCGTGTCGGGCTTGGGCGAGGGTATCGGCACTTCGCCCAAGGCGGCATCGTCCGCATTGTCCGCAACCGTGGCCGCCGGCTGTTGGGCCGGGATGGGTGCCGGTGCTTCCGTGGCGTGGCTGGATTTCAGGAAATCGAAAATGCCCGCGTCCGCCGGCGTCGCCGCGATCGGGCTGAGAGCAACAAACGTGAGAAGCAGGCAAGCGGAGGGGAGTTGAATGGCTCGATGCGATCGGGTCACTACAGCTTCCTTGATAAGGCGGTCTACGGATGACGGCGGCCCGGACTGGGTGCCTTCGGCTGCGGATTTTTACCAAAATCATCCTTGCCATACAAACACTTAAGTCAAAATGATTTTGGTTCCCTGTTCCCCGAAAGTTCGTTAACGGCCCAAGGTTTCCGCGGGTTTTGGCCATATTGCCGCGCGGCGGCGGCAAGTCTTTTTCCACAGCCTTGGACGCACCATCTTCCCGTCATGATATTCGTAGCCAATACCCCTACGAAGCAGGCGATGATTCGCGGCTTCCTTCAGCGCTGCCCCGGTTGCGGAAAGGGCCATCTCTTCCGCGCCTATCTCAAACAGGTCGATGCCTGTTCGGCTTGCGGCGAGGCCTTCGGCCATATCCGCGCCGATGACGGCCCGGCCTGGCTCACGGTCATGGTCACGGGCCATGTCATCGTCGCGCTGATGATGAGCGTGGAAGCGCTGCTCACCATGCCGCTGTGGATCAGCGTCTTTTTGTTCAGCACTTTGTCGGGCGCCATGGTGCTGGGCCTGCTTCAGCGCGCGAAAGGCATCTTCATCGGCCTGATCTGGCAAACCCAGGCCAGCGAAGCGATCAGCACGGCCGCGTTGTCTACTGCCGATTAGGCGTCTTCGGCTTCGGTTTCATGGCCCGGCTGCCAGGTGCCGCCGCGCATGAATGCCACCGCGATTAACGACACGATGAAAAGCGCGCCGAGCACGATCCACGCCTCGTTGAAGGAATCCGTCAATGCTGCGCGCTGGATGAACGGCTCGACATAGGCGCGCATCGACGGATCGATAGGCCCCATCGGCACGCCGTGGAAATATTCGGTCGGCAGCCCCACGCGCGCCGCCATATGCGCGTCGCCGGCCTGCAGCCGGTCGATGATGTGTTGCGCATGCTCCGGCGTGCGCTGCGCGAGGATGGTGTCGATCAGCGCGATGCCGATGGCGCCGCCCAGATTGCGCATCAGGTTGAACTGCCCGCTGGCGTCCGGCGCGTCTTGTATCTTCCAGCCTTCCATTGCCAGCCGCGTCGTCGGCAGGATGCAGAACATCACCGCAACGCCGCGCAGAACCTGCGGCCAGAACAATCCGTCGAAATCGGTCTGGTAAGTCATTTGCCCGTTTATCAGCAGGCCGATGCCGAATACCGCATACCCGAACGTCACCAGGATGCGCCCATCGACGCGGCTTTCCAGCAGCGCCGCGGCGGGCGCTGCCAGCATCTGCACCGCGCCGGACACCATGATGATCTCACCGATCTCGATGGGCGTATGTGCGCGCACCCCGCCCAGGAAGATCGCGAGGATATAGGTCGATCCGTAAAGCCCCATGCCGGCGACGAAACTGAGCGAACATCCCACCGCGAAGCCGATGCGCGTAAAGCGCCGCAGATCGATGAAGGGGTTCGGCTTGCTGAAGCAGAAATAAAGCGCCAGCGCGCCGGACACGGCGCAGATCGCAAACAAGCTGTAGACGTAAAGTCCGCTCCAGTGATGGGGCGGCGCTTCCTTCAGCAGCAATTCCAGCGTGCCGAGGAAGATCGCGGCCAGGAACACCGTGGCGTAATCGATCTTGCGCAGATAACCGATATTCGGCGTGCCTACCGGAATGAAGAATCCGACCACCGAGCAGACCAGAATGCCCGGCACGACGTTGATCAGGAATATCCAGTGCCAGGAGTAGGTCTGCGTCAACCAGCCGCCGACATAGGGACCGACGGTGGGCGCTACCATCGCCACCACGCCCGCCATCGCGGTCGCCAAGATCTCGTGCTTCTTCGGCAGGATCGTGAACACCGATGTGAACACCGCCGGGATCAGCATGCCGCCGCAAAACCCCTGCACCACGCGCAGCGCAATCAGTGGGTCGGCGCTGCTGCACAGCGCACAAGCGATGCTCGCCAGCGTGAAGCCACCCGTCGCCGCCACGAACATCCAGCGCAGCGACAGCGCGCGCGTCAGCATGCCGGTGAGCGGAATGGCGACGACTTCGGCCATCAGATAAGCGGTCTGGATCCAGCTGATCTTGTCATCGGGAATGTTCAGCGCGTGCTGGATGTTGGTCAGCGAGCTGGCGACGACTTGGATGTCGAGGATCGCCATGAACATGCCGATGCACATGGCGACATAACCGATCCATGTGCGCGTGACCGATGTCATGCGTCGCCCTCAGGCGCGCAAGGCTTGTACTTTGGGGTCCATGATCCTGCGCCAGAGCGGCGGAACGAGCGCGAGCAGGATGCTTCCCGCATAACCGGCGGGCAGTTCCGGCGCGTCTTCGATGTGGCGCAGTGTCTGATAGGGAATGGACGGACGGGTGTGATGGTCGCTATGGCGGCCCATGTTGAAGATGACCGGATTGGCCAGCACATTGCTGCTGTTCCAACTGTGGTGAGGGGCGAAGGGTTCAAGTCGTCCGCCTGCATCCCGCGCTCGAATCAGTCCGTAGTGGGCGACATAGTTGAACATCTCAAGCACCGCGATGGCCACAACGCTTTCCAGCGCCAGGAACACCACGCCCCGCGGACCGCCGAGCCGTGTCGCAGCGGCGAACACCAGCAGTCCGATGGCGATGTCATGATTCACCCGGTTGCGCAGCCACCTCCGGCCCCGCTTGGCATTGCGCGCCTGCTCGAAGAGCCAGGCGTCGATGAGTTGCGCCGGAACGGTGCGGATGAGGAAGGCGTAAAAACTCTCATGCAGCCGCGCCGTCGCCGCATCGCGCGCGGTCGCCGCCCAGCGATGATGTCCGAAAATATGCGCCACGCGGAAATGCCGGTAGGTCATGCCGGTGAGCATCAGCGCACCCCAGAACTGCTCGCGCCGATCCTTGCTGTGCACCATTTCATGCGCCGTCAGCATGCCGAAGATTCCGGTGGTGAGGCCGATCGACAGGACAAGCGCCGCGATGCCGGGCGCGCTTGCATGGGCTGCGGTGACCGTCGCCCATGCGATCAATCCAAGCTGCGCCGGAATATAGGCGAGGGGCAGAAGTCGGTAGGTCGCCGGGGCGCGTGGGGCTTCGGGTGCAGCGCCGCGCCGGGCGATCAGCTCCGATCCCAGCAGCAGGAACAGGATGGCGGGCAGAATCAGGATAGGCGCGGCCGGATGCAGCCAATAGAGCAGCGGTATCGCGACGCTCAGCAGAAATGCGGCGCCATAACGGATCAATGCACGGTCAGCGCGCGCCGGGCGGTGAGCGCACGCTCCTCCTCGCGGATGCGGAAGAAAAGCACGACAGCGTTGAGAACCGAGAAGATGACGGCAACCTGCCATTCGCCGAACACCAGCGGCAGCACGGCAATCTCGCCGACGACGATGGCGTAATTGGGATGTCGGAGGAAACGATACGGCCCACGCTTCACCAGCGGCACACCGGGCAGGGTGATGATGCGCGTCGTCCAATAGGAACCGAGCGAAATCAGAGTCCAGACCCGCAAGACTTGCAGCACGATGTAGAGCGCCAGCGGAATTGCGTAGATCGTGGGCGGCGAGGGCAGCGCGAGGAAGATCACGATCAGCCACGCCGCATGCAGCAGGACGAGCCAGGGATAATGCTCGCGGCCGATCTCCACGGCGCCCTTCGCCATCAACGCGCGGGTGTTGCGTTCGGCGTGGGGCAATTCGGCCAGCCGCTGCAAGGCGACAAAGCCGATGATCACCCAGACCCAGATCATCTGGAATCCAGCGTCAGGAACGCGGCGGAGAATCCCGGCCCCAGCGCCGTCAGCATGGTACGCTTGTTCTTGGCGCGCCAATCCATGCGCTCCAGCACGAACATCACCGTCGCCGCGGACATGTTCCCGTAATCGCGCAGCACGTCGCGGCTCTCCACCAGATCGCCGCGCTTCATGCCGAAAGCGTCTTCCAGCGCATCCAGAACTTTCGCGCCGCCGGGATGGCAGGCGAAAGCATCGATGTCCGAACGCTTCAGATCGTTGCGATAGAGGAATTCCGAAAGCAGCTGGGTGAAGTCCGCCGCCACGAGCGACGGAATGCTTTGCGCGAACCGTGCTTTCAGCCCATCTTCCTCGACGTCCCATCCCATGATGTCGAGCGAATTGGGCCAAGTGTGTTCGCCCATCGCTTCGAAGCGCGGGCCGCTGCCGTCGGTGGACAGGATTGCGCCCGCCGCGCCGTCGCCGAACAGCGCCGTCGCCACGATATTGCTCTTGGAGGTGTCGTTCTTGCGGAAGGTGAGAGCGCACAGCTCGACGACGAGATAGAGCACCTTGCTGCCGGGCCGCGCTTCGGCCATGGCCGCCGCGCGCGAAATGCCGACGACGCCGCCGGCGCAACCCAAACCGAAAATCGGCAGGCGCTGGATGTCGCGGCGCATCTTCAGCCGCTCGACCACCAGCGCGTCCAGGCTCGGCGTCGCGATGCCGGTGGTGGAGGCGACGACGATGGTGTCGATGTCCTCGACCTTCAGCTTGGCTTCCGCGAGCAGTTTGCGCGTGACCTCTTCCAGAAGGTTGACCGCGTTCTTGACGAACAGTTCCGTGCGGTCGATCCAGCCATGGCTCTCATTGTACCAGTCCAACGGTACGCAAGAGTATCGTTTGTCGATGCCGGTGTTCACGAATATCGGCATGAAACGCTCGATATCGCGGACTTTCTGGAACAATTGCCCCGCCCGGTCCGCCGCCGCGGACTGGTCGATGGGAAAGGGCGGCACAGCGGATTTCAACGCAAGCAGACGCGTTTTCATAAAGCGATCTCTTCGATAACCGTGGCGCCTCTCTCAATGGAATCCATCATAGCGCCGGTTTTGCGCGTGACAAATCCACCAAACCCGCCAGCATCGCCAATATGCCGTAAGCCATGAGCGCCGATTGCGCCGCAGCGATGGGCGTTCCCTCCTGAGGGCGCAGGGCGACGTAGATTTCGACGGCCGCCATCGCCGCCACGAACAGCCACAGCCAAAAATTCCCGCGTCCACGTGCGGGCACATAGCGCGCATAGAGCCATGCGCCGATGAGCAGCGAGAGCAGTTCCAGCGGAAGGCTGATCCAAAGCCAGCGCCACAATCCGAAACCCACTTTCAGATCGCCCCAGATCCACAGATCGGGCATATGCACGACGAGATCCAGAACCCAGTGCGAGAACACCGCGGCCGCGATGACGAGAAAAACCGCGCGGCGCTGCGTGCGAAAGAACAGCGCGACGATGCCGCCGAAGATCGCCGACAGGATCAGCGCGCCGATCAATCCATGTGTATAGGGCATGAAATAGAGGTCGAGCGCGCTGCCCTGGGTGAAGCCCGGAACGATACGCACCTTCTCGACACCCAGCAGCACAAGGCTCGACCAGACGACATCCAGGAACTGCACCGCGATGAAATAAACCCACAGCGGAACACGCCGTAGCGCCGCCTTGGCGCCAAATGCTGGCCCATAATGTCCGATGAACATGATGCCCCCAACTGCCGTCCGCGCGGAGTGTAGCCGAGCTTTGCGCCGCCGCGTATCCACCCCTATCACGTTGGCACCGTTGAGAAATTACAGGGGTGGACAGGTGGGGAGCCGATAGCCTATACCCGCCCACCTTTCGCGGGGCGTCCCGCGAAACCCATGACGCGGGGTGGAGCAGTCCGGTAGCTCGTCAGGCTCATAACCTGAAGGTCCTAGGTTCAAATCCTAGCCCCGCAACCAACGCGAGACTTGAAAAAGGCCACCTCTTCGGTGGCCTTTTTCTTCGTCGCAGCGCTGTCCCCGCGAAAGCGGGACCTATCTCTGCATCCGGTCAGTGCTGGCTCATGTCCATGCCCGGCATGGAATCCTGCATGTCGCTACCGGGCGTGAGCGTGAGCGCTGGCGCTGGATGCGTCGAGCCTTTGGGCTCGGACCAATGCTCAACACCCTTCGCGCAGGTTTGGGTTGCGGGGAAGGTCACGGTCCCCGCATCCGCGGGCAATTTCATCATCACCGCGAATTCGTCGAACTCGTCGGCAGGCAGAGAGCCGCCGCTCCAGGTGATCGCGCTCGCGCGCTGCGCGGCGTGATCGATGGTCAGCGTCCAGCACGGCTTGGGTTGCGGGTTTGCCGAAGCGACGCTGTCCGGAATTTCGATGCGTAAGGCCGTGGTCGGCGAATCCGCGCAGCCATGCCCGATGCGGAACGTGACCACGCTGTGGCTTCCGGCTTTGGCGCTGGGCTGCGCCAGCGTGACATGCGCGGAGGCCGGCGCCACTGCCGCGAGCAGGAAGGCGAGCGCAAGTTCAGCGCGCATGGTGGATCTCCATCAGGAAGGTGCGTTGCGGGAAGGGGTGGTAGAGAAAATATTTGTCGCTGTTCAGATTGTCGACGCCGATCGATGCCGTCCAATGGTCGTCGACACGATACTGCACCCGCGCATCCACGACAAAATACGCGCCGAAGCCCTGGAAGGTCTGCGAGACGGTATCGGAATTGTCGATGGTGCCGAAGGCATGAGCGCTGGCGCGCGCCGCCAGCGTGAAAGCAAGGCGGTCGCCCGGACGATAGGTTGCCACGATATTGGCGCGCCATTTGGGAAGCTGTGGAATGAATTTGTTCGTAGCCTTCGCAAAAGCCGTGTCTTTCACGATGCGGCCGTCGGCGAAAGTGAGGCTGCCGGAAAGTTCGAGGCCGTCGAACAAGACGTTGTTCCAGTCGGCGACAAGCTCGGCGCCGCGCACGCGCGTGCGATCCACATTCTGCACGAAGCTGAACAGCGTGGTCGAACCGGGCAGCAGTGGCGCCGATTGCGACAGAAGCGCATCGGTGATGTCTTCCTGAAAGAGCGACAGCCGCACGCGCCCGTCATCGTCCGCGCGTTCGGCCGCCAGCTCATAGGAATTGGCATGTTCCGGCTTCAAATCCGGATTGGGAACGGTGATCTGCGGGCCGGTGGTGATGGCCTGGTAAAGCTCCGTCACCGTCGGCATGCGATAGGCCGAACCCCATGATGCACTGACGGTCCACGCCTCGCGCGGCTGCCACGCGATGGCGGCTTTGGGCGAGAAGGTGCCGTGCGACAGCGCCGGTTGCTTCACAACCAGCGGCGGCGCGGCGGAAAAATTTGCACCGTCACGCGCGCGCCAATTTTCGTAACGCCCGCCGAACGTGGCTTTGAGATCCGGCGCGAACGACCAGATGTCCTGCAGCCAGATCGCATCGGTCGCCGTCTTTCCCCCCGCGCGCGTGGCGAGCGCCTCCGGCCTGCCGTCCAGCCAGTCCGTCGTGTTGAATTTGGATTGGCGGAAGGTCTCCGCATCGCGATGGATGCCGAACGACAATTCGTGATTGTCCCATCCCTGCCACACGCCTTTGGCATCGAATGTGTACCAGCCTGTGCCGTTCAGCCGGTTGATGGTGCCCGCGCCGCCGGCTTTCGCGGCAGGCAGCGCCGTTGCCGGCACGCGCTGGCTGTCATTCAGATAGGCGTAATCCGTTCCGACGATCTCCCAGCTGAAATCGTCATCGGATGCGGAGCGAAGCGCGAGCGCCTGCGCCAGATGCGTCTGCTTCCAGTCATAGATATTGTTGGAGAAGCTTGACGCGCCGATTGCGTAATTGTAGCCGCCGATATTCACGCTGCCCGCATAAACCGGTATGCCGGATGCATCGCGCAGATAGGTTTGCGCCGTGGCATCGTCGCTCTGGTGAAACAGGCTCACAGTGTAGGAAAGCTGCGCGCGGTTTGCGAAATCGTAAACCAGCTTCAGCGTGCCGGTATCTTCGATCTGATGCTCGATGCCCCCGGCGCCGATGATGGCGATGGGCATGGCCGTGCGGTTGCGCCCGTTGAACGCGCCGCTCACCGGTATGCCGGCGCCGCTTGGCGCTGCGGGCCACGTCAGTGTGATGTCGGCGAGCGGCTGGCCGGTGCTGTCCAGATGGTTGGCCGACAATCGCCATGAGAACGCGCCGTCGCGGTCGCCGATGCCCGCGCCGAGCTGACCGGTGCCGAAGCTGCGATGCGTGCCGTACTGGCCGAAATCCTGGATCGCGCCCAGCGCGTCGGCAGTGACTTCGAAATGGTCCGGCATCCGCGTGATGATGTTGAGCACCGCGCCGATGGAATTGCCGGCATATTCGGCGGCGAACGGGCCGTATAGGACATCGATGGCGGAAACATCGTCCGGCGCGATCACGCCGAAATGCGGCGAGGCGGTTGTGTTGTTGTTGCCGATAGGCGAGGAGATGAGGATGTCATCGACGTAGATCAGCGTGCGCGCCGATGCGCCGACGCCCGATGTGCGCGTCGCGATAGGGTCCTGCGTATCCCCATAGTGTCGCTTCCGCACCACCAGTGACGGCGCGTATTTCAAAAGATCTTCCGGATTGACCGCGTTGATCTGCTGGCGCGCCTTGGTGGCGCTCACCCGCTCCACGCTGTTGGGCTGGCCGATGGATGTGCGTGCGCCTGTGACGACGACGGTTTCGACCTTGCCCCGTTTGGCGGGCGCGCCGTGAACGGGAGCCGCATGCGCAGCGGCGGCGGAAAGCAGAATGAACAGCGCACCCGCAGGCGCGCGATAAAAAATGGACATGGCAGTGCTCGATCAGAACGTTGCTGTGCGCGCGCGACGAAAGCCGCGCACGAGACGGAAGCGTCAGTTCAGGCGAGCGCCGGTGGGCCGCGCAGCGATTGCGGCGAATAAAGATCGCGTGCGCCGGTTATCGCTGTGCCGGCTTCTCCGTAGAGCGCCGGCGCGGCAGCACTCGGCGCCGCTACGGATGCGAGGCTGATGGGGGCCGCGAAATGCTGTGCCGCCGCGAAGGGGCAGGTTTCATGGCTGCGGCTGTCGTGCTTGGCCGGTTGCTTTTGTGGCTGGCCGTCGTCGCCGAGCGCGATGCGGACAGGCCCGTTCATCGTGCAGATGGTGAGCAATGTTCCGGCGCTGGCGCTGCTGGCGGGCATCCAGCCGTCCGGCAACAGGGCGCGCAGCATCATCGCGGCAAGCGCGATGATGGCGATAGCGCGGCTTCTGTTGCGGTTCATGGACCCTCTTTGCGGCAGATGGCGGGGAGTTCGCCGTCCGATCAAGCCATCGCGGTGTCGCACGAACCCGGTTGGGGTATGGATTTGGACGCGGAGGAACGATTGCGCCGCGCGAAATTCGCCGCAGAATGGCGGCAACCGCTATTGGGAGATGTCGCGTGGGCTTTAATTCCATTCTCGAAACCTTGGCCGCTGCCGCAGCGGCGACTCCGAACCCCAACCCGCCCTCCATCGGCGCAACGCTGAAAGCCATCGCGGCGCAGAAGCCCGATCAATGGGCGATCAAATGCGTGGACGACATGTGCACGTGGGGCGAATTGCACCGCCGCACCAACCGCATCGCATGCGGGCTTCTGGCGCAGGGCGTCCGCCACGGCGATTTCCTCACCATCGCGCTGCCCAATTCCATCGGTTTTATCGAGGCCTGCTACGCGGCATGGAAGATCGGCGCGATTCCGCAGCCGGTGTCATGGCGTTTGCCGCTGGCGGAGATGAAGGCCATCGCCGATCTCGCCAATTCGCCCGTCGTCATCAACGATACGCCGCTCGATATCGGACGCCCCGTCATTTCCATCGCGCAACTGCATGATGCGGTGAAAGACGATAGCGATCTGCCCGACGCGATTGCGCCCGCATGGAAAGCGCCGACCTCCGGCGGCTCGACCGGGCGTCCCAAGCTGATTGTCTCCGGCACGCCGGGCGTCACGCAGGAAGGCGGCACGCTGTTGTGGCGTATCAAGCCCGATGACGTGGTGCTGATGCCGGGGCCGCTTTATCACAACGGCCCGTTCGTCACGGCGTTTCCCGCACTGATGATCGGCGCGCAACTTGTCATCATGCCGAAGTTCGACGCGGAAGAAACGTTGCGCCTGATCGAGAAACACAAGGCGACGTGGATCTATCTGGTGCCGACGATGATGAGCCGAATCTGGCGTCTGTCCGAAGAGGTGCGCAGGAAATACAATGTGTCGTCGCTCAAAACGCTCTGGCATCTGGCGGCGCCATGCCCACCCTGGCTGAAGGAAGAATGGATCGCGTGGCTGGGGCCGGATGTGGTTTGGGAATTGTATGGCGGCACCGAGGGCGTCGCCGCCACGATCCTCGATGGCAATGAATGGCTCGCGCACAAGGGATCGGTGGGCACGATCGCACTCGGTGGTGAGATCGAGGCGTTCTCTCCGGACGGCAGGATGTTGCCGCGCGGGGAGACCGGCGAAATCTTCATGCGCCTGAAGCCCGACGCGCCCACGACCTATCGCTATGTCGGCGCCGATACGCGCGCGCTGGATGGCGGCTGGGAATCGATCGGCGATATCGGCTGGCTGGACAAGGACGGCTATCTCTATCTCGCCGACCGCCGCACCGACATGATCCTGGTGGGTGGCGCGAATGTCTATCCGGCGGAAGTCGAAGCGGCGATCGACGAGCATCCGCTGGTGCAATCGTCCTGTGTCATCGGCATTCCGGATGAAGATCTGGGTGCGCGCGTCCACGCCATCGTGCAGCCGCGCGATGGGCTGACGCAGGCCGATCTTGAAGCACATCTGGCCGACAGGCTGGTGCGCTACAAGCGCCCGCGTTCCATCGAGTTCGTGAACACGCCGCTGCGCGACGATGCAGGCAAGGTAAGGCGTTCGCAGTTAAGAGAAGAGCGACTCAAGAAATAAAACAACCCTCCCCTTGAGGGAGGGTCGGAGAGCAAAGCGATCCGGGGAGGGGGCATTGCTCCGCTGCCGAAGCTTGACCCCTCCCCGAAAATTCTTCGCTACGCTTCGAATTTATCGACCCTCCCTCAAGGGGAGGGTGCTTACTTAGTTCATCCGCTCGATGATGATCGCCGGCGCCATGCCGCCCGCGGCGCACATGGTCACGAGACCGCGCTTCAGGTCGCGGCGCTCCAACTCGTCCAGGATCGTGCCGATCAGGATGGAGCCGGTGGCGCCGATGGGATGGCCAAGCGCCATCGCGCCGCCATTCACATTGACCTTGTTGCGGTCCAGCTTCAGGTCGCGGATGAACTTCTCCGCGACGACGGAGAACGCTTCGTTGATCTCGAACAGATCGATGTCGTCGATGGTGAGCCCCGCCTTTTCCAGAACCTTGCGGGCGGCAGGCACCGGCGCGTTCAGCATCAAGGTCGGGCTGTCACCCATATTGGCCATGGCGACGACGCGCGCGCGCGGCTTCATGCCGTGCTTCTTCGCGTAGTCGGGAGACGCGAGCAGCACCGCGGCTGCACCGTCCACGACGCCGGACGAGTTGCCCGCGTGATGCACATGATTGAATTTCAGGTCGGGATAGACCTGACGGATCAACCCGCCATAGGTCGTGCCTTTGTCGTCGAGCGGAAAGTCCGCCATCGCGGCGAAGGACGCTTTCAAGGCGGAGAGGCCTTCCATCGTCGTCTGCGGGCGCGGGAACTCTTCCTTGTCCAACGCCAGCGTGCCGTCTTCTTTGTAGACGGGCACAAGGCTCTTGTTGAAATGTCCGCCCTTGATGGCCGCATCCGCGCGTTGCTGGCTGACCAGCGCAAGCTCATCGACGGCCTGACGTGAAATGCCTTCCATCGTCGCGATCGCGTCGGCGCAGACGCCCTGATGGCTCTGCGGATGACGCGCGCGCAGGCGAAGGTTGCCCGTGTCCATGAAGGGCGGCGATTTCGGATCGGCGGTGGAGGAGGTGTAGCTCATCATTTCGGTGCCGCCGGCGATGACGAGGTCTTCCATGCCCGACATGATGTTCGCCGCGGCGATGTTCACCGAGGTGATGCCCGAACCGCAGAAGCGGTCCAGCGTCATGCCGCTGGCCTTCACATCGTAGCCCGCATCGAGCGCCGCCATGCGGCCCAGATCCGCGCCCTGCTTGCCGCGCTGGGACGACGTGCCCCAGATGATGTCGTCGACTTCGGCGGTGTTGAGATTGTTGCGCTTGGCCACTGCGCTCAGCACCGTGGCTGCAAGCTGTTGCGGATGGATGTCGGCGAGCGCGCCTTTGCCGACTTTGCCGATGCCGCGCGGCGTGCGGCAGGCGTCGATGATCAGGGCTTCGGGCATGGTGTTCTCCGGTTGTTGGCTGCGATTTTTCTAGCGCAGCCGCGTGCATGCGCAAACGCAAATTGCGTCGCGCGCAAAGCCTTCCGCAGCGTATTGGCGGCGGTTTAGGCGAAGCTTTCCGTCATCGCCGAATAGACCAGCGTGCGCAGGTCGCGGCGCAGGGTGAGGCGCGCGTCCGTGCCCATCACCTGCGTCATGAACACGGCGGCAAGGTCTTCCTTCGGATCGATCCAGAACGCCGTGCTCGCCGCGCCGCCCCAGAAGAATTCGCCGGGCGTTCCGGGAATGCGCGCTTTGGCGATGTCCATTGTCACGCCGCAACCGATCGAAAAGCCGATGCCGCCATAGCCCGCTTCGCTGAACGTCGCGGCGAGCGACATGTCGGTCATCAGCTTGTTGTTGGGCAGCAGGTTCATGCCGAACATCGCCACGGTCTTGGGCGACAGGATCTGCACACCATCGAGCGAGCCGCCACCCAGCATCATGCGACAGAAACGCATATAGTCATGCGCGGTGGAAACGAGGCCGCCGCCGCCGCTCTCCAGCTTCGGCGGTTCGGCATANNNCAGGAGCAGAAGCGGTCCATCTTGTCGGCGGGCACGCTGAAGAAAGTGTCCTTCATGCCCAGCGGTTCGAACAGGCGCGTGCGCAGAAACTCGCCGAAGGTTTGTCCGGACAGTTTCTGCACGAGATAACCCATCACATCGATGGACACCGAATAGTTCCAGGCTTCACCCGGCGAGAAATCGAGCGGGATGTTCGCGAGCTGCTCGATGAACGCATCGAGGCCACCCGGCGTCTGGAAGTCGCCGACTTTCTGGCGGCGATATTCCGCGTCGATGCTGGTGCGCATCATGAAGCCGTAAGTCAGGCCGGATGTGTGCGTGACCAGATCGACCACTTTCATGCGCCGGTGGGGCGCGGTGGTGATGAACTGTCCCGCGGTGTTGGCGACGAGGCTCGGCATGCCGCTGGCGTACACGCGCAGGTTCTTCCACGACGGAATATGCGTATGAACGTCGTCGTCGAGACCGATCTTGCCTTCTTCAACCAGCATCATCAGCGCCACCGCGGTGATCGGCTTGGTCATGGAATAAATGCGGAAAAGGGCGTCCTCGCGCATGGCTTTGTTCCGCGCCAGATCCATTGAACCGCTCATGCCGGTGTGGACGATCTCACCCTTGCGGCAAACCTGCGTCAGGATCCCGGGCAAAAGGCCAGTATCGACATAACGCTGCTTCATGACGGCATCGGCCTTTGCCAGCCGTTCCGTCGAAAAACCCGCGCGTTCCTTGGCCATTTTCCTCTCCCCTATGTTCTGGGCGGAAGCCTAGCCGATGCTTCGCGTTTGAAAAGCCCGGATATCCGGCTCACTTTGGAATAAGCGCGGTCATGTTCATCACTTCCGCGCGCATTGCTTCCCTTTTTGCCGCGAATTGCTGTAAGGGAGGCGCGGGGTTTTGTACTCGTCTCAAAGGGCGCTTTCCTTGTCCAAAGTTGAATCCGGCGAACCAGCCGCCGCGGCGGACTGGATCCGCATTCTCAGCAGCTACCGCGATCCCAGCGTCGTGCGCAGCACATTCGAATTGATCGTGACCGCCGTGCCCTTCGTGGCGTTGTGGCTGGTGATCTGGGCGGCATGGCAATTCGGCTATGGCTGGCTCGCGTTCATCCTCGCCGTCCCCGCTGCCGCGTTCCTCGTGCGCCTGTTCCTGATCCAGCACGATTGCGGCCATGGCGCGTTCTTCAAGAACCGCGCGCTCAACGACTGGACGGGCCGCGTCATCGGGGTTCTCACGCTCACGCCTTACGATATGTGGAAGCGCGCGCACGCGATCCATCACGGCACCTCCGGCAATCTGGACAAGCGCGGCGTCGGTGATCTCGACACGTTGACGGTGCGCGAGTACCGCGCGCTGCCGTTCTGGGGCCGCATGCGCTACCGGCTCTATCGCAATCCCATCGTGCTCTTCGGCATCGGGCCGGTTTACATGTTCATGCTGCGCCATCGCCTGCCGCTGGGCATGACGATCCGCAACTGGCGCGCCTGGATCAGCCCCATGACGACCAATGCCGCCATCGCAGCGGTTGTCGTGGGCATGATGTGGCTCATCGGCTGGAAGACGTTTCTGCTGATCCAGATTCCCATCACCGTGATCGCCGGCGTCATCGGCGTGTGGCTGTTCTTCATCCAGCATCAGTTCGAAGGCACCTTCTGGGCCGAGGGCGAAGCCTGGAACGTGCATGACGCGGCGCTGCGCGGCTCTTCCTATTATGCGCTGCCGAGTCCGCTGGCCTGGCTCACCGCCCATATCGGCATTCACCACGTCCATCATCTTTATGCGCGCATCCCGTTTTACCGGTTGCCGCAAGTGCTGCGCGATCAGGCGCCGCTGGCGTCGGCCTCGCGCGTGACCTTGTGGCAGAGCCTCAAATGCGCGCGGCTGGCCCTGTGGGACGATGCCCAGAACAAGCTTCTGTCGTTCCGCGAGGCGCGGAATCTTCCGCACTGAACACCCTCACGCGGAGCCGCGGAGGTTTTCGCTCATCTCTCAACCGTCATGGCCGCCCACCGTGGCGGCCATCCATTTTCCAGAGACGGTGCAAGAACGGGGCGGACTCTGGAAAATGGATGGCCGGGACAAGCCCGGCCATGACGGTTCGCCGCCGCCCGGCTGGCCCGCCATGTCCATCGCCGAGGCGCATGCCAGGCTCACCGCACCCGGCACGCCGCTGGAGATGGACGAAGTCGTCATCCGCGGGATCAAGACCCGCGTGTGGAAGAACCTTCCACCCACCTTGCGCGAGCTTCTCGTCGCGGCCCGCGCGGCGCACGGCAAGAAGGAATTTCTCGTCTATGAGGATGATCGCGCGACCTATGAAAGCTGGTATCGCGCCGCCGTCGCCATCGCGAACGAACTTCTGAAGCAAGGTGTGAAGAAGGGCGATCGCGTTGCCATCATCATGCGCAACATTCCCGAATGGCCGGCGATTTTCTACGGCGCGGAAATCATCGGCGCGGTCGTCACGCCGCTCAATGCGTGGTGGACGGGGCCAGAGCTGGAATACGGCCTCGTCGACAGCGGCACCAAGGTTGTGTTCGTGGATGCCGAGCGTCTCGAGCGCATTTCCGAGCATCTGGTGAATTGCCCGGATCTGAAGCGCGTCTATGTCAGCCGCTTCGAGGATGACGATCTGCCAAGCCCCATCGTGCATCGCCTGGAAGATGTGATCGGCAAGGTCAACGACTGGATGAAACTGCCGGACGCGCCGCTGCCCGATGTGCAGCTCGGCCCCGATGACGACGCCACCATTCTTTATACGTCCGGCACCACCGGCAAACCGAAAGGCGCGCTCGGCACCCATCGCAACATGCTGTCGAACATCATGGCGGCGGCCTCCGTCGCCGCGCGCAACTTCCTGCGCCGGGGCGAGACGCCACCGGCCGCGAACCCCGACGATCCGCAGCGCACCACCTTGCTCTCCGTTCCGTTCTTCCACGCGACGGGATGTTTCGCGGTGATGAATCCCACCATCGCGGGCGGCGCGAAGATCGTCTTGATGCGCAAATGGGAGCCGGAACTGGCGATGCAGCTCATAGAGCGCGAGAAGATCAACAGCGCCGGCGGCGTTCCCACCATCGCCTGGCAACTCATCGAACATCCCAATCGCCACAAATACGATCTGTCGTCGCTGGAAAGCGTCGCCTATGGCGGCGCGCCGTCGGCGCCGGAGCTGGTGAAGAAGATCATCCAGACCTTCCCCAAATCCGCCGCCGGCAATGGCTGGGGCATGACGGAAACTTCCGCCACGCATACCTCCAACAGCGCGGAGGATTATCAGAACCGCCCGACAAGCTGCGGCCCCGCCGTTGCGGTCTGCGATATCAAGATCATGGATATCGAAGGCAGACACGAATTGCCGCCGGGCGAAGTGGGCGAGCTCTGGGCGCGCGGTCCCAATATCGTGAAGGGTTATTGGAACAAGCCGGAAGCGACCGCCGCGACTTTTGTGGACGGCTGGGTGCGCACCGGCGACCTGGCGCGGATAGATGAGGAAGGCTTCTGCTACATCATCGACCGCGCCAAGGACATGCTGATCCGCGGCGGCGAGAACATCTACTGCGTCGAGGTGGAGAACGTGCTGTACGAGCACCCCGCCGTGATGGACGCGGCCATTGTTCCAGTGCCGCACAAGACGCTGGGCGAGGAGCCGGGCGCGGTGGTCCACCTGAAACCGGGCATGCACACCAGCGAGGATGAGCTGCGCCAGTTCGTGTCCGGCAAGCTCGCCGCCTTCAAGGTTCCGGTGAAAGTGGTGTTTTGGCCGGAAACCTTGCCGCGCAACGCCAATGGCAAGATCCTCAAGACCGAGCTGAAAAAGATTTTCGCCGAGCCGCAATCGTAGTATTGGCTCGCCCAACCAACAGGAGAACGCCATGGGCGCGAGTGGAATGAACGCGAAGAGAAAGCAGAAGCGGCGCCGTCACGCCGAAACGCGCAAGAAGAGCGCCGAAAAGCTGGCTGGCGTCGCGGAATCCCGTCCGCAGCCCCGCCGCCCCGCCAAGGGCAGCGCGTCCTAAGCAGACCGTTTGCCGAAGAACCCGCCGGCTTTGTCGGCGGGTTTTTCTGTGTCCAAATGAAATCCGGCCTTTACCGCAGAGGTGGGGATGACGTCGAGCCAGTTGGAAACCTTGCAATGGCAGTTCGGCCTGGCCTGGCGGCTGGCCGGTTACCATCTGCCTGCGCTGACCGACGCGGCCTGTCTTTGGGAGCCTGCGCCGAACAGCTGGTCTGTCCGCCCATCGCCGGATGGAAAATGGCGGCCGGACTGGGCGGATGCCGAGCCCGACCCCGCCCCGGCGACGACGATCGGCTGGCTCACCTGGCATTTGATCTGGTGGTGGTCAGGCGCGTCGCGGGCGGTGCGCCGGCAAGCTTCGGTGCCGCGCGAAGCGGTGTTCTGGCCGGGAAGCGCCGATGGCGTGCGCCAAAGCCTGGAAGCGCTGTCGCGGGATTGGTCCGCCATGCTGGACGGGCTGACGGATGCCGATCTGGAGCAGCCTTTCGCCCATCCCTGGACGGAGCCGCGTCCGTTCCGGATCGCGCTGGCCTGGGCGAATGCGGAGCTGATGAAAAACGTCGCTGAGATCGGCGCCGTCCGCCACCTGTACGAAGCCATGCGGGTCCGGACATAGCGGAAAAACTATAGTCCTATTCGCCGGAATAATTATTTGACAACCGTAACGGTCGCGGTGTACAAATCTCCCAACTCTCGAACTGCGCCCGATCCATAGCCGTCGCTGAAAAGCGGCGGTTTTTTGCGTTCGAGCGCCCATAGCCGTCGCTGAAAAGCGGCGGTTTTTTGCGTTCGAGCGCCCTCAACGCGCCATTGCCGCCCCTATGACAATGGAGTTTGTTTTAAAGAGGAGTGGCTGAAGGGCAATTCTGCAACGGGGGACCCACCCCCTCCCTCTTACTTGCAATTCAACTACCAGGGCTGGGCGCCATCGCACGATAGGCGCGCAAGATCCTGAAATGCGCGCGAAAGCGCATGCGAATTCGCGCCCATTCAAATGCGCTTTTCGCGAAAAGTCCCATCAGGATCGGCTTGGCATAAAGCACCGCCGCCTGTTCGCGGTCCGCGTCGCGATTCATGCGGATGGAAGCCGAAGCGTTCAACGTCGCGTTCAGAAGCTGCGCCGCGATCACCGCATCGATCGGCCGGATCGAGCCTTCCGCGATGCCGTCGGAGATCATGGCGGAGAAACGGTCCGACACCCGGTTCCACTGGCTGAGCATGTCCTGGCGGATATTCTCGGGCAGCGCGCTGATCGCCGAGGTGCGCAGCAGCGGGCCGCCATCGGAAACCTGGAACTCCACCAGCGCCGCCGCCGCCGCGCAAAGCCGCTGCCATTGCGTGCCCGTTTCGCGCATCGCCGCCGATTGCAGGCGCTTCATGATGTCGAAGCTGCGATCGAAACAGGCGACCACCAGATCGTCCTTGGCTTCGTTGTGATGATAGAATGAACCCTTGGTCACGTTGAGTTGCGCGGAGATCTTCTCCACCGACGCGCCGCGATAGCCGCTCTGGTTGATCAGCCGCGTCGCCGCTTTGAGAAAGGTGTCGCGCGCCCGTTCGCGATGGCTGACCGGCGGAAGGTGGATGAGGCGCACCAGCGCCGGATTCCAGTCCACGACGCCGACCGCGAGGCCGTTCGCGAGAATATCGAAGAAGCGTTCGCCGATGCGGTCGTAATCCTCAATATCATAGCGCGACAGCCAGTTGGACGACCACCAGAGTTGTTCCAGCAGGATATGCGTGCGTGCGCTGGCGGCGGCGCGATCGAAATCCGCTTCGAACAGCGTGCGCACCTTGCGGAAGAGCTGGTTGTAGGCCTCCGATACTTGGCTCTGATGCGGCTCTTTCAGCGCGCGGATGTCGGCAAAGGCGGCCAGCGGTGCTTCTTCGGCGAGGCGCACGCGGCGATTGAGGTCGAGGTGGAGGCGCAGGAAACTGTGCAGCCGCTCGCGCGGGTTGCGCGCGCCCTGGGCTGCCGTGATCAGCATGTCGAAACGCTCGATGCTGGACAGGAAGCAGGCGACCGCGAGGTCTTCTTTTTTCTTGAAGTAATAGGTGACGGAGGTGGTGATGAGATCGACGCTCGCGGCCACATCCGCCAGTGTCATGCCCTTCACGCCGCGCCGGTTCAGGATGCCGGTGGCGGCGGCGATGATGGCTTCCTTCTTCCGCGCAAAGCGGTCGGTGGAAACGGGTGGCGTGGTCTCGGCGTCCATGGCTTCAATCTACAGAAGCCGGCTTGGGGTTGGAACCCGGTTAGCGGATCACGCCCATGTCCACCGGCTCCTGGGCTTGCGCCATTTCGGCAGCCAGGGTCCTCAGATTTTCCTGATGCGATTCACGCGTGATCGGGAACATCGAAAGGACGATGATGCCCAATCCATAAACCACCGTGATCGTGATCAAATAGACGAGCGCGAAGTGATGGACGATGGCCGGATCGACCTTGCCGGGAATGGCGCCGGTCGGAAATCCCGCCGCCCAGAGCAGGACACCGGAGGCGAAGAGGCCAAGCCCCGTGACCGCCTTCGCGAGGAAACTGTTGCCGGCGAAGAACAGGCCTTCGCTGCGGCGTCCGGTCTTGAGTTCGCTGTCTTCCACGACATCGGCGATCATCGCGGTGACGGGAATGGAGGCGCCGATGGTCATCGCGCCGGAGATTGCTCCGAACGCGAGCAGTATCCACACCAGGTTTGGCATGCCCGGATGGAGGGCGATGCCCATCAGTCCCAGCACCAGCGGCGTGATGCTGATGACGTAGCCGATGCAAAACAGCACGATCGCACCTTTCACCTTGCCGAACATGCGCGAGGCGATCGGACCGATCAGGAAGGCGAAGAACACGGTGACGAAGCCGGCCAGCATCAACACACCGATCTCCTTGGTGCTGAGCAACCAGAAGAAGGAGGAGATGTAGTAGTTCAGCGCGAAGACGAGGCCCGTGGCCAGGCTCAGGATCATGATGGCCAGCATCAGGATCAGGAAGGCGCGGTTGTTCAGCGTCGCCAGCATTTCCTTGCCGTATTCCCGCAAAGTCATTTTCCGCTCCTGGGGCTTGCGCAGGAAGGGAATGAAACGATGCGTGCCCAGCGATGAAATGATGATCGCGGCGAACATCACGATGGCCGACCACATGCCGTAATGCCCGTAGCCGGCTTCGTTGAGCTGTCCGATGGGCTGGTCCTTTGTCGGAACCAGGAAGACGAACAAGGCCAGCACCAGCATGCCCAGGCCGCCAAACCAGCCGAAGAAGATGCGGAAGCTGAGGAACGATGTGCGCTGGTCATAGTCGGTGGTGAGTTCGGCGACGAGCGCGGAGTTGGGAATCTCGAAGAAGGTGATGAAGGTCCGCACGATGACCGCGACCACAATGAGATAGACGAACATCGCGCCCATCGACCAGTGCGGTGGATTCCAAAGCAGCAGATAGGAGACAGAAACCGGCAGCGCGGCGGCATACATCAGGGGATGCCTGCGTCCCCAGCGCGAGTGCAGATTGTCGGACACCTGTCCCACGATCGGGTCGAGGAAAGCGTCGAACACAAACGCGATGGCGATCGCGAGGCCGACGAGCTGGGCCGGAATGTGCAGCACCAGATTGTAGAAGGGCAGGAGGATGGTCTGGAAACCGTTGTCCTTGACGCCGAATGCGACCGAGCCCAGACCGTAAAAAAGTTTCGTGCGTGTGCTTTCCAGTTCGGCTTTCGCCGTGGCGCCATTATCCATGCCCAGTCCAACACCCCTGTGACGTTTCCACGCGCTATTCGAATGTGGGGTACGGGCGGCGCAGCCGTCAAATCGGACGGGCTTGGAATCCCTGCACTTTTGACGCTTTAACCCAATTTTGATAAGTAGCGGTTGATAAGAGATACAACTTATAGTTGTTATCTCTCATGTGGAAGACCCGAATCGATTCGTGCTTTTCCGGAGCGGCCGCAGCGTCCGCGCTGCTTTCTCTTGCCGCGCCCGCCGCCCAGGCCGCCTCGATCACGACAACTTTCCAGGTCACCGCGACGGTGCTGGCCTCCTGTGGCGTCCGCTCAATGTCACCTGCACCAACGGCACCGATTACACGATCGCGCTCGATGGCGGTTCGATCGCGCATGATCCCAGCGCGCGCGCCATGAGCGCGGGCGGATCGGACATGTTGAATTACGGTCTCTACGCCGATGCGTCTTTCACGACCGTCTGGGGCGATGGCGGCGGCGCCACGGCAACGGTGAGCGGCACGGGAAATGGCGCCGCGCAACCCACGACCATTTATGGCCGCATTCCCGCGGGGCAATATGTCCCGGCAACCACCTATACCGACCAGATCACGGTCGAGGTGACCTACTGATGCGCGCGGCGATCGCATTCTGTATCGCCGCATTGTTCGTTGCCGCTTCGGGCAAAATTTGTTGGGCCGCGGGAACATTCGAGATCGCGCCGACGACGCTAAATCTGTCGCCGGGCGAGTCCGGTCTTCTTTACATCAGCAACAACGGTCCCGAACCGGTGACGATGCAGATCCAGCCGATGGATTGGACGCAGGATGCGAATGCCGACGTTCTGTCGCCGAGCGATGAGCTGTTCGCAAGTCCGCCCTTGCTGCGGATTCCACCGGGGCAACGGCAGATCGTGCGCGTTCTCGCCGCGCCGCGCGGCGCCGCGCCCGAAAAGGATTATCGCTTGCTGGTGAGCGAGCTGCCGAACGCTGGACGCCGTGCGGCGTCCGTAAACGTGCTGCTGCAATTCAACATTCCGGTGTTCGCGAGAACGCGGCAGGAGAAACCGCAGGCAGCCTGGTCTGCAAGTGCGCGGAATGGCCAGGTACAACTGGTGTTGCAGAACGCACGGCATGATTGGAGCTTGATCGATGACGGCGCCCCATCCCTGCAGATCGCCGCGCGCGATGCGCGCAGCGGCCTTTCGCTCGATGCCGACATCGCCGTGCAGAGATGATCATGCGCCGGGGGGCGTTGATCATCCTCATCGTCCTGTTCGCCGCGTATCGCGCCGATGCGCAGCCATTGCTTCTCGAGATCTGGATCAACGGCCGCAACACGCATGTCGTCGCGCGCGTGGTGGAGCATGACGGAAAGTTTGAAGTGTCCAATGTCGATCTTGCCGATGCCGGTCTGGCGGTCGCGCGCGGCGGCAGCCAAAGCCTCGATGCGCGCACCGACATCCGAGCGGAAGAGGACAGCGAGGATCAGCGTCTCCTGTTGACACTCGACCCATCGCGGCTTTCGCGCACCGTGGTGGATCTGAGGTCTTCACTGACGGAAGACGTCACGCCCGCCGGCCGCGGCGCCACGCTGCGCTACGACATTTCGGCGGCGGCGAATGATTTGGCGCACCCGCGCAACACATCATCCATTGGCGGCGCGCTGGGACTGACGCTCTTTCAAGGCAATGCGCGTTTCACGGCCACGGGCTTCGCGACCGCGGGGCTTGGCGCGCGCAGCGCGCGGCTCGACACGGCTTTGGAATTCGACACGCCATCCGCGCCGCGCCGGCTGATCTTCGGCGATGCGATTACCGGCGTCCCGCAATGGGCGCGCAGCGTTCGCTTCGGCGGCGTCGAGATCGCGACCGATTTTTCGCAACAGCCCGGCAAGGTGACGTTTCCGCTGCCGGAGTTTTTCGGATTGGCCGCCGTGCCGTCCACCGTGGACGTGTTTGTGGGCGCGAGTCGTGTCTTCTCCGGCGCGGTCAGCGAGGGGCCGTTCGCGCTCAACGATCTTCCGGTGATGACCGGCGGCGGCAGCGCCACCGTCGTCACGCGCGATGTTCTGGGCCGCCAGATCAGCCAGACGATTTCGCTCTATACAGACCCGGTGCTGCTGGCGAACGGATTGTCCGGCTATTCGCTCGATGCCGGATTCCTGCGCCGCAATTATGGCGTGTCGAGCGCCGATTATGCCGCGCCGTTCGCCAGCGCGCTTTGGCGCCGCGGGTTTGGCGACATCACTGCGGAAATGCACGGCGCTTTGGCCGGGAGCCTGGCATTGGTGAGCGCCGGCGGCGCGGCGGCCATCGGAAATTTCGGGTTGCTTTCCGTCGATGCCGCAGCGAGCCGTCACGACGGGCACAAGGGCGGGATGGCCTCCGTGAATGTCGCGGCGCGGGCGGGAGCGATTTCCGTCTTTGGCGATATTGCCGCCGCGACGGGACGTTTTGCCGATCTTGCTTCCCTCTCCGGCGACACATTTCCGAGCCTCCGCTACCAATCGGGCATCAGCGCCGGCTTCGGCCATGATGGTTCTTTGTCGCTGAGCTGGATCGGAGAGCGCGCGCACGGTGAGCGGCGAAGCGATCTCCTCACCGCGTCCTATGCGCTGTCGTTCGGAAATGGGTTGTTCTTCGGTTTGACGGGCTTTCGCAGTTTCTCCGACCGCAGCTGGGCGGGACAGATGTTCATAAGTTTGCCGTTGGGCGATGCAAGCGCATCCGCGTCGGTATCGGCGGGAACCGGCAAAAGCAGTTTCGAAGGTATGTATGACAAACCGCTCGATCCCGATGGCGGCTTCGGCTACCGGCTTCTCGCCGGAACGAGATTCTCACAACGGGCGGAAGCCGACGCGGATTGGATCGCCGATCACGGCGAACTGGATGGCTCCGCGGCACTTGCCAACGGCCACGCCGCGCTACGCCTGGGTGCTTCCGGCGGATTGGTTTTTCTGGACGATCGCCTCTACGCGACGCGCGTGCCCGATGGCGCGGTGGCGCTGGTGGAAACGGGTGCGCCCGGCATCCGCATCTATCGCGAGAACCGGATGGTGGCGCACTCCGATGCGCAGGGCGATGCGCTGCTCACCGGCCTTAACCCCTATACCGCCAATCGGATCGGCGTCGATCCGCGCGATTATCCGATCGATGTGGATGTCGGCGTCAGCAGCCGCGTTGTCGCGCCGCCGCGTGGTGCAGGCGTGGTCGTGAATCTTGCACCCGCGGTACGGCACAGTTTCGTGGCGGTGATCCGCCGGGAAAACGGCGATTTCCCGCCCGTGGGTGCGTTGGTCGATCTTCACAACGGTTCGCCATCGCTGATTGTCGGGCGAAGCGGCGAAGTGTTTCTTGGCGGTATCACGCATCCCGTCGATGCCACGGTCGAGATGGGCATTGGCACATGCCATGCCCGCATCGTTCCGCCGCCGCATGCGTCAACGCCTGTCATGCGGGCCGGCCCGTTTGTCTGCCGGGGTGCAGCGTCCCATGAGCTTTAGATACTTGGCGCTTTTGCTATGTGCCGTCCTGTGCCCGGTTCCGGCGTGCGCTCTTTGTACCTCCTTCGGTGTCACCGCAACGGCGCTTGATTTTGGTGTCTATGATCCTGCCGCCGGAACATCGGCGTCGGCGACGGGCACCGTGGCGGTGCGTTGCGGGATCGGCGTCTTGCCCGCATTCAATGCCGCGCTCTCCAAAGGCAGCGGCAGCTATGCGCAACGCACGATGACAAACGGCGCGGACAGGCTCGACTACAATCTCTATGCCGACGCCGCGCACATGACGGTTTGGGGCGACGGCACATCCGGCACGGTCGTCCAGAGCCTGACCGGCATCATCACACTGGGCACGACCGACTACACGGTCTATGGATTGATGCCCGCCGGCCAATATCCTGCGGCCGGCGCCTATGGCGATACCATCACGGTGACGGTGAACTTTTGACAACAGGCGCGTGCGAAAACACGAATGCCTGTATATAGAAGCGGCAGTTGTCCGGGGTATCGTCCTGTTGAAATTCCCGCCGTCCGACGGAAAGTTTTTTTTGTTCGTGGCGCTCGGCATCGCCGCGGGCGTGTTGCTGATATTTTATGGCGGCGGCGGCGGCCTTGAGATTGCCGAAGCCCTGATCGCGCTTCTGATATTGGCGGGCTTCATATTCCGCGACCGCCGCCCCGGCTTCAGCGATCCGGATGCGAGACGCGGCGATCCTGGTGAACTCACCCCGATCGCCCGCGAGGTTCTGGAAGGTCTGCCCGATCCGGTATTGCTGGTGGAAACATCCGGCCGCGTGATGCTTGCCAATGCGGCGATGCGCGCGCTGATCGGCGTGGATATCGAACGCAAGCATGTTTCCGCGGTGTTGCGCACGCCTGCCGTGCTGGAAGCGGCGTTGCGCACGGCGGAAACCGGCGAGGCGGTGTCCTTTGAATTCATGCAGCACGTTCCGGTGGAACGGCACTATCGGGCTTATGTGTCACGCACCGTGCAGGCGCCGCACCTGACCGCGCTTCTGCTGCACGATCTGACGGCGGTGAAACGCGCCGAAGAGGCGCGCGCCGATTTCATCGCCAACGCGTCGCACGAACTGCGCACGCCGCTGGCGGCCGTTTCGGGCTTCATCGATACGTTGCGCGGCCATGCGAAAGACGATGAAGCCGCGCGCGAGAAATTCCTCGGCATCATGAGCGACGAAGCCGGCCGTATGCGCCGCCTCATCAACGATCTGCTTTCGTTGACGCGCATCGAGCTGAACGAGCACGTCCCGCCCAGCGATGTCGTGGATGTGGTGGGCGTGGTGCGCGATGCAGCGGTCGCGCTGGCGCCGCTCGCTGAAGCGGACAAGGTCGCCATCGCCGTGGAAACGACCGGCGACATTCCGCCCGTGACGGGAGAGCGTGACGAACTCATCCAGCTCTTCCAGAACCTGATCCAGAACGCCATCAAATATGGCAAGGCGGGCGGCGGGCATGTCTGGGTGACTATCGGCGTCAGCCCGACATCGGTTCCGGGCCGCCGCAGCCCGCTTTCGATGGTTTCGATTGCGGTGCGGGACGACGGCGAAGGTATTCCCCGGGAAGCCATCCCGCGCCTGACCGAAAGGTTTTACCGCGTGGACGTGAAGCGCAGCCGTGAGCGTGGCGGAACGGGGCTGGGACTCGCCATCGTCAAGCACATCGTCAACCGCCATCAAGGCCGGCTCCAGATCGAAAGCCAGGCGGGCGAGGGCAGCCAATTCACGGTTTTGCTGCCCGCCGCCGGCGCGAAACAGCAGGCGGACGCCGCCGTCACGGAACTGTTATAATTCTGTCGCATAGAGTTGGCCGTCCGCCGCTAGTCAGAGGCGGATGAAATGGCGGCGACTCCTCATGAGCGATAACGGCAAGATGACGGATCACACGGTAAGAGCATTTTCCGACCAGCTGGAATCGCTGTCGAGCGGGGTCGCACAAATGGGCGGCCTGGCCGAAGCGCAATTGGCGGACGCCGTTGAGGCGATTGCCCGCCGCGACACCAAGCTCGCGGAAGGCGCCATCGCAGGCGATCCGCGCATCGACGAATTGCAGCAGCAGATCGAAGCGCAGGCACTGAAGCTTCTGGCGCTGCGCCAACCCATGGCGGTCGATCTGCGCGACACGCTGGCCGCGATCAAGATCGCCGGCGAGTTGGAACGCATCGGCGACCTGGCCAAGAACATCGCCAAGCGTGCGCTGGTGCTGAACCGCGAACCGCCGATCCGTTTGACGCAAAGCCTCGCCCGCATGGGCCGCGCGTCGCTGAATCAATTGAAGCTGGTGCTCGATTCCTATTCCGACCGCGATGCGAAGGGCGCCGAAGCCGTCTGGCGCAACGATGGCGAGATCGACGAGATATACAACAGCCTGTTCCGCGAGCTCCTCACCTACATGATGGAAGACCCGCGCACGATCAGCCTGTGCACGCATCTTCTCTTCGTCGCCAAGAACATCGAGCGCACCGGCGACCACGCCACCAACATTGCCGAGACCGTCTATCACATGGTCACGGGCGGACATCTGGCGATGGAGCGGCCGAAATCCGACGTCACCAGTTCCACCACTGTGCCCTTCGAGCGGAAAACCCCATGACGCTGAAGCCGACCGTTCTCGTTGCCGAAGACGAAAGCGCGCTGGTGACCTTGCTGCGCTATAATCTGGAGCGCGAAGGTTATCGTGTGCTCGATACGCAGGATGGCGAAGAGGCTCTGCTCATCGCCAGCGAAGAGAAGCCGGATGTGATCATCCTCGATTGGATGATGCCGCAGCTTTCGGGCATCGAAGTCTGCCGCCGCCTGCGCG
>SMFH01000053.1_pt1 | contig 28297 bp, 29 predicted proteins | sample 2456121 | NCBI WGS metagenome assembly SMFH01 (sample SAMN10132613, study PRJNA489261) | soil metagenome | isolation source: day120 antibiotic-silty clay loam soil | place: USA
GCTATTTCACCGAGTTGATGGGCGCGATGCACATCGACTTCCCTGCCGCGCTCGCCAATGCGCCGCTCTGCGTCGTGGGCGATCCGCCGCCCTGCCCGACCATTGTCGATAACGCGACGGGCCTGATGGGCTTCATCCACCAGTTCGGCTTCACCGGCGCGATCATGAACGTGCCGGCGGTGCTGCTTGTGCTGGTGCTCACCGGCATCCTCGTCGTCGGCATGCGCGAATCCGCGAACACCAACGCGATCATGGTCGGCATCAAGATCGTCGTCGTGCTGCTGGTTATCGGCTTCGGGCTGAGTTTCATCAACTGGAGCAATTTCACGCCCTTCATCCCGGCGAACACCGGCAAGTTCGGGCATTTCGGCATCAGCGGCATCATGATGGGATCGGCCATCATCTTCTTCGCCTATATCGGGTTCGATTCCGTTTCCGTCGCAGCATTGGAGACAAAGAACCCGCAGCGCGACCTGCCGATCGGAATCCTGGGATCGCTGTTCATCTGCACGGTGCTCTATATCGCGATCTCGATCGTGCTGCTGGGCATCTCGCCCTATCAGTTGCTGACCAACATCCCAAACCCCGTCTCGTTCGCCGTCGGCAAGATCCCGAGCCTGCACTGGCTGGTGCCGGTGATCGATGTCGGCGCATCGGTCGGCCTTGCCTCGACGATCTTCGTCGGGCTCTACGGCCAGTCGCGCATCTTCTACTCGATGTCGCGCGACGGCTTCCTGCCCAAGATGTTCGCCGCGGTGCATCCGCGTTTCAAGACACCGCATCGCGGGACGATCGTCACCGGCGTTTTCGCCGCCGCGCTGGCCGCGTTCTTCCCGATCAACTTCCTGGCCCTGCTCGTATCCATCGGCACGCTGCTGGCGTTCGTGGTGGTTTGCGTCGGCATCATGATCCTGCGCGTGCAGGCGCCCAACGCGAAGCGGCCGTTCCGCACCCCCTTCGTGTGGGTCGTGGCGCCGCTGGGCATCCTGATCTGCGGCGCGATGATGGCGAGCCTGCCAAACGACACCTGGTGGCGGCTTGTTCTTTGGACGGCTATCGGCCTGGTGATCTACTTCGTTTACGGCATCCGCCACGCGCTGCCGTCGAAGTGGAAAGTGGACAAGAACGGCTGATTGCCGTGTCGCCTTAGGGTTCTGCTAGACTGACGCCATGCCCTATCGCTCGCTGCGCGACTTTATTGCCAAACTGGAAGCCACGGGCGAACTCGTCCGCGTGAAGGAACCTGTCTCCACCGTTCTGGAGATGACGGAGATCCAGACGCGGCTGATCGCCGAGGGCGGCCCTGCCGTCATTTTCGAGAAACCCGTCAAAGCCGACGGCACGCGAAGCGACATGCCGGTGCTGGTCAATCTCTTCGGCACGGTGAAGCGCGTCGCCATGGGCGTCACGATGGGCGGCGTCGAGCGCACCACCGGCGCGGAAATGCGCGAGGTCGGCGAGACGCTGCTCGCCAAGACGGTGATGTCGATGCGCCCCAAGACAGCGGGCAGCGCGGCGTGCCAGCAAGTTGTTCTGCGCGGCGATCAGATCGATCTCAACAAGCTTCCGATCCAGACCTGCTGGCCGGGTGAACCCGCGCCACTCATCACCTGGCCGCTGGTGGTGACCAAAGGTCCGAGCGATGCGCGCGAGGACAATTACAATCTCGGCATCTACCGGATGCAGTTGCTGAACAAGAACCAGACGATCATGCGCTGGCTCAAGCATCGCGGCGGCGCGCAACATCATGCGCGCTGGGGCAAGGAGAAGACCGCGCCCCTGCCCGCTGCCTGTGTGCTGGGCGCCGATCCGGGGATCATTCTCGCGGCGGTGACGCCGGTGCCGGATACATTGTCGGAATATCAATTCGCGGGCTTGCTGCGCGGCCAGCGCGTCGAGCTTGTCGATTGCGTGAGCCAGCCGCTGAAGGTGCCGGCGGAAGCGGAGATCGTTCTGGAAGGCGAAGTCTCGCTGTCCGACTATCGCGACGAAGGCCCCTATGGCGACCATACGGGCTATTACAACTCGGTCGAGCAATTCCCGGTGTTCACCGTCACGGCGATCACCATGCGCCGCGATCCGATCTATCTTTCGACTTAATCGCCGTCGTGTCGATGAAGAAGGCCTATCCCGGCCACGCCAAGCGCGTGATGATGGGCGTGTGGTCGTACTTACGCCAGTTCATGTACACCAAATGGGTGATCGTGGTGGACGACGACATCGACGCGCGCGACTGGAAGGATGTGATGTGGGCGCTGTCCACGCGCATGGACCCGGCGCGCGACATCACGCTGATCGAAGGCACGCCGATCGACTATCTCGACTTCGCCTCGCCGGAAAGCGGCCTCGGCTCCAAGATCGGCCTCGACGCCACCAACAAGCTGCCGCCGGAAACGCATCGCGAATGGGGCAGGAAGATCGCGATGGACGAAGAGGTGATCCGCAAGGTGACCCTTTCCGCGCTCGCCGCGCTTTCGATAACAAGCGCGGCACATGCCGGCTGCAAGCTGCAGAATGTTGCGAGTCTCGACGCAACCGCCGGGCCGGACGGTTTGCTGATCGTGCCCGTCGCGGTTGGCGACGAACACATCGACATGCTTCTCGACACGGGCGCGGAACGCGGCGTCATCGACATTTCGGTGACGCAGAAGATGGGCCTCACGCCCCTGAAGATCTACACGCCGCCGCCGGTCTACAATGTGCCGGGCGCGCCGTTTCTGAGCATGGTGCAGTTCTCGGCACCCGGCTTCTATTTGTCCGACGGCTCGCAGCTCGATCATTTCGTCAAAATTCCCGACGTCGCCATCGGTGCGTCGCATTTCGAGGCCGTCAAATTCCTGCTCGCGCGCTTTGACGAGCGCACCGGCCACGACATGAAGGGCATTCTCGGCGCCAATCTGCTGCGCAATTTCGATGTCGAGATCGATCCTGCCGCGCGGAAGGTGAATCTGTTTTCGCCGGATCATTGCGAAGGCAAAGTCGTATATTGGGCGCCCACCTATACCGACCTTCCGGTGGATGTGGACAGCCATGGCCAGATCGAACTCACTATGCTGCTCGACGGACATGAGGTGGACGCCGTTCTCGATACCGGGGCACCCCGCACCACGCTCGACTATGGATATGTCCAGCGCACATTCGACCTGGATTCCGATTCACCGGCCATCGAGCGCATCTCCGGCGAGGGCAAGAACGCCGTCTTTCGCGCGCGTTTCAAATCCCTCGTCGCAGGCGATGTGACGATCAAGAACCCGGTGATCGATCTTTCCGTGGATCTGGTCGCGCGCCGCAGAATGGCCGAGGCGCTGGATTCGGGCCACAGCGGATCGGCCGCCATGCACCACACCAAACTCGTGCTGGGGATGGACGTGCTGAAAGCCCTGCACCTCTACATCGCCTATGGCGAAGAAAAGCTCTACATCACGCCCGCGGCCGGCTCCCCTCCTTCCGCCGCCGCAAACATTACAGCCGGAACCAAGAACCAGTGAACAGCGCCTGTTCGCCCCAAAATGAACCGGCTTGACCCAAGCCGGTTTCAGCCTTCACATGCCTGCAATAACGGCAGAGGGGATGTCCATGTCACTGGTTTTCGAATCCGGCTATTTCGCCTTCGGTTTCTATGCGGCGATCAACGCGCTCATCATGCTCGTGCTCGGCGTTCTTGTGACGCGTGCCCGCGTCACCCACCGCGTCGATATCGGTGATGGCGGCATCGCGGAGGTGGCAGGTCCCGTCCGCGCGCATGCGAACAACACCGAATATGTCCCCATGGCGCTGCTGCTGCTTTGGGCCCTGGCCTCGCCGCTTGGCGGTTCGATCTGGCTTATTCATGCGATGGGCGGTTCGCTCACCCTTGGCCGCATCGCCCACGGCATCGGGCTGTCGCAATCCGTCGGACCCAGCACGTTGCGGCTGGCCGGCATCATGCTGACGTGGATTTCGTTCATCATTGGCATCGTCGGCGTCTTCTATCTTATCTTCTTCGCGCAAGTAGCCGTTCCGGTATCCTGATTCAGTGGCCAGCAGACCGAACAAAGAAGAGATTCTCGAAAGCCTGATTCAGGCGGCACGCAAAGCCGGCGCGGACGCCGCCGATGCGCTTCTGGTCGAGGGCGTGGCCGCGGGCGTGTCGTATCGCCTCGGCAAGCTGGAAGATGTCGAGCGGGCGGAGTCCACCGATCTGGGCTTGCGCGTTTTCGTCGGTGCGCGGGTCGCGTTCGTTTCCTCCAACGATCTGTCGAAGGATCGCCTTGCCGGATTGCCCGAACGCGCCGTGGCGATGGCAAAGCTGGCCCCTGAAGACAAATATGCGGGTCTGGCGCCGAAGGATCTTCTGGCGCGCGACTATCCGGCGCTCGATCTTGAGGATCCCGACGAACCTTCGACCGAAACGCTCATCGAACGCGCGCGCGCAGTCGAAGGCGCGGCGATGGCTGTTCCCGGCATCACCAATTCGGAAGGCGGCGGCGCAAGCTTCGGGCGCACCGCCATTGCACTCGCCACCAGCGAAGGGTTTCGCGGCGGCTATGCCACCACAAGCCACGGCATCGGCGTGGCCGTTCTCGGCGGCGAAGGCACCGGCATGGAGCGGGACTATGCGGAGTCCAGCGCGCGGCACGGGTCCGACATGGAAAGCCCGGAGGTTGTCGGCAAACGCGCCGGCGAACGCACGATCAAGCGGTTGAACCCGCGGCAGGCAAAATCGCAACGCGCGCCCGTGGTTTACGATCCGCGCGTGTCGGCTTCGCTGGTCGGCAGTTTCGCGGGTGCGATCTCGGGCTCGTCCATCGCGCGCGGCGTGAGCTTTCTGAAGGACAAGATGGGACAGGCCGTGTTCGGCTCATCCATCAACATCATCGACGATCCGCACCGCAAGCGCGGCCAGCGCTCCAAGCCTTTCGACGGCGAAGGCGTCGCGAACCGGAAAATGGCGCTGATCGAGAACGGCGTGCTGACGGCATGGCTACTCGATACCGCGAGCGCGAAACAGCTGGGGCTGACGACCAACGGCCATGCAGCGCGCGGCACGGGCGGCCCGCCCTCGCCCTCGACGACCAACCTTTACATGGCGCCCGGCAAGCTCTCGCCGGAAGAACTCATGGCCGACATCAAGGATGGGTTCTACGTGACCGAGACGATGGGCTTCGGGGTAAACGGCGTCACGGGCGATTACAGCCAGGGCGCGTCCGGTTTCTGGATCGAGAATGGCAAGATCGCCTATCCGGTTTCCGGCGTGACCATCGCGAGCAATCTGAAGGACATGTTCCTCAACCTGACGCCGGCGAACGATCTGGAATTCCGGCACGGTACCAACGCACCGACGATCCGCGTGGAAGGCATGACCATTGCCGGCTCGTGAAGCCGGGCTTGCCGGCGATCGTGCCCTCATCGAACAGGCGGTGCGCAGCGCGGGCGCCATTGCGCGGAAGTTCTACGGCAGCGACTACAGGAAATGGGACAAGGGCAAAGGCCAGCCCGTCACCGAAGCCGATCTCGCCATCGACAAATATCTGCGCGAGACCCTGACCGCGGCACGGCCCGCCTATGGCTGGCTCTCCGAGGAAACCGAGGACGAACCGTCGCGCTTGAAAAAGCAGACCGTTTTCGTCGTCGATCCCATCGACGGCACCGTCGCTTTTCTGAAGAACAGGCCACACTTCACGATTTGCGTCGCCCTGGTGCGCGACGGCAGGCCGGTGATCGGCGTGGTGTTCAATCCGATCCTCGATGAATGTTTTGCCGCCAACAACGGCGAAGGCGCGACGCTGAACGGCGCTTCGATCCAGGTTTCCGGCCGCGAAGAGTTGGAAGACTGCCGCATGTGTGCGGCGCGCGACATGTTCGAGCACCCGGCCTGGAACAACCCGCCGAACCGGCCATGGCCGCCCATGCATATTGAAACGCGCAATTCCGTCGCCTATCGCATGGCGCTGGTTTCGAACGGCGCTTTTGACGCGACATTGGCGCTGTCGGCGAAGCGCGACTGGGACTTGGCGGCCGCCGACATCATCGTGCGCGAGGCGGGCGGCATCGTGACCACACATGACGGCGCCATTCCGCGCTACAATGGCGAGCAGGCGATTCAGCCTTCGATGATTTCGGCGGGTCCAAAACTGCATGCCGAAATCCTGTCGCGGGTTCGTCACATCAAATTGCAGAGGTAGGCCATGGCCGAGCATGAACCCCAACAGCTTCTCCACCTTGTCTTCGGCGGCGAGTTGGTGTCACCCCACACCCATGCGTTCAAGGATCTCAACAAGCTCGACATCGTGGGCATGTATCCGAATTACGCGGAAGCGCTGAAAGCCTGGCGCGGCAAGGCGCAAGGCACCGTGGACAATGCAAATATGCGCTATTTCGTGGTTCACATTCACCGGCTGATGGAGCCCGAGCATTAGTCATAAAAACGTGCCCCGCACGCCGGGGCCGTGCTAGACCGGCGCCCGCATGAACCCTCGTCCGAACGACCTGAGAGCGGCCCTGCCCGCGCTGACCGCGAAACCGCGCGGCGACTGGGCGATTATCCGACGCCTGCTGCGCGATTACCTCGGCGGCAAATGGGGCCTTCTCGCCTTCGGCGTGTTCTGCATGGTGATTTCGGCGGCCATGAACGGCGCACTGGCCGGCATCATCAATCCGGCGATCAAGCGCATCTTCATACTGAAGCACAGTGCCGACCTCTTGCGCATTCCGCTGGAGATCATGGGCGTTATCATCCTGCGCGCCGCGGCCGGCTTCGGCGAACAGTCCATCACCAACACGATCGCGGAACGCATCAGCGCCGACGTGCAGCGCGACATGTTCCGCAGCCAGATCCGGCTCGACATCGGTGGACTGAACGCCGTGCACTCGTCGGACATGATTTCGAAATTTCTCTACGACACGACGCTGCTGCGCAACGCCGTCACACGCGGCTTGCTCGGCATGGGCCGCGAGGTGCTGACGCTGATCGCGATGCTGGTGGTGATGTTCTGGCAGAACTGGGAGCTGACGATCATCTCCCTGCTGCTTCTACCGCCCGTCGCATGGATCACCGACAAGATCGGCCGCTCCCTGCGCAAATCCTCGACGCGCGGCATGGAAGAGACCAGCACGCTCTCCAAGACACTCACGGAGGCGCTCACCGGGCGGCGCATCGTCAAAGCATACAATCTCGAAGATCATGTGACGGAGATCGCCGAAGAGCGCATCACCAAACGGTTGCGCTATCTTCTGAAAGCCGTGCGCACGCGTTCGGCGGCCGTGCCCGCAACGGACCTGATCGGCGGCATCGCGGCGGCGATCACCGTCGCCATCGCGGGCTATCTTGGCATCCATGGCCATCTGGCCATCAACCAGTTCGCGGCCTTCGTCGCGGCGATGCTGCTGGCGCAGCAGCCCGTGCGCAATCTGAGCCAGCTCCAGACGGTTTCGACCGAGGGCCTTGCGGCGGCCAATCGCATCTTCGCGGTGATCGACGCCAAGCCGGATATTTTCGACAAGCCGGGGGCCAAGCCGCTTGCTGTCGCGCGCGGCGGCGCCGTGCGCTTCGATCGCGTATCCTTCCGATACAATCTCGAAGCGCAGGCGCTGGAAGATGTTTCGCTGGAAGTGATGCCCGGGCAGAAGATCGCCCTTGTCGGGCCTTCCGGCGCCGGCAAGACGACACTTTTCAATCTCCTGTTGCGCTTTCATGACATCGACAGCGGCAGCATCACCATCGACGGGCAGGATATTCGCGACATCACTCTTCTTTCGCTGCGCGAGCACATCGCGCTGGTGACGCAGGAGCCGATCCTGTTCGACGAATCCATCGCCGAAAACATCGCCCAGGGCCGCCGGGACGCGACGCGGCAGGAAATCATCGAAGCGGCGCAGGCCGCCGCCGCGCATGACTTCATCAGCGCGCAAGCGGACGGTTACGATTCCCAGGTTGGCGAACGCGGGTTGAAGCTTTCCGGCGGCCAACGCCAGCGCATCGCCATCGCCCGCGCCATGCTGCGCAACGCGCCGATCCTACTGCTCGACGAAGCCACTTCCGCGCTCGACACCGAAAGCGAACGGCAGGTGCAGGAAGCGCTTTCGCATCTGATGGAGGGGCGCACGACCATTGTGATCGCGCACCGCTTGTCCACCGTTCTCGATGCCGACCGGATCTACGTCATGGATCACGGCCGCATTGTGGAATCGGGCACCCATTCCGAACTGATGTCGCAAAACGGCCTCTACGCGCGCCTCTATCATCGCGGCCTCGACGACCGGGAGCCGAGCTGAATGGCGCCGCCGCTGGGGCTTGCGGCCTACCGGCTGGCCACGACGGCGCTTGCGCCGGCCGTTCCCTTTTTCCTGCGCCAGCGCGCGCTGCGCGGCAAGGAAGATACACTGCGCATGCGCGAGCGGCTCGGCCATGCCAGCGTCGAACGCCCCGAAGGCCGGCTGATCTGGATCCATGGCGCCAGCGTGGGCGAAAGCGTCGCCGCCTTGCCGCTCATCGAAGCCTTCCTCAAATCCGGAAACAATGCGCTCGTCACCAGTGGCACGGTGACAAGCGCGAAGCTGATGGCCGAGCGGCTGCCCACCGGGGCGATCCATCAATATGCACCGGTCGATACGCCCGCCGCCGCGAAGCGCTTTCTCGCGCATTGGCGGCCGGACGCCGGATTGTTCGTGGAATCCGAATTGTGGCCGAACCTTCTCTATCGCGCCGGCGGACAGGGCGTGAAGCTTGCGCTGGTGAACGGCCGCATGTCGGAGCGTTCGTTCCGGGGATGGCGGCGTGCGCCCCGCGTGGCAAAAGCACTGCTGTCGCAATTCGATATCTGCCTTGCGCAAGATGCCGAGACGGCGAACCGCCTGAAACTTCTGGGTGCGCCGCGCGTCGAAATCACCGGCAGCCTCAAAGCCGATGCACCGCCCCTGCCCGCCGACGAAACCAAGCTTGCAGCATTGAAAAATGCAATTGGCGCGCGGCCCGTGCTGTTGGCTTCCAGCACGCATCCTGGCGAGGATGAAACCATCCTTCCGGCGCAGGACAAGCTTCGCGAAGATTATGCCGACCTGCTCACCATCATCGCACCGCGCCATCCCGAACGCGGCGCGGACATCGCGATGCTGTGCGGATCCCGGCCCGTTGTGCGCCGCTCCGAAGGGCAACTGCCCGCGCGCGACACACAAGTCTATATCGCGGACACCATCGGCGAACTGGGGCTGTTGTATCGCCTTTCACCTTTTACGTTCGTGGGGGGCAGCCTGATCCGGCACGGGGGGCAAAATCCGCTGGAGCCGGCGCGGCTCGGATGCGCGGTGTTGACCGGCCCGTATACCGGCAATTTCACGCAGGCTTATGACGCGATCCTCGCCGCACAAGGCGCAGGCCGCGTGTGCTCGACGGCGGAAATCGCCGCGATGGCGAAAAGGTTGATCGAACATCCGAATGAAGCCAAAACAATGGGCGAAGCCGCGGCGCGCGCGGCAGCGGCGCTCGGGGGTGCCGTCGTAAAGACGATTACGGCGATAGAGGCCCTTCTGCATGCGCACCCCTGAGTTCTGGCAGCAAAAAGACTATATGGCCAAGCTCGCGGTTGCGCTTCTGACTCCCGTGGGATGGGCGTATGGCGCGACGGTCGCCTGGAAAGCTTCCAACGCGCGGCCCTTTCGCGCGGCGGCGAAAACGATTTGCGTCGGCAATCTGACAGCCGGCGGTTCGGGAAAAACGCCCATCGCCATCGCCATTGCGCGCGCGCTTATCGCGCGGCAGAAGCGAACAATGATCTTGACGCGCGGCTATGGCGGAAAGATGCACGGCCCTGGCATCGTCGATCCGGCGCATGACACATTCGAGGAGACTGGAGACGAAGCCCTTCTTCTCGCAGGCGCAGCGCCCGTCATCGTCTCGCGCAACCGCGCCGCCGGCGCGACGCTTGCCGATACCGAGCGCGCGGACGTCATCGTCATGGACGACGGACACCAGAATTTTTCGCTGGTGAAAGATCTCTCCATCATCGTGGTCGATGCACAGACCGGATTCGGCAATGGACGCATTCTTCCGGCGGGGCCGTTGCGCGAAAACGTGACGCTCGGTCTTGCGCGCGCGCAAGCGGTGGTATTGGTCGGTGACGGCGCGCCAAATCTGCCAGGTTTCAACGGACCGGTGCTGCGGGCAAGGCTTGTTCCCGTCGATGCGCCCGGTGTTGCCGGACAGCGCGTGTTGGCCTTCGCGGGCATCGGACGGCCGGAGAAATTCTTCGCGACCTTGCGCGCGCTGGGCGCGGAAATCGTCGAGACGCGCGCCTATGAAGACCATCACGCTTACACCGCCGCCGAATTCGCCCGGCTTCGGGTGCGGGCAAAGGCTTTGAACGCATCGCTGGTTACAACCGAGAAAGATTTCGTGCGGTTGACCCCGGCGGAGCGCGAAGACGTTCGGTTTATTCCCGTGCGCGCGGCGTTCGAGGACCGGGCGGCGCTGGACGCGCTGCTTGACAGGGTCGCCCCGCGCACGCCATAGCGCCAGAAGATGAGCGAGATCGCGCCGATCCCGAAAATGCCCTTTGCCACGATGCTGCGCTATCGCGTGGAAGCGGCGGTGTTCTTTGCTTTCATCGGCTTTTTCAAACTGTTCGGACTGGATGGCGCGTCGGCGCTGGGCGGCTGGCTTGGCCGCAATATCTTCTATCGCACGCGCACCTCGCAACGCGGGCGCGACAATCTCCAGAAGGCTTATCCGGAAAAGAGCAGTGCCGAGATCGAGGCGATCCTGCTTGAGATGTGGGACAATCTTGGCCGCACCGTCGCGGAATATGCGCATCTCGACAAGCTCTCGATGCATGGGCCCGATCCGCGGTTGCAGGTCGCCAATTTGGAGATTGTCGACAAAGCAGTCGCGAGCGGCAAAGGCGTGATGTTCGTGTCGGGCCATTTCGCAAACTGGGAGACGATGCCGTTCGCTGCCGCCCAGTACGGCGTGGAGGGTGGCGAGGTCTATCGCCCGCTGAACAATCCCTATGTCGATCGCTGGATGGTGCGTCAGCGCATGGCGAACGGCCCGAAAGACCAGATCGCGAAAGGCGCGCAAGGCACGCGGCGCATCTTCTCGCTGCTGCGCGCGGGGAAAGCCATTTTCATTCTCGTGGATCAAAAGACGAATGAAGGCCTGCCCGCGCCGTTCTTCGGCCGCGACGCCATGACGACGCCCGCTCCGGCAGCGCTGGCGCTCAAACTAAACTGCATCATTCTACCCACATCCAACGAACGGCTGAGTGGCGCGCGCTTCCGCGTGACAATTCATCCGCCGCTTGAATTCGCGCCGGGCGGTGATCACGACCAGGACATGCATCGGTTGACCATCCAGATCACCGAAAGCATCGAGCAGATGGTCCGTTCGCGCCCGTCGCAATGGTTGTGGATTCACCGCCGCTGGCCGAAACCGGGCGACAAGATCCGCAGCAAGCGTGCCAAGGCACTGGCCGCGCAATCGGAAACCTAACTCTTCTCCGGCAGGGGCGTGCGCGCCGATAGCGACGGATCGAGCCGGACGCTGAACCAGTTCATTTGCCAATGCAGATGCGGGCCTGTCGCGCGGCCGGTGTGTCCGATATTACCGATCTGTTGCCCGCGCGCGACGGCATCGCCCGGCTTCACCAACTGTTTTGATTGGTGCATGTAGCCGGTGAACACACCGTGGCCGTGATCGAGTAGCGTGTAGCCGCCTTCCAGGAAAAATTGATCGGCAATCAGGACCGTACCGCTCGCGGGCGCATGGATCGGCGCACCTTCGCCACCCGCGATGTCCACGCCCATATGTGGTGCCGAGGGCACGTCGTTCAGAATGCGCTGGCTGCCGAACAACCCGGAGATGATGCCCTTCGCAGGCCAATCGAACGGTTCGGCAAAATAAGAAAGATCGCTGTCGGTCTTTCGCGCGGCATAGACCTGCGCGTGCTCGCGCTGGATGCGCGCGACGATATCCGGCGCGGAGGGATGGGCGATCTGCGGCGGCAATCCGCTGATGCGCTGAATCTCATATTGCCGCGCCGACGGCATGACATCGCGGGATTCCGTCGAACCGTCGGCGAACACGGCGGAGAGCGTGCTTGGCTTCGTCTGATCGTATTCGAAACCGAAGGCGAAGCTTCCATCCGGTGCGACGCGCACGATGCGTGCATCGACCTTGAGGTTCGTGCCCGGCGGTGCTTTTCCGATGACGAGGCTGCCCTGCTCCATCTTGCCGGTCAGCGAAATACGCGAACTCTGCGCGCGTGCATGGGAAGCCAGTAGCGTCGTCGCGGCGGCGCTGATGACGAACGCGCGGCGATGGATCATTTCGGCGTGCCGCCGGTTTCCTGAAAGCGCTTCAACGCGATCGCGGCGGTGGCATAAGCCTCCTGCAGATCGACATTCCAGTAGCGCAGCGCGTCGAGCGGAATCTGCGTGCCAGTGACGGCACAGATCACAAACGATCCCGGCTTCACGACATGATATTCGCCGTCGAGATATTCGAGGTCGGCCTGCCCTTCGGCGCGGAAATCACGGTCCATCTTGTTCATGGCTCATTCTAACACGGCGGCAGGGCTTCAAAACAAGTCGCCCTGGCCGGCTTTCGGCCTTGTCATATGCGGTTTTGACGCCGCAGGCGGGGACGTGGACGCACCGCCTGCCGTCGCCTCGCGCGTGCCATCCGCGAAGGTAAGCGATAGCCGTTCGCCGGCCTGCACCGCATCGGCCCGGCGGCGAATGGAACCGTCAGCAACGCCGCCGCTTCGCCGAAAGCGCGGCGATGTTCCTGCAGATTGCGGCGCAAAGCGCTGCCGAGTTTGTCGGAAGCGACGTCGAGCCGCTGTTGCGGCTGCGCGAACAGTTGATCCGCGCGCGGCAACACGCGTGCAAGCTGCGACAGATGCGTGCGGCGCGTGGTGATGCCGCGCGTGAAGCAGTTGAGAACACGGCGCTCGAAATCCAGCGTCTGCGACAGAAGATCCGCGCGCACCGGCACCGCCATCTCGGCGGCGGCCGTCGGTGTCGGCGCGCGGCGGTCGGAGGCGAAATCGATCAGCGTGGTATCGGTTTCGTGGCCGACGGCGGAGATGAGCGGGATCGCGCTTTCGGCAGCCGCGCGCACCACGATCTCCTCGTTGAACGCCATCAAATCTTCGATGGAGCCGCCGCCACGTCCTACGATGAGCAAATCGGGACGCGGTATCGCGCCGCCCACGGCAAGCGCGTTGAACCCGCGAATGGCGGCGGGGACTTCGGCGGCGGCACGCTCGCCCTGCACGGCCACGTCCAGATGATGGCATTGAGAACGGCCTTATCGTCCTTCAGGTCGAAATAGGTGTGGCCGGACGAGGCCAGTTTCAGGCCGCTGATCTCGCCCCTCACCCGCACAAAGGGGAAGGAATCCTCGACTGCGCGCTTCAGGGCGCCCGCGATCTCGCTGACGCTGTATTCGGGCAAATTGGGCTTGGTGGCGGCTTCGGACATGATTCACAGATGATATAGGAACGGCGCTTGAATCCACCCCTCCCTTCCCGGAAGTTCGGCCCATGAAAGTCCTTCTCATCGGTTCCGGCGGGCGCGAGCACGCGCTGGCCTGGGCGCTATCCGCCAGTCCGCTGCTGACCAAGCTTTATTGCGCGCCGGGCAATGCCGGAATCGCGCAGGTGGCCGAATGTGTCCCCATCGCGGCCATGGATTTCGACAAGCTGGTGGGCTTCGGGAAAGAGAAGCAGATCGATTTCGTCGTCATCGCGCCGGACAATCCGCTGGTCGGCGGGCTTTGGGACCGGTTCGAGGCGGAAGGCATTCGCGCCAGCGGGCCCAGCGGCAAAGGCGCGATCCTCGAAGGCTCCAAGGGCTTTGTGAAAGATCTCTGCCGCGAGATCGGGATTCCCACGGCGGCCTATCAGCGCTTTCGCGATGCGGCTTCGGCCAAAGCGTTCGCCGATACGCTGGGCTTGCCGGCCGTCATCAAGGCGGATGGGCTGGCGCTCGGCAAAGGCGTGATCATCGCGGAGACGAAAGCGGATGCCGGCAAGGCCATCGATTTCATGTTCGAAGGTGGCTTCGGTGAAAGCGGCAGCGAAGTCGTCGTCGAAGAATTCATGCAAGGCGAGGAAGCGAGCTTCTTTGCGCTCAGCGACGGCGAAACGGCGATCCCGCTCGTGGGCGCGCAGGACCACAAGCGCGCTTTCGATGGCGACAAAGGGCCTAACACCGGCGGCATGGGCGCGTACTCGCCTGCTCCGGTTCTGCCACCCTCGTTACAACAAATCGCGATGGACAAATTCATCAAGCCGACCGTTGCCGCGATGGCCGAACGCGGGCGCAGCTATCAGGGCGTCCTGTATCTGGGACTGATGATCACGAAGGATGGACCGAAGCTGGTCGAATACAATTGCCGCTTCGGCGATCCGGAATGCCAGGTTCTGATGCCGCGGCTGAAATCGGATCTGCTCACCACGCTCATCGCCATGCGCGATGGGCAATTGCACAATCTCGACCTGCGCTGGAGCGATGAGACCGCGCTGACCGTGGTGATGGCATCGAAAGGCTATCCGGGCGAGTACGCCAAGGGCACGGAAATCCGAAATCTTGACGCCGCGTCCGCAGTGGAAGGCGTGCAGATTTTTCATGCCGGCACGGAACGGCGCGATGGCAAACTTCTCGCCATCGGCGGACGGGTGCTCAACATCACGGCACTGGGAAAGACCGTGGCGGAGGCGCAAACGCGCGCTTACAAGGCCGTCGATCTGATCGATTGGCCCGGCGGTTTCTGCCGCCGTGACATTGGCTGGCGCGCATTGTCCCGCAACTGATCCAAAGGCTTGTGCGACTGCGCCGGTCCGTCCCAAAATAGCCGAAAGATATCGGGAGCACGCCTATGGCCGACGCCGCGACAGACGATCGCCAGGAGAAGTTTTCAGGCACCAAGGAAGTGTCTGAAAGCCATCGCTTCGATGAGAAGAAGCTTGAGGCCTATCTCGCCGAGCGCATCGACGGCTTTCAGACGCCGATGGAAGTGCGCCAGTTCAAGGGCGGCCAGTCCAACCCGACCTACAAGCTGATCACGCCGAACCGCAATTATGTTCTGCGCCGCAAGCCGCCGGGAAAGCTGCTGCCGAGCGCGCATGCCGTGGATCGCGAATACCGCATCATCGCGGCATTGCATCCGACCGGCTTCCCGGTCGCCAAGCCTTACCTGCTGTGCGAAGACGAGAGCATCATCGGCACAATGTTCTATGTGATGGATTGCGTGGAGGGCCGCATCTATTGGGGGCCGATGCTGCCCGACCAGACGCCGAAACAGCGCGGCCAGATCTACGACGCGATGAACGAAACTTTCGCACGGCTGCACAACATCGATTGGGAAAAGCTGGGCCTGCAGGATTACGGCAAACCCGGCAATTATGTCGGCCGCCAGGTTTCGCGCTGGACGAAGCAGTATAAAGCCTCGGAGACCGAGCACATTCCAGAGATGGAAAAGCTGATCGAATGGCTGCCGGCGCATCTGCCGACCGACGCGCGCGACAGCATCGTTCATGGCGACTATCGTCTCGACAACATGATCCTGCATCCAACCGAGCCGAAGGTGATCGCGGTGCTGGATTGGGAACTTTGCACCATCGGCGACCCGATGGCGGACTTCACCTACCATCTGATGCAATGGCAGATGCCTGGCGGCGTCTCCAGCGGCGGGAGCCTGCTGGACGCGGATTTCAAGGCGCTGGGAATCCCGGACAAGGACACCTACACGGCGGCTTACTGCAAGCGCACACACCGCGATTCCATCCCGAATATGGATTACTACGCGGCCTATAATTTTTTCCGTCTCGCCGGCATCCTTCAGGGCATCGTGGGTCGCGTGCGCGACGGCACGGCCAACAGCGCGCACGCGGCCCAAAACGCATCGGGCGTGCGCCCGCTGGCCGAACGCGCATGGGAATACGCCAGGCGCGCGGGCGCGCCGGGGTAAGTAGAGGCGCAGTTTCACCAAACTCTGTTGGTTAAACGTCACTTAACGACAGTAAAACGACAACAACGACTCCAGCAGTTTGAAAGCGTTGCTTAACGTCGCGCGCCTATGGTTGTGGCGGGATAAACCCTTCCGGAACCAGGGGTCGGATGACGCCGGGCAACACACCAGAATCCGCAACGCGGGAATCCGCGTTCGAAGCCGAGCTTGCCGCCGAGCGCTTGCAATTCGGCCTGGCGGAGCGCGCGGCCAAGTTCGGTTATTGGCGCCAGCGCCTCACCGATGGGCACACCATGTGGTCGCCGGGGATGTACCGGCTGTTGAACATCGACGAGAGCCAGAAGCCGGACATGAACTGGCTCCTGTCTCAGATCCTCGACGAGGATGCCGCCAACATCGCGCAGACGATAACAAACGCGATCAAAACGCGGTCCGGCTTCTATTATCGTTCGCGCCCCAAGGATCCTTCCAATCCGGCAACTTACGTCGACACGCATGGCGAGGTCGATATCGGGCCTGACGGCCGCGTGATGTCTGTGATCGGTGTTTGCCACGATGTCACCCAGCAGGTGATCGCGGAGACCGCGCGCGCCGCCGCCGAAGACCGTTATCGCGTGATGACCGAGCAGGCCTCCGACATCATCATGTTCTATGACCCGGAGGGACGCATCCTGTTCGCATCCCTTGCGCTTCAGAACATCCTCGGACGCACGCCGGCGGAAATCGAGACCGGACATTTCGTCGAACTTACGCACCCCGATGACCGGCCACAGGCACAGGCGCTCCGGGAAAAGCTCAAGCCGGGTGAAGTTCGCGCGGCGACCTATCGCATGCGCCATCGCGACGGACACTACGTCTGGATAGAAAGCAATGTGCGCGGCGTTTTCGATGAGGGATCCGAAGAGCCGAAAAACATCATCAGCGTTTCCCGCGACGTCAGCGAGCGCAAGGCGGATGAGATGAAGATGAAGGCCGCGCGGGAAGAGGCGGAAGCGGCCAGCAAGGCGAAGTCGGCGTTCCTCGCCAGCATGAGTCACGAACTGCGCACACCGCTCAACGCCATCATCGGCTTTTCGGACATCATGCGCGATGAGATGTTCGGGCCCATAGGCAATCCGCGCTACAGCGAATATGTGGGATTGATCCGCGATTCCGGGCAGATGCTGCTCGACCTCATTGCCGACATTCTCGACACGGCCAAGATCGAGGCCGGCAAGATGGAAATGAATTTCGATCAGGCCGATCTGGCCAACATCCTGGAAGACTGCGCGCGGATGCTGGCCCAGCGCGCCCGCGACAACGGCATCCAGATGGCGATGGAAGTTCCCGAGGCGGGTCTGCCGCTGATGGCCGACCGCCGGGCACTCAAGCAGATCGTGCTCAACCTGCTCTCCAACGCGCTGAAATTCACGCAGCGCGGCGGGCATGTCTGGATCAAGGCGTCCTGTGACGGCGAATTCGTGGTGCTCTCGGTGCGCGATGATGGCATCGGCATTCCATCGGAAGCCCTGCCCCGCCTTGGCCGCGCCTTTGAACAGGTCGCGACCGATCCGATGATCAGCAAGACAGGCACCGGCCTTGGCCTGGCGCTTGTGCGCGCGCTGTCCGAAAAGCATGGCGGTGACATGCAGATCAATAGTGTTGAGAGCGAAGGCACGACGGTTGTCGTCCGGCTCGCGCTCACGCCACCCGTGGAACGGGCCGAAGCGGCCTGAAACGCAAATGGCGGATGGTTTCCCATCCGCCACGTGCATTCTTCAAAACGATCGGCGAATTATTCCGCGGCTGCCAGCTTCGGCGGGCGCTGGAAATGCTTGCCATATTCCAGGCGCGCGATCGTGCGGCAGTGGACTTCATCGGGACCATCCGCAAGACGCAGCGTGCGCTGGCCGGCATACATGCGCGCAAGCCCCGGATCGGTGGTCACGCCCGCGCCGCCCCAAGCCTGGATCGCATCATCGATGATCTTCAGCGCCATGCGCGGCGCCGCGACCTTGATCTCCGCGATTTCGAGGCGGGCGACCTTGTTGCCGACCTTGTCCATCATGTCGGCCGCCTTCAGCGTCAGCAGGCGGCACATGTCGATATTGATGCGGGCTTCGGCGACGCGCTGTTCCCACACCGAATGCTCGGCGATGCGCTTGCCGAACGCGACGCGGGCGTGCAGGCGCTGCACCATCGAAGCCAGTGCGCGCTCGGCAACGCCAATGGTGCGCATGCAGTGATGGATGCGGCCCGGCCCGAGACGGCCCTGCGCGATCTCGAAGCCGCGGCCTTCGCCCAGAACCATGTTCTCGACCGGCACCTTCACGTTCTTCAGCTCGACTTCGCCATGACCGTGCGGCGCGTCGTCATAGCCGAACACCGGCAGCATGCGCTTCACCGTCACGCCGGGCGCATCGCGCTCGACAAGGATCTGCGACTGCTGGCTGTGACGGTCGCCGTCCTGGGTGTTTTTGCCCATGACGATCATGATCTTGCAGCGCGGGTCACCCACGCCCGACGACCACCATTTCGTGCCGTTGACGATATAGTGATCGCCTTTGCGCTCAATGCTGGTTTCGATGTTCGTGGCATCCGAAGAGGCGACGGCCGGTTCGGTCATCAGGAATGCCGAACGGATTTCGCCGGCAAGGAGCGGCTTCAGCCACTTGTCCTGCTGATAAGGTGAGCCGTAACGCTCCAGCACTTCCATGTTGCCGGTATCCGGCGCCGAGCAGTTGAACACCTCCGACGCGAAGCCGACGCGGCCCATCAGCTCGGCAAGCGGCGCATATTCGAGGTTGGTGAGGCCGGCGCCGTGCGCGCTTTCGTTCAGAAAGAAATTCCAAAGGCCCTGCTTCCTGGCCTTTTCCTTCAGCTCTTCCACGACCGGCACGACGATCCAGGGATTGCCCTTCTTGCGGGCCTCATCCATCTGCGCGTTGTAAGTCGCCTCGGCAGGATAGATGTGGGCATCCATGAAGTCGCCGACGCGCTTCATCCATTCCCGTTGCTTGGGCGAATAGTCGAAATCCATTGTGTCCTCCGAACGGGGCCTTCCGGCCCTTCCTGTTTCCAATAGGTGTGACAGGACTTTAGCGGCGGGTTCCGGGGTCCGCTAGGCGGCCGGGGGCGGCCATTTGACAGCCGCGTTCCCAAGCGGCAAGCAGCGGCCATGCTGCTTTGGTTCGGGATATTCCTGCTCGCGGCGGGACTTGCCAGTTTCGCCGTGGACCGGTGGACCGCGCATTTTTTCCACGATCGCATCCATATCCGGTTGCATAGACGTATCGCCCGGACCACCGACTGGGCCAAAGGCGCCTATTGGCTGGCGCTCTCCACCACCGTCTTCCTGGTGTCACAGGTGGGGATTTGGCTTTGGGGCGCCACGCCGCTGTTGCACCTGTGGGCCGACACATCCCTCGCCTATCTGGCGAGCCTCGCGATCGGGAGCATCATCCTGCACAGCATCAAAACCCTGCTCGGCCGCCGCCGCCCACGAGATGAGCTGGAACTGAAGCTGTTCGGCTTCAGGCCATTCCACTTCGATCTGCAATACGACTCCTTCCCCTCGGGCCACGCATTGACGATCTTCTGCGTTGCTGTGATCGCAAGCGCTGTGATGCCCATGCTGGCGCCGCTATGGTTTGCCATCGCGCTTTACCTGGCGCTGACGCGGGCATTCCTGAATGCGCATTTTCTCAGCGACGTTTTCATCGGATCTGCCGTCGGCCTTCTTACCGCACGCGAGATCGTGTTGTATCTGTTCCCTAGCCTCTTCCAACCTTGGTTTTGAGATATGTATGAAGTGCTGACCGACCCGCGCGCATGGGAAAGCCTCGCCGCACTGACCCTGCTGGAAATCGTGCTGGGTATCGACAACATATTGTTCCTGTCGATTGTTTCGGGTCAGCTTCCAAAAGCGCAGCAGCCCCGCGCGCGCGGCATTGGCCTCGCTGTCGCCCTCATCATGCGCATCGCGCTTCTGACCGGCATCGCCTGGGTGATGTCGCTGTCGGAACCGTTCGTGACGATTTTGGGTCAAGGCATTTCCTGGCGCGACGTGATCCTCGGCACCGGCGGCTTGTTCCTGATCTACAAAGGCACAACGGAAATCCACCTCTTGACGGCGGGTGAGGAAGAGTTCGAACACAAGGCCGCGCGATCCTTCATGGCCGTCATCATTCAGATCGGATTGTTCGATCTGGTGTTCTCGCTGGATTCGGTGATCACGGCGGTGGGCATGGCCGAACACCTGGAGGTGATGATCGCAGCCATCGTGCTGGCGATGGCGCTGATGCTGGTGGCTTCCGGCCCCGTCTCCAAGTTCATCGAGGAGAACCCAAGCGTCAAAATACTGGGGTTGAGCTTCCTGCTGCTGATCGGTATCGCGCTTGTGGCGGACGCCGCGCATTTCCACATTCCACGCGGCTATCTCTACTTCGCGGTCGCTTTCTCGGCGCTGGTCGAAGCGTTCAACCAGTTCGCCTCGCGCCGAAAGAAAAAGAAAAGCAACCAGCGTCGGCGCTGATCCGCCCCAGCGATTCCAGGCATTCTGCGCTCCGGCCATTTGAAATCGCTATTCGGCCGGCCCTTTCATGAGAATGACCGGCGCAGTATCGGGCGCGACAGGCGCGGCATCTGAAACATCGCTGTCCTGCGCCTCGGCGCGGCGGCGTTCGATCTCCGCGCGATACGTGCGCTGTTTAGCCTCGTCGATAGGAAAGCCCAGCGTCAAAACGAGGCTGACAAACCCAAGAATAACCGGAAGCGCGACAAAAACGATGCGCAGATGCTCCGGGAGATTGGCCGGAACATGCGCCACCTTGGGATCGAAACCGATGAGCGAAAGGGCAACGAAGGTGATGAATACCGAAAGCCCCACGCCGAACTTGGCGGTGAGCGACAGGAAGGAATACATCAAGCCCGCGCGTTCCGCATGATTCTCCGCCGTGTCGGCATCGGCCACATCGGCCATCATCGAGCGGATCAGAAAGGCCGGCGCGCCATAATTCGCGCCGCTCAATGCCAAAACCAGCGCCGCCACCCATACATTTCCGGCAGGGATGATGAACAGCAAAGGTGCCACGCAGAAGCCGAAAACATATGCGGTGATCAGCGCACGGTGTTTGCCGATACGGCGCGACAGCGCCATCCATAACGGCGTGCAGATAACGCCTGTGATGAAATAGATCATCAGCAGCGTGTTGGCTTCCTTCGGCAAGTCGAGCGCGATGCGCGCGAAATAGAAGAACATCGCGCCGCGCGCGCCCTGATTGAGCGATTCCGTGAAATCGATGCCCATGACCTGAACCATCGCGCGGTTCTTGAACAAGAAACGCAATGTCGGCAAAAGCGGCGCATGCGCGCTGAGCTTCACCTCGGGTTCGGGCACTCTTGCGACGCATAAGCCAACGCCAAGCGCCAGGGTCACGACGGAAAAGATCGCCATAGCCATGATCTGCGTGGAATGCAGTGTCACGCCCATATGTTCGAGAAGCGCCGGCAGCACCAGCACGCCCATCATGCCGGCAACGGTTGCAGCCTGCGACCAGCCATAAATGCGCGTGCGTTCGTGATAATCGCTGCTGAGTTCCGAGCCCCAGGACAAATGCGGGATGACGCACATCGACCAGCCGAGATACATCACAAACAGGCTCACCCCGAGATGCATCGGGCTGACCGGCCCACCAGGCACGAACACCATCCAAATTCCGATGGCGAGAAGCGGGGCGCCCAACGCAAGCATAGGACGGCGGCGCCCGAAACGTGTCTTTAGCCGATCGCTGATATAACCCGCCACCGGATCGATCACGATATCCAGCGTGCGCAATATCGTGAAGACGGCACCCGTGACGACGAGGCTGAGACCCATCTCCTTCGAGGCATAGAAGTTGGGCAGATGCACGACCAGCGGCATGCCGACCGCGGCGAGCGCAAGGCTCGGAAAGACATAGGAAATCAGCGTAAGAAATCCAACGCGACCAGAATTGGGGCTGGCCGACCCACTCGACCGCGGCATGCTCAAGCCGCGCGGAAGCGTTGAACGAGCGGACGTTCTTTTTCAATGAAGCCTTTGAAGGACGGCCGCGCGTGAATCCGCTGGCCATACGCCGCGAGCTTGGGCCAGCGCTTGGCATCCACGGTTTCGCCGGCATGGTCGAAATTGACCAGCATGGTGCCCACGGTGACATCGGCAATGCTGAAGGCATTGCCGACGAAATATTCGCGATCGCCTATCTCTTTTTCGAGATAGTCGAATAACGGCGGCAGCTTCTCGGTCATCGTTGCCGCGCAAAGCGCCTCGTCCGGCTGCTGCTTCATCATCTTCTTGACGACGCGCTGGAAGAACAGCCCCGGGCCGATGGTCTGGGCCAGGATCGAATCCGCATACTCCTCATACCAAAGCGCGCGGGCGCGCAGGAACGGATCCTTGGGATAAAGCGGCGGATTGGGAAATTTGTGCTCGAGATAGTCGCAGATGACCGAAGAATCCGAGAGCGTGTTCGGTTCCGGCTGGTCCGTGTCACGAAGAACGGGAATGCGCTTCAGGGGGCTGATCGTCAGAAATTCCGGCGGCGGGGCGAAGGGATTGACGTTTTCGACCGTGAACTCGACGCCCTTTTCGGCCATCACCACGCAGACTTTGCGCACAAAAGGCGACAGCGAACCGCCATAGACGATCAAAGCCATGCACATCTCCCTTGAAACGCCGTGTCTTTTCGCCGGCCGCTGACAGCTTGTCAGATTTTGCAAGGACGGATCAAGCGGGCGCTTCAACTTTCAGCTTCTGGCTGCGCTCGGGAGGCATGTTGTCGTACATATCAGCGATCAGATCGCTTTTGAGCGTGCGATGGCGGGGATTGTTCCAGAGATTCTCCCACTGCCGTGGGTCCGCATCCAGGTTGTAAAGCTCGCCCTCCGTGCCGTCATATTTAATGTTGGTGGTGATGCCGGCGAATTGCGGCCAGCTTTCCTCCAGCCCATTTGGCTGGCCCGGCGTAGACGGTTCGTACTTTGTAAGCACAAACCCGTCACGATAAATTGAGCGGAAATGAAAGCCATAGCCGGGAAACTGGCTGTCCCATTCGCAGAATGCGCGCTGGCGCGAGCTATCTTCCGACAATCTCTACCGGCTGATTGACGGTGGCCGGCTTCACGTTCGCGTTTGGCGCGGGCCGCCAGATGAACGGCAGGCGCATCAGCGCATCCACATGCCAGGGGCCTTTGTAGACGAAGCCGAAATCGCCCTGCAGTTCGCCATGGTCCGTGGTGAAAATCACATCGGTGTCGTCATTCCAGCCGCGCGCTTTGATCTGCGCCATGACCTTGCCGATCGCTTCGTCGATCAGCTCGTTCATCACGTGAACCTTGGCGTTGATCTCGCGGATGTTGTCGTCCGTGAGCTGTTGCGGTGTGAAATTCATCGGACCGCCCTCGATATTGGCGAACTTGCCTTCGTAATAGGCAAGCCAGTGCGCCGGCTTTTGCGCCAACACCTTGCGGATCGCGTCCGGTGATCCGGGGTGGCCATCCGGCAAAGGCAAATCACGCCAATCACAACGCGGGTTCTCCGACTTCGGCGGATCCCACGGATGATGCGGATCCGGAAAACTAAGCCACAGGAACCAATCGTCTTCGCCGTCAAGGTTCTTCAGCCAATCGACAGCAAGGCCCGCGAGCCAGTCGGTATGGTAGGCTTCACGCGGCATGGCGTTGTTGCTGGTTTCCGGGGCGTTTGTATCCCCGCCGCCAGCTGCGTTCAGAAGCGGCGGCGCCGAGTTGAAATATTCCGGAAAATTCTTCTGCACCCAGCGGCCATAATGGCCCACGGGCTGACCGCGAAAATTGGCGACGTGCATCGCATGGATCGCATAGTCGAAACCGCGCCACGGACCGAAATCGCCTGTCATCTGGCGACGGTTCTCCGCCCATTTTCCCGCTGTGTCGAAAGCCGGCTCAAAATGCGCTTTGCCAACCAGAGCTGTCTTGTAACCCGCCTTATCCTTCAGAAATTGCGCAACGCTGGGCGCGGTTTCCGGCAATGCGACACCGTTCGAGAACACGCCATGCGTGCGGACATATTGCCCGGTCAGCATCGTGGAGCGGGCCGGCATGCAAACCGTGTTCTGATTGTAAGCGCGGGTGTAATTGATGCCCGCCTTCGCCAGCGCGTCGATATTCGGCGTGCGACAGAATTTATTGCCGTTCACGCCCAGTGAATCGAAACGTTGCTGGTCTGTCGTGATAAAAAGGATTTTCCGGCCCAACTCAGCCTCCCAGCGGTTTGAGACAGCCGGCGCGATCGAGAACGGCGGCGGCCTTCTTTTTCGATTCCGGATCGAGTTTGGAAAAGGCCCAACGCAATTCGGCGAGGCATTTCACCTGATATCGGAAAGCGCCCTGCGTGTAGGTATGTCCCAACAGGTTGGCAGTAAAAGTTTCTCCCTTCCTGGACACCGCCTCAGCATTGGCGAGCAGGAATGGGAAATAGATTTCGCCCGCAAGCGTCAGCAGGCCCGTCACCGCATCGGGAAGCGGTGCATCAGGATCACGCCATTCGCCTTCGAGGCCAGATGCATCATCCAGATTGGCGAGCCAGCGGAACGTGAAAGGATAGTCAGACCGCATCAGATCCTGCGGCGTTGGATCGACGGCGAGTTGCGACAATTGTCCAAGCCAGCCGAAATCGGCAAGCGAAGGCCGCGATCCGAACAGAAAAAGCTCTTCGGTCACATGCGCTTCAAACAGCGCCATGATCCGCCGCGTACTTTCTTCGATGATCGGCGCGTTTTCCGGCGTGCAGCCGACGATCGGCATGCGCCCCACCTGACGATCGCGAAACGCCTTCGCCGCTTTCAGGATTGTCTCGCGCCCCTTGCCCTTCAGCCGATCGAAGGCGAGCCATTCGCTCATCTGTTTCTGATCGCGTTCGCGGAACCAGCGATAGTGGAACATCGCCTTCGTGCCCCACTCGTCCGCAAAATCTTCGAGCAGATAGGCCAGGAATGCGTGCGCGGGGTCAACGGGGACGATGGAGCGCTCTTTAACGCGGCGCTCCAGTTCGAAGATCATCGGCGTGGAATCGTTGTGCCAGCTGCCGTCCGGAAACTGGATGACCGGAATAACCGGCGCCTTCACATGTTTGAAAATATTTTCACCGCCATCGGCCTGCTTCCAGATATGAGGAATCCGGCGATAGCGCAGGATCGCGCGCATCTTCATCGAATAGGGCGAGCCGAGCCCGCCATAGATCGTGTAGACGCTCATGCGGCCACTCCGGCGCTGCAGCAAAGCAGAACCGTGCGTTCCAATCCCGCCTCGCGATGATGATGCGCGGCGAGATAGTCCGCGTCCTGCGTCATATCCAGAAAGGCATCGCGCGACGGATATTGGACGCATACGACTTCGTCCCAGTCATTATCCTCGAGCTCGCCGATCATCACGAAATTCTGCCGGCCACCCCAAACGATTTTTCCACCGCGTTTCATCACGTGCTGGAGCGCCACCATGCCATAGCGCTGATAGGCGTCGCGGCCGCTCAAATTCTCCTTCGCTTCCGCGCGGTTGGAGTCATAAGCCGCTTTGTCCCTGTATTTGAGGAGGTTGACCATGACCATCGGTCCTTTCGGCCCGTCGTTCATCATCATCTCGATCTGATCGGTGCTCGGAATAACGCTCATCGTTTCCTCCGGAAGCGGCCCGGGGCATTGACCACGTGCGGCTTCTATCATAATCTGAATTCCAATTCAGATTTAACACCGGACCATGACCAAGGCAAGCGCCGCGAAAAAGAAGGCTTCCGAACGGTGGTCTTTGCCCGCCACACAAGCGCGCAGCCGCGCCACACGCGAGAAATTGTTGGAAGCGGCCGAAACCGTGTTCGCGGCCAAGGGCTATACCGGCGCCAAGATTTCGGACATTGCGGCAGAGGCCGGGTGCTCCGTGGGTTCCGTCTATTTCCGTTTCAAGGACAAGGATGCCCTGTTCTTCGCCATCGCCGAATCCTTCATCGAGGATGCGCGGGGCAATTTGGGGAATCTATTGGCGCTTTCGGATGATCCGCAAGCCATCGTCCGCCATTTCGTGACCGCGACAGCCGCGAATGTCCGCAAGCATCGCGGCCTTTTCCGCGCGATCGTGGAGCGCGGCTTCGACCATCCCCTCGCGATGAAGACGATCTTCGGCTTCCGCGACGAACTGGCATCCACGCTCGAAAAGGCTCTGCATGGACGGGCCGAAGCCGGTATCCAGATTCGCGTGATGACGCAGATGGTCTATGGCTTCCTCATCACCGGCATCCTGAACAAAGACGCCCCGACGCAGATCAGCGACGCCAAGGCAATCGGTGGTCTGGCGGACGCCTGCATTGCCTATCTGAATACCGGAGACAAGCGATGACGCTGAGCATTGACCTCTTCTGGTCTTTTCGCAGTCCCTATTCCTATCTCGCGACGCCGCGGCTGGTGGAAATGCGGCGCGACTACGACCTCAATATCAAAGTGCGTCCGGTCTATCCGCTGGCGGTGCGTTCCGGGGAATTTTTCGGACAGGTGAACCCGATGTGGATTCCCTATCTGATGCGCGACACCTATCGAATTTCGCAGATGCTGCGGCTGCCCTATCGTTGGCCGCGCCCCGATCCCGTGGTGGTCGATCCCGCCACACGCGCCGCAACGCCGAACCAACCCTACATCCATCGCCTGACGCGGCTCGGCTGTGCAGCGGCGGAGACGCCGCATGGCCTGGACTTCCTGAACGAAGTCAGCCGGGTGATCTGGTCCGGCCAGGTCGATAACTGGAACGAAGGCGATCATCTGGCGAAAGCCAGCGCGCGGGCCGGTCTCGACCTTGCGGCGCTGGACGCGAAGATCTCCGCTGATCCCGACAAATACGAAGCCATCATCATGGCCAACCAGAAAGCCCATGCTGACAGCGGCCATTGGGGCGTGCCGACCATGGCGTTCCAGGGTGAGCCTTTCTTTGGGCAAGACCGTCTCGATGTTCTGCTATGGCGCCTAAAGCTGAATGGCCTTCAACCCCGCACGAAAGTCTGAGCCATGAAACGTGCAGCCACCATCATCGTTGGCGTTATCGTCGTTCTCATTGCCGCCGTGTGGATTGCGATGCAGTTCGTCCCCGTCGATCTGTGGCTCTATCGCCATGCCGCGACGGATCGCGCCGGTGTGCCGGATATCCAGATCTCAAAACCGCAAGAGCTTTCTGTTTTGCTTTGCGGCACCAATGCGCCGCTTCCGGATCCCAATCGTGCCGGTGGGTGCGCGCTGATCGCGGCGGGCGACGATCTTTATGTCGTCGATACCGGCATGGGATCGGTGCGCAATCTCATGGTGTGGCATGTGCCGCTGGAGAAGATCAAAGGCGTGTTCTTCACGCACTACCATTCCGATCACATCGGCGATCTTGGCGAGTTGCGCTTGCAGACATGGGTTGCAGGCCGCCGCACGCCGCTGAAGGTTTATGGACCGCCGGGCGTGGAGGACATCGTTGCCGGTTTCAACCGTGCCTATTCGCGTGACGCCGACTACCGCACCGCGCATCACGGCGAGAAGATGCTGCCGCGCGAGGACGTCGATCTCGTCCCCGTCGTCATCCCGATGAACGGCGCGACGGCGTCGGCGCTGAACGAAAGCGGCCTGAAGGTCACGGCGATCCGCGTCGATCATGGGCCGGTGAAACCGGCTTACGGGTATCGGTTCGACTACAATGGACGCAGCGTGACGATCAGCGGCGATACCGCGCCCTATCATCCGCTGGCCGTCGCGGCGCGCGGCAGCGATGTTCTCGTCCACGAGGCGCAATCGAATGTGATGGTGACCATTCTGGGCGAGGTATTGGCGAAGGCAAATCGCCCGCGCCCGGCGAAGATCATGCATGACATCCAGAACTATCACACCACGCCGGTGCAGGCCGCTGAGATCGCCAATGAAGCGCAGGCGAAGCTGCTGGTGTTCACGCACATCAACCCGCCGCTGCCCACGCGTTTCGCCGAACGGGCATTTGTCGATGGCGTTTCAAACGTGCGGCCGAATGGCGTGCTGTTGGGGCGCGATGGCACGCTGATCCATCTGCCCGCGCACAGCACCGAGATCGAGCAGACGTCGCTGCCCTAGCGCCGGGCGCGGAAGAAGTCTTTGAGGACTTCGCCTGCCACCGCTGCGTCGCCCGCGCGCGACACTTGCGGGCGGTGGTGGCAGGTGGGTTGATCGAAGAAGCGGGGGCCGTGCAGCACCGCCCCCCCCTTCGGATCCTCCGCCGCGAAGACCACGCGCGCCACGCGGGCCAGGCTCATCGCCCCGGCGCACATCGCGCAGGGTTCGAGCGAGACGTAGAGCGTGGCGCCGC
>SMFH01000012.1_pt1 | contig 26997 bp, 25 predicted proteins | sample 2456121 | NCBI WGS metagenome assembly SMFH01 (sample SAMN10132613, study PRJNA489261) | soil metagenome | isolation source: day120 antibiotic-silty clay loam soil | place: USA
CAGAGAGTAAGACAAACGCCACTGAGCAATTCGATGCTCTGGTGGCGGAAATCGAGAATGCCGTCGATCATGAGGCACAAGTGGGTTCAATCTCGGCGGCCTGGGAACCGACCTGCCGCGAACAGGGCACCTGCGTCGCCTGTGATTTTCTGTCCTTCTGCCCTCGACCGGCTGCCGGCGCAGAGCATGACGCCGCCCCGCCAGAAGACGATGAATAACGCGGTTATGGCACGCGGACCGAAGCTGCTTTGGAATGGAGGGTTCGATGTCAAAGGGTGACGTGCCACCGAACGCAAAGTTGGGCTGGATACGCGCGATCCTTTTTTCGTTCTGGGGGCGCGATGCGGAATTTTACCCGTGCGTGGTAGACGACGGTGAAATCAAAAGCTTGACCTCTGCACAAATTCTGGAAGAGGCCGGTAGATCGTCTTCCTGGTCATCCTTGACCACAGGCAAAGACCTCGATGATGCTTTGGCGCTAGCAAAGCAATCCTTGGCCGAGGTCAAGGCGCAGACCGAATATCAAGATCAGAAAGCGACTCGCCTTCTGACGATCACCACCTTTCTGACCGCCTTTTCCGGTGTACTGTTTACCCGATTTCAAGACCGCATCGATCTATCGCAATTCTGGCAGTTGAACGAGGTCAATCGGTGGCTGGTCGGAGCGAGCTATGTGATATTCGCGCTCTTCATACTCGCAGCCCTGGCTGGCGCGTTGGTGATCTTTCACGCCACGCGCACGCGGTTCAAATATCCGTCGACTCCTACGGCGCAAAAGCAGGAGGGCGATCCCAAAAGCCTGGAATTCTATTCCGCCCTGATCGGCGTGCGGCCACGGGCTTGGATGAACGCCTGGGTCACCACAACGACAGACGACAAGGGCGTCAGCCAATCCGTATTGAGAACCGATCTGAAGTCGCGTTATTTTCATGACCTGGTTAGTGAAACCTATTTGATCGCAGCCAAGACCGCCGACAAGCTCCGATATCTTGAGCCGGGACAATTGCTGCTTGCCGCGTCGCTGCGGTTTCTGTTCGTCTGGCTCTTGCTCGCCGGTGCGGCCACGATTTTTGTTCCCACTACGCACGCTCCCACCCCGCCCACGCATGTGCGCCTCGTGGATATGCCAAAGTGGTGGCAACACCTCGGTGCCCCGGGTGCGCCCGCGCCGGCGGCTCCGGCGAAAGGTCCTCCCGCTTCCATCAATCCACCAAAGAAGCCATGAGCCAGTCCCCATCGGCTGGCCCGATAGTTTTCACTGATGCCGACAACACGCTTTGGGACACGGACGGACTTTTCGCGCGGGCGCAGTTGCAACTGTTGGCAGGAGTCGAAACCCGCGCGGGGGCCGTAGCGGCGGGCTCGCGTCTCGATTTCATTCGCCAGATCGATCAAAGCTTGGCACAGCGCCATCATCTGGGGTTGCGCTATCCCCCCCGAATGCTGGCTGTTGCCGCCGGCTATGCCCTGCAGGGCACGCCCGTTGAGCAGGCGGTCGTTCGGGCCTGGAATGATATCGGCATGCCCCATGGGTTCGATGCGGAATACCTCTCGCGTCTTGAAACCGAATTTATCGCTGCCGTGCGGCAACAACCCCCGGCGTTGCCAGGCGTTCTGAACGGTCTCAAGCATCTGAATCAGGCCGGTGCGCGTGTCTTTGTGGTGAGTGAAGGCGACAAGGGCAAAGTGGTGAGTCGGCTAAAGGCCATCGGGGCCGCCGATTATGTTGATCGCGTTATCGAGGCGCCGAAAAGCGCTGTTCTGTTTCGTAGGGTAAAGCGCCTGGCACGATCGACGGCTCCCAGTTGGATGATCGGCGACCAACTGACACGTGATATCTTGCCGGCTCAGGACGCCGGACTAAAGACGGTCTATATCCCGAGCCGATTTCGCCCCAAGTGGGAATTGGCAGCTTCCGGAATCAAGGCGGACTATTCGGCGGTCGATTTCGCTCAAGCCGCGAGCCTGATCTTCCCCACCGCCTAATGCACTAACTTTTTCTTGGTCTTCTTGGTGGAGTTCTTGCGCAGCTTCTTCTTGGTGGCCATTCCGGCAACGCGATCAATCGACCATTGTTTGACCACCCCCACGCTCCCCCATTAGCGATAACCACACGTTATCGTTGCTCAAACGACCTCACGTCTGCCCTTTGGACGCACCTCTAAAATTTGGGGTTGGCCAAGCAGGCGGGTGCAAAGGACGAGTAGAAGAAATCTGCGGAGCTCTCCGTACTCCAAAGCACTGATCCGCAAAATTCGTCGCGGGTTGGCTTAACGGCACTCATCCCTGCTCATCGATCGCCGCTGGGTCAGCGCACACTTTTTTGCCTCTTCGGAGGAAGGCGCAAAAATTCTGTCGGCTCGACCTTCAGGACAGTCGCTAGTTTTCCGATTATCTTGAGGCTGGCGTAGAACGAGCCCTTCTCGAGTTGGCTCAGATAGCTTCGACTTATTTCCGCCTCGTAAGCGACGTCGTCCTGCGACATGCCGCGTTCGTTACGCAGGCGCCGCAGGTTGGTGGCGAAGACGCTCCTCAAATCCATGGAAGGAGCGAAACGTCAAGTACTATATATTGCACCTCGATATATTGAACAAATGGAAATATCGAGTTTCTCTGTGCGAGAGCACTGTTCAACGAGGCCTGGCTCCAGCGGCTTATCCATGCTCATCCGGAGTGTTTGCCGGTCGAGGAGATCGAGCCCGCCTTTGATGAGTTGGTGCCCATTTGCATGGAGTTGCCAACGCTCCACGGGCCGATGGACAATCTGCTTATGACGCCTGAGGGCGATCTCGTATTCGTCGAGGTCAAACTTTGGCGCAACCCGGAAGCCCGCCGAAAGGTCGTAGCGCAGGCGCTGGACTATGCTTCGTGCCTGTTTGAAATGGACTACGCCGAGCTTGAGCAGGCGGTACTGAAATCGAACTTTTGTGGCGGCGCAAAGCCACATCGCCTTTATGATCTTTTCAAAGACCACAATCCCAAAGACGAGGCGGCGTTCATCGATGCCGTGAACGCCAATCTTCGGCGGGGCAGGGCGCTTATCCTAGTGGCGGGTGACGGAATTCGATCTGAGGCTGCGAGACTTGCATCTCTCGTTCAGTCGCATGCGGGCGCACATTTCACGTTTGCGCTGGTCGAACTTGGTGTCTTTCGCATGCCAGGACGAGACGAACTCTTAATTCTGCCTCGTACGCTCGCTCAAACCGAGATGATCTCTCGCGCGATTGTTCAGATCGACGATCACCGGGTTATCGTTGCGGCGCCCCAAGTTGCGAAGAAGATGGGAGGTCAACTCGCTCCGCCTGAAAACATCTCAGCCGAGCAATTCTATGATGCGATGCGGACCCTTGACAGTGAGCTTCCGGACAAGCTTCGGGATCTTATTAGGAAGCTAGAGCCGCTCGGCGTGTATCCGGAATTTCGGCGAACGTTGATATTTCGTTGGGATCCACCCGAAGGGCGTGCTGTTGGAAGTACCGGGACGACATGGAATTTGCGCGATGGCATCGGCGTACCACATATCGAGCGCCTTACGAAGGAACTGGACGCCTGGCCATCAGTCGTTGAGCGATTCCAACAACGGCTAAAAGATCGACTGACCGTTAGCTGAGCTTGCTTGGGGCGAAAGCTGAGTCTTTCCAAGCAGATAGTTCTTTCCGCTTCACTCAAGGCTGGCGGTCGCCCCCTTGCAGTCAAATGCAACTCAGTTCAGATAGTTCTCTTCCCAATTCGAGGATGACCGGGATGACGGATAAATTTGCCGTCGCGTCGGTCGATCGACACGCCGGCCACAAAGGAGGCGTGCATGGAAGAAGACTGGGAAAAGAACTCAAAAGATTCGAAGGGAGCGCACGACAGCGATAGCTCCAATCAAGGAATCTGGGCTGCTCAGAAAATCGAGCGTATCGTTATAGCGGCGCTAGTATTTTCGATCACACATCTGCGCAAGCATCCCAGGCGCCAAATTCGCAAGCTCATGCACTTGATCAAGGTGTATGGATTTGTTGTCCCCATCCTGATCGATCAGGACAACAATATTATCGCTGGTGAGGCCCGAGTCCTCGCAGCCAAAGAACTGGGTCTTACATGGGTTCCGGCAATTCGGATCAAGCACCTTACCGACCCGGAGATTCGAGCCCTTCGTATTGCTGACAATCGGCTTGCAGAGCTCAGTTCATGGGACAAGCAAACGCTCAGCATAGAGATCGTTGATCTGGGAGATTTGAACATTGATCTCGATCTGACGGGATTCGAGGTCGCTGAGATCGACAGTTTGATTGCGACCGAGATCCCCAAGCTGCACCAGACCGCTCTCAACGATTGCCCACAGGCTGAGTTCGACAAGCCTGCGGTTACGCGAACGGGCGATATTTGGCTGTGCGGATCGCACGTCATAGGCTGTGGCGATGCGCGGGATGCTGACTTTATCAAAGACCTGCTGGATGGAGACTCGGCCGCGCAGCTGTTAGTCGACGTTCCTTACAATACGAAAATTTCGGGTCATGTGGGCGGAAAGGGAAAGATCAAGCATCCCGAGTTCGCAATGGCGTCAGGTGAGATGTCTGCCGCTGAATTTCGGGAGTTCCTCCACGCATCGCTATCTGTCGCTGCAGCAGCGTGCCGAGATGGTGCTTTGCTTCACGTGTTCATCGATTGGAGAAGTGTTCATGAGGTCATTAAGGTGGGTCAAGCACTCGGTCTGCACTACTTCAATCTCTGTGTCTGGGTAAAGACCAACGCCGGTATGGGGTCGATGTATCGATCACAGCAGGAGTTGATTGTCGTTTTCAAAAAGGGCAGTGCACCGCACACTAACAATGTCGAGCTGGGTCGCTATGGACGAAATAGGTCCAACGTTTGGTTCTACGAAGGCGCCAACAGCATCAATCCGCAGCGCCGAAAGGAGCTTGCACTTCATCCAACCGTAAAGCCTGTGCAACTCTGCATTGACGCGATTTTGGACTGTACCGCACGCGACGAGATCGTGCTTGATACGTTTCTTGGTAGCGGCACTACGCTGATCGCAGCGGAAGACTGCGGTCGGGTCTGCTGCGGTGTCGAGATCAGCCCTCACTACGTGGATGTCGCTATCCGCCGTTGGGAGGAATTCACTGGCGAAAAGGCGCGGCACAGGCAAAGTGGTCGAACATTTGATCAGGTTGCATCGTCGAGAGCGTCGGGTGTGAAAGTGCTGCCGCCGGCAGGTGGTGCATGAGCAGCGAAGAGGTGGGGCGAGGTCGACCGCCCAAGCATACCAGATTCAAAAAGGGCCAATCAGGTAACCCGAAAGGTAGACCTAAAGGGTCAAGAAACATCAAAGCCGAACTCATGGAAGAACTGAAGGAGCCGGTTACTCTCCGCCAGCAGGGCAAGAACAAGAAAATGTCTTCTGCACGCGCGGTATTCAAGACGCAGAAAGCGCGGGCGCTACAAGGCAGCGACCGCGCGGCGGCCCAACTTATGGGAACGGCTATCAAGATGGGACTGCACTTGGAGCAACATGAGACGACAGAGCAAGTGGATAATCAGTTCAAGGCGATTATCGAAAGGTTTCGGAAACGCGCCAGGGAGGAAGCGCTCGCGGAGATCAGAATAAATGAGACTAAAGCGAAGGAGAGAAGATGATCCCAGGAAAAATTCCAAAAGATCTGGCAGCCATCCTTCGGGAAGATATTTTGTCGTTTGTAGAATTTGCATTCCTCCTGCTGAATCCCGGAATGCAATACATGCCCAATTGGCATGTGCAGGCTATCGCACATCGGCTAACTCAATGCGTGAATGGCCAGGTGACCAAACTTCTGATCAACCTACCGCCCCGCTATCTGAAGTCTCACACTGTCAGCGTAGCGTTCGCTGCATGGCTTCTGGGCCGAAATCCAGCAACGAAGATCATCTGCGTCAGTTATGGTGAGGGACTGGCCAAGCCCTTGGCTGAGGAGTTCGAGCGACTCGTACGTCACGAAGTCTTTCGACAGATTTTTCCGGAATTCGTTCTCGCAGATCACGGTTCGGCGCAGTTTCTGAAGACCACCAAAGGAGGCTTTCGGATGGCGACCTCGGTGGGCGCCACAGGAACCGGTCTGGGGTGCGACTATCTGATTATGGATGATGTCACCAAGGCGAGCGCAACAGCAAACGAGCGACTTGACGCTATCGAGAAGTTTCAGGGTACTTGGGTGTCGCGCATCAACAGTAAGGAATTCGGTGTCAAAATTGTTGTAGGGCAGAGGACCGCCAGAGATGATTTGCCGGGGTTTCTCATCGACCAGGGAGGCTGGGATCATCTCTCGTTGCCGGCCATCGCTTGGAAGAAGGAGAGTATCCCGATTGGGCCAGGGATCATTTTTGATCGAGAGGTCGGAAATGTCCTTCACGCGGAACGCGAAAGTCCTCAAGTTCTCGAACAGCTTCGGATCGAGTTGGGCTCTGCGAATTTTGACGCTCAGTACCAGCAACGACCAGGTGCGCCGGAAGGTGCGGTCATCAATCCGAACTGGTTCGGTCGCTACAAATCGGCTCGTAGGCTATCGGAGTACTATCAGCGGGTTCTGGTCGTCGATCCGGCCAATGAAGTGTCTGCCGCCGCCGACTATACGGCCTGCTCAGTTTTCGGTGTTCGAAATGATGCTACCGATCTTCTCGAGGTAGTTAGAAAGAAGATGGACTTTGACGGGCTGGAAGCAACTGTTCGGGCGCTTATCATCAAGCACAAAATCACCCACGTCTTCGTCGAAGCGGAGCCAGTAGGAAAGGCGCTGGGCAAAATTTTGGGGCGGACTTACAAACAGGGTATTCATGGCTGCTTCCCGCGGAAGCGCTCTAAGCTCGATCGCGTGAACTTGGCTATTCCCTTCTTCAAGCTGAAAAAGATCCGCTTGCCCCTCAATGCGCCTTGGCTGAGCACCTACGAGGGAGAAGTGTTCGCTTTTCCAAGCGTCATTCATGATGATCAGGTCGATACGCTGGCATATTTTGCGGCAGACATAGTTGGAAGGCTGACCAACTATTCTTCGCTGAGCACCGAGGGACGGGAAGGCTTTTTCTTACTTGGTGTGCCTCGTCGCTTAGTCAGTTACTCGTAGGGGGCTATAGCTTGAGTGTGCTGCTAACGATAACTCCGTCTTATCGATAGGAGAACTCCAAGAAGCTGACGGCAGGCCATTTCGAGGTTCGCAACTATCGATAATTGGGAATTATAGATGGTTGAGGCGAACGCGCACTGGCTCGGATCAGATAGCAAGGTTGAATGGGTCCGGTAACCAGGAAAGGCAAACCACTCATAAACGTAAGCCGCAAGAACTTCCTCACTTTATATCTTTCTTCGATTTGGCCGCGCCGGGGGGTATTCTCGCGGCTGAGAAGGGCGGCCTATGCGCAAGGACTCGGAGGCAACGGACGGCAATGGCCAGCTCTGGCAGCAGCTGGACGAGCGCTACCGCGCGCCGCTGTTCGGCTATTTTTTCAAACGCGTTCAAGACCGCGGCGAGGCCGAGGACCTAACTCAGGAAGTCTTCGTGCGGTTGACCCGTCATCCTGACAAGCCGCAAGGCGCGGCGGCCAATGCCTATGTCTTCATGATTGCGTCCAATCTCTTAAAGGATCGAGCCCGGGCGCGAGCATCGCGAAGAACAAGTGCGCATCGAAGCCTGGAAAATATCCTCGAGAATGTGATCAACGCGCCGAACCTTGTTGAGGATCGGAACCCGGAGCGCGTTTTACTGGGCCGCGAGACGTTGAAAGACGTTTTGTCAGCGTTGGGCGAACTCAGTGACCGCACGCGCGACGTTTTCATTCTTTCGCGTCTGGAAAATATGCACCACTGGGATATTGCGGCCCTGCATGGCATATCGGTGAGCGCGGTGGAAAAGCACGTCATGAAGGCGGCGGCTCACCTCGGTGCGAGGTTCCTGCGACCATGAGTATCCTTTCCGATCTTCCTCCTGAAACCCAGGGTCGGCTTGAGGCGGCTGCAGATTGGCAAATGCGCTTGAAGAACGATCCCGCTTTGGAAATCTCACCGGAGTTTCTGGAGTGGATCAGCGACGATCAGAATGGCCGAGCTTATCATGCTGTTGAAGACGGCTATACCGCGCTACAAGATCTCGGGGCGTCGCCCGAGGTTCTGGAGATGCGTCGTGCGGCCCTGCGTCGCGTCCATTATGCAGGGGCGCGCCGTTGGCTGCCCAAGACTTGGATCGCGCGCGTCGCGGCCGCGCTGGTTGCGATTGCCGTGCTCGGCAGCGGCACTTTCTACATCGTGTTGTACAATACGAATGTCTATGAGACCGGTGTCGGCGAACGGCGTTTGGTCGCGTTACCCGATGGTTCGCGGATTTCCTTGGACTCCGACACAGAGGTGCAAGTGCATTACACCGAACATGCGCGTGTGCTTGAGCTCGACCGTGGCCGGGCGCGGTTCGACGTCGCCCATGACGTGACCCGGCCTTTTACGGTGACGGCTGGTAGCGAGACAGTGGTGGCGGTCGGCACATCCTTCAATGTCGAGAAGATTGGCAAGAAAGTTCTCGTGACGCTCATCCAAGGGCAGGTCGTTATCAAGAGTACGGCACCACCAGATGAGCCAAACGAGAAGCCGAAGCCGCCGGTATCGCTGGCAGCTGGTCAGGAGATGGTCGCTTCGTTCGACAAGACACCGATCGTCGCGCAGGCAAATCTGCAAACAGCGACAGCCTGGGAAGCTGGTCACTTGGTCTTTAAGGATGAGACGCTCGCCGAGGCGGTCGCGCGGGTGAACCGCTACACCGAGCGACCGGTAATCGTCGATCCCTCGATCGCATCTTTAAGGATCAGCGGCGTCTTTAACGCGGGCGACGTGGGCTCATTCGTCAGCGCGGTCACCAGTTATTTCCCGGTTCAAGCCACGACAACCTCGGACAATGACATCCTGTTGCAACGCCGCTTGTGACGCGGCCCATACAGGAATTCGAAATATTTTTGAATCGTGCGTTGAGGATTTTCGCTGAGCTCCGTCTATGCCTTGATGGGAACGCGTTGCCCAATTCGGGTACCGCCTGATCGAGGGGCATGAAATGATTGGAAGGCAGCGCCGTGGCGCTCTGTTGCTGACGTCTGCACTTGTCGGTGTAACGGTTTTTGGACTTGCCGGGGTGGCAAACGCGAAGGATTCGACTTACCGGTTCGATATTCCGGCGGAGTCGCTGAGCCAGGCGCTTACGGACTTCTCCCAAGCATCGCAACATCAAATAATTTTCTCGGAAAATGTCGTTCATGGGCACAAAATATCTGGCCTGCACGGCAGCTATACGGTCGAGCAAGCGCTCCACGCGCTGCTTGCCGGTACTGATCTGGAGATGCAGACGAATGCTACGGGCGTATTGATGGTACGCCAAAAAAAAAGGCAAGCCGCCTCTGATGAGGGAGCCACCAACCCGAATGCCGAAATCGAGACTGTAACAGTTACCGGTACTCACATTCGTGGCGCACAGGTGGCGTCTTCCGTCGTCGCGATCACGCAAGAGCAGATTCAACAGGGCGGTTTTAACAACCTTGGTGAGGTCGCTCGGTCGATACCAGAGAACTTCTCGGGAGGACAAAACCCTGAATTAACTGGAAGTGGCGGACCGAACACCAATCAGAACATTTCCAGCGGGTCGGCATTCAACCTGCGAGGCCTGGGGCCTGGCGCAACTCTGACGCTCCTGAATGGCTCACGCATGTCTTACGACGGTCCATTTGAGGCGGTGGATGTCTCCTCGATCCCAGTGGCGGCCATCGATCATGTGGAAGTTCTGCTCGACGGCGCGTCGTCCGTCTATGGCTCCGATGCGGTAGCCGGTGTCGCCAATGTGGTGCTCAAACGCGATTACGACGGAGCCCAACTGTCGGCTCGCTTCGGCACGTCAACGGACGGAGGCAACGAGCAAACGGGATATTCCGCTCTTGCCGGGAAAGTCTGGGATACGGGCGGATTTTTGATCGCGGGCAATGCCTCGCACAACACGTCGGTTTCCGCATCACAACGCGATTACCTGGGAAACATGCCCCAGGGTTCGCAGATTTATCCGGCAATAACGCAAAAAAGTGTTCTGTTTACCGGGCACCAGGAAATCAGCCCGTCCATGACTTTCTCGATCGACGGGTTGTTTTCCGACCGGCATGGCCAGCAAGTGCTAGTCTCTACTTCCAAGACCATCGAACAGACAGGTGCGCAGGCCTGGCATATCGCCCCAAGCCTTTCCCTCGCTGTATCGGATAGCTGGCTGCTGCAATTCAGTGCAGACTTCAACAGGGACACGACATTCTATCGAAACAATTTCTATAGCCTCACGACGGACGCCCTGACGAGCATCTATCACAGCAAAGAAACCAACGACAGCCAGTCCGTCGGCGCGGACGCCGAAGGACCGCTGTTCGCATTGCCGGGCGGCGATGTGCGAACATCCGTCGGCGCCGGATGGCGAAGGGCCAATTTTCATGAGTTGGATGTGGGCAGCCAACCCGCAGATTATGCTGGCGACGAAAGTAGCTATTTCGGTTACGTCGAGGCGAACTTCCCATTCGTTTCGGAAGGGCAGCATATCCCCCTCGTCTCGAGTCTTACCGTCGATGGTGCGGTCCGTTATGAGCACTATGACAATTTCGGAGAGACGACCACTCCCAAATTGGGCGCCATCTGGAGTGTGGTTCCAGGGCTGGAGGTGAAGGCGAGCTGGGGCAAAAGCTTTAAGGCGCCTTCGTTGCTTCAACAATATCAACCGTCGGTCTTGTATTATCTTCCGTCAGCAGCTTTTGCGGGCGGGCCTGCTAACGACACCGTGATGCTGCAGTGGGGCGGCAATCGCAATCTGAAGCCGGAGCGTGGGGATGTCGTCACCGCCGGCATCGGCATCACGCCAGATATGGTGCCTGGACTTGATCTCGATTTTGGCTGGTCCGACGTTCGCTACACCGACCGGGTTGTCCAGGCGCTTGTGAATTACACGACGGCCCTTGTGGACCCGGCAGCCCAGCAATTCGTGACGCCCGTTCCGGCGGCGGCTCAGCAGAATGCGGCGTTTGCGGGGGCTGGCGCTCCGGTGGGATCCTTCTTCTTGAATGAAGGAAATCTCGATTATTCACCGCGGCCGTACAATCCGGCGGATGTTTATGCGATTATCGACGATCGTTATATCAATGCCGCATCTGACCATGTTTCCAGCATCGACATTTCCGGCCATTACGTTCACGACTTTCTCGGGGGAAGTTTGTCGTTAAACGGCAACGCATCCTGGTTCCTTGATGGTACTCGGAAAGTCACCAGTGCGGCGCCGAAGACGGCGATCACCGGGGTGGTTTACTACGCCCCGAATTTCAAAGGCAGGCTGGCGGTGAGTTGGTCGCGTGGGGGTCTGACGATTTCCTCTGCTCTCAATCACACCGGCGGCGTCACCAACAATCTCTTCACGCCGGAAGAACATGTATCGTCCATGACGACCGTCGATCTGGTTGGCAATTACGACTTCGATTCCGGAGCGATGAACGGCGTTTCTCTCAATCTTGCCATCGGCAACATCTTCAATACTGCGCCGCCCTATATGAAGCGGGAGTACAGCTGGCGTGCGGCTTATGACGCCACAAACTACTCGGCACTTGGTCGAACGATAAACCTCAGCGTGACGAAGCGTTTCTAGGCAAAGCCGCACGGCCGGATATCCGAGGGATACGATGAGAAATTTCTACTGGCGCCGCAAATCTGCCGGAACCGTCTGTGTCATGTCGCTGATCGCGGCGGTATTGCTCTGCGCCGGAGCATCGGCGCATGACAGCCGCCATACGGTGACCTTCGATGATATGGTGAAAATCCCATATAATGCGCTAACGACCATCGACCTTTCGAAGGATGGAAAATACATCGCTGAGGATAATGGGCGAGACATCAAAATTATCGATGCCAGGTCGGGCAAGATCGTACACGATGTCGGAAAGGGGATTCTTCCCCAATGGTCCCCCAACGGCGACAGTCTTGCGTTTTATTCCACCCACTCTGGCGTTATGCAGTTATGGGTCTGGCGTTTCGATCAAGCTTCGCCACGACAATTGACATCAATTCCGCATGGGATCAATCCGGATTTGTTGACCCGCGTCTCTGGATTTGCGCTTGACGCATTCCATTTCGATTGGTCCCCGGACAGCTCGGAAATCGTTTTTGCATCGCGCGTATCCTACTCCATTCGGCGTGCAAAAGACGCCCCGCTCATACTCGACGGCAATTCGTCGATCGATGCCGTCCTTTCCGGCATTTTTACGCGGCCCGGCATCGTCGAAGGTGGTGTCGTCGAGTCAAGCGACGGTTGGCGCTTCGACGTTCGACCACCGAATCTCAACGAAAGGCTGGTCAACCGCCTTCACGTCGTCGATGCCGCATCCGGCAAAGTGCGTGTAGTTAAGAGCGGCGCGGGAACGCTCTTCCACCCGGTCTTTTCCCCCGACGGCAGCATGTTGGCTTATGCCGCGATATCGGAGAACGACAAGGTCGTGACCGCGAAAAGCGGTGAAATCCGTCTGCTGGACCTTAAAAGCGGGCGTGAAACCGTCCTGGCACGCGGGCTGGATCTAAAATACCGGCCGCGTTGGTCGCCCGATGGCGGACGTCTTGCCTTCCTTGTGGGAAATTATGGCATCAAGCCGACAATTCGCGTCGTCGATGTGCGAGCCGGGGGGCATCTCAAGGATTACGCATTGGGTACGTATATTCAAAGCTATCGATGGGACGCCGATGGAAGGGCTCTACTGCTTTTGTATCTTAACGATCACGTCAAAACGCTGGGCCGATTGGATCTTCAAAAAAGCAAACCCGAACCACTCTATACGCATATTGGATATTTCTGGTCGCAAGCCAGGGACGGTTCGCTCGCTTGGCTTGAACCGCAACCGGAATCCGAACAGATGGTGACAGATTCCGAGTTGTTTGTGGGATCGGTGCGGGGAGAAACACCGATAAAGCTGCGATCGCTGGCACCGCCACCCGAGCATGACCTTAAGCTCGGTCGTATCGAGACGGTCACGTATCGCACGGCGGGTGGCTTTACGTTGAAAGGTGGGCTCCTTTATCCGCCGGATTACGTTCGGGGACGGCGATACCCGCTCATTGTGGATGCTTATCCGCAATACAGCGGTGCGGGCTGGATGTTTCCCATGTATGCCAATCAGGCTTGGGCGGCTGCGGGATATATGGTGTTCAAACCCTATCAGGCGCGCGCCCCCCATGTGTGGGTGAACTGCACGAGTACGGGTGAGCCGGGTTACTGTGCGGCAAGCAAGGGCCCTAGAGGCTGGAACACCATGAAAGACGACGTGATGAGCGGCGTCGATGAACTGATCCGCCGTGGCCTTGTTGATTCCGATCGTATGTGTGTCTACGGGCATAGCAATGGCGGCGGTGTTGCCGATTACCTCATCACACAGACAACCCGATTCAAATGCGCCGTCATCGTCGCGCCGGTCTTCCCGAATTGGTTGGGCGAGCCGCTACTGTATGGCGAATGGGGAATGCTGTCGCAGTGGTCGGGCATTTCCCCGCTCGACGATCCCGAAGCCTGGGCCAAGCTGTCGGCGGTTTTTCGCGCAAAAGAGGTCAAAACCCCCGTTCTTCTCGCCGATGGCGACAATGACGGAGAGTTTCTCCTTGGAACTATAGAAATGTATCAGGCACTTCGGTTTGCAGGAAAGAAAGTCACGCTTCTTAGATATCCGAACCAGGAGCATGTGTTCGAGGGTGGAGCGCTGCGCGATCTCTATAATCGTGAGATGGCATTTTTTGCAAAATATTTGAAGCCGGATAAGGGTGCAGTGAAGCAACTTCAGTAAGTTCGCCATCTGGGCTGAATCCGCCGCGATGCAATCGAACGATCTGGACCGATGAAGCGGTCGCGGCATCGTTCATTCTGGAGTTCAATGAACTTTACGATCTCACATAGCCGTTCCTGTGAAGGCGTCTCGATCTCTGAGCGGTGGAGAATGTCTACCTTCGATATCATCATAAGTCTGAGCTATTGAGCATCCATAATTCCGCGACCGCAGACTCACGATAACTGCTAATTATGGGCTTCCCGCGGCCAGTGAGCGGATAATTGTGGCCGCCGAAGTTTGCTGATCCTGGTCACGTGACCTGCCGCCGAAGTGTTCTCACTGGTGAGATCCTTCTCGATGCGGCGACACTGAAGGAGATGCTGGCAAAACTTCTAACGACCAGAGCGGGAGATTTGCTGGGCGGTCATGCAAAGTGTCATCAAGTCCCAAACCAACTGTGGCGGCGCTGTCAAAGTGAAATTGCAATGTTAATCAACGAGTTGCGCCGTATCGATCTGATAGTCGTTTACTTCGGCGCAACCTCTACCCCCCCTTTCGTTCTTGACTTGCCAGTTTATTAATAGAACTTATACAAGTCTTGCATGGCGGGGTACTATGTTGAGAAAAAGGAAAATCGTCCCGGTGATCATTTTTATCACCTCGCTATTACTTCTTCTCGTCCTTTGGATATACACTGATCCACTTGTCACCCTTATGGACTAGGGATGTTCTGAGATCGGGGGGAGTGGTCCTTGTTGCATCCCAACCCCGTTCTAGTTGTCGCGTGGCGGGACGACACTCGGTGGTGTCTACAATACTAATGCGAAGATCGAGCCAGGTGTCCATGTCGTAGGTAGTTTTGTTGGACAACAATCCGCAGTCCCGTCCCCTATCCCGTAGCGTTGATGAAGGACACTCACTGGTGCGGTGGAGTTCAAGAAGTGCGTCCAACCCGGCCGAGCAGCCTCTTCGAGAAGAATGGCCTCAGCTTGATCGAGTTGAGATAGTGCTTATGCCGCTTTTCATCCCAACCACCCGAGCGATGGCGGCGAGCACTCAATCCCGCGAGAAGGGATACCGATGCCAGCAGATACGTGCACCGAAATCGCCGATAAAATGTGATTCCTGTAACCGCTGCCATCTTAGTGCGGACACCAGGACCATAGCACGCCACATTTGCATCTGAATGTCTGAGACTCTGGCAGGATACGCGACGGTTCTATTCGGCGGGCGATTGTGCAGCGCGGTATTGCGCCCAGCACTCCTTGATGGAATCGGAAGTTTCTCGGCTTCCATCCGGTGACCAGCCTGGCGGCGCGAAGATATAGCCGACAACTTCGCGCACGGAACGCGAACCGGCGAGGTCTTTCGCCAGTCCGACGAATTCGTGGAAGGCGACCTTGAAGGGGTTGAAAGTCCCTAGATTCTTCACGATGCCATAATGCACCTTCTCGTTCACATCTTCTTCGACGAAAGTGCCGAACATTCGGTCCCACACGATCAAGACGCCGGCGTAGTTGGAATCCAGATAGCGCGCATTGGTCGCGTGATGAACGCGGTGATGTGAGGGCGTGTTCATCACCGCTTCGAACCAGCGCGGCATCTTTCTGATCGCTTCGGTGTGGATCCAGAACTGATAGACGAGATTGATGCCCGCCACCGTCCCCATCATCGCGATGGGAAAGCCGAGCAGAAGTAATGGCGCGCTGAAGATGAAACCCGGTGTGAGAAATCCGGCCCAGGGCTGACGCCATGCAGTGGAAAAGTTGTAGTGTTGGCTCGAATGATGCGTGACATGCTGCGCCCAGAACCAACGGATGCGATGTGCTGCGCGATGCCACCAGTAATATCTCAGATCGTCCAGAACGAAACACACGATGGTCGCAGACGCCGACCACCCGATAGTTGTAATGCGATAGGGCGTCACCACGTTTGCGAACCATACGAAGATGAAGGCGAAGGCCGCACCGAAGATCACGCTGCCGAGACCCATCAGAAGGCTCGTCGCTGTATCGCGCAACTCGTAGCTGCCACGTCTAGCGAAGCGCACGAATAGCATCTCCGCGATGACGAGGATTACGAAGAAGGGCGTCGCAAGCTGCGTCGGAGAGAAATGCATTAGATTTTCCATGCGGGCAATCTCCCGCCTCTAATAACCTACGATTTCACCGAGCAGCTTAAGGTCCTAGAGCCTTCGACTCTTATCCGCACATATGCAGTTCCTGACGCAGCCAAACCCAGTCCGGTCAATCTCTCTGCTGCGTCAATAGGCCATAATCCTAAGTGTAGATTTGGCAAAGCGAGACGACCTCGACTTCGATCATTGCCAACAAGGTCATGGCCGCAATGTGTCTTTCGCGAGCCTGCGGGCAATCGGGAAGCGCGGCAAGCAATTCTCCAGATTGTATTGTCCTCACCAATCCGGCTAGTACGAGCAATCGTTCAGCTAGGAACGCACCCTCCCCAGAATGCTTAGCCGGAAGCTGCATCAATTCGCGCCCCAAGAAACCTTCGCCGGACAGTTCGACCATAACCTAGGCTGAATATCGAATTGCGACATTCACGATCTTTATTGTACTGAGTCTGATTACTTCTCAATCGTCAAGCGTCGTATGTAAATAATGAAACCACAATTCCAATGCGAACGCTAGAGCTCAATTGCTCAGGTCGTGGAGCGGCGGCTTGACGGAACTGGGGCGGTCGGTAGCGGGAAACCAGATATACTCGGTGAAGCGCGAAAGTGTATCGACAAACTGATACGGTGTTGACGGGATATCCCGGGGGCGGCAAATGCTATCTTTCGGGGAAAATGTGGAATCGGATAAGCGGTATGGATGCAGATGCAAACCCTAGATCTGAGGTAGAGTTGGCGGCTGAAATTGTTATCGCCTACATCGAACACCATTCGATCGAAGCCGCCCGCATCCCGTCTCTTCTGCAAGAGGTGCGCCATGCTCTGCAGGTGAGTCTTTCTGGCACTCAGGCCGGCTCATCGCCGCCGCGACTCGTCGAGTCGCAGCCTTTGCCCGTCGCTCCGGATGCGGCAGCGATCGCCGCGTCGATCACGCCCGACTTCCTGATCAGCTTCGAGGATGGTAAACCTTATCGCTCGCTGCGCCGGCACTTGATGGCGCGCTACGGTCTGACGCCCGAGGCCTACCGCCGCCGCTGGGGCCTGCCCGACGACTACCCAATGGTCGCGCCGAGCTATGCGCGCGAGCGATCCGAAGTGGCGCAACGGATTGGCTTGGGTCGCACCGCTTCGGCGAATGCGCCGCGATCAGCACGAGCCATGAGAGCTGGCGCCAAGCCGTCCCAAATAAAGGAGCCTTAGGGACTTGAACCGCTGAACCCCGCCGACCGTCTGCTGAAGGAGGCCGCTGCTACGATCATTAGTAGCAGCCCGCAGAGCAGGAACGGTGTCGAGTGTGAGAACGTGACGTAAACGGACCCGGCAAGCGCTGGCCCGATCACCCGGCCAGCGGCGCCTGCTGCCCCCGCCGTGCCCATGACCCTTCCCTGCTCAAGAGGCGTCGCGGTCTTAGAAAGCTGTGTGCTGATTGCCGTCTGGGCCGAGACGATACCGCAAAAGGCAACGGCCAGCGCCGCGCCAAATACGAGTGGCCCCGGTTCGAGGGCCACTAGCCCTAGAGTCACCGCGGCGGCGCCTAAGGCATAACGAGCGACGAGGCGGTCACCGAAGGTCAGCATTAGGCGCGGCACGACAAGCGCTTGAGACACCACGATCGCCCCCGACACGAAAGCCATTAGGATGCCAAGCTCCTGCTGCCGCCAGCCATACAGATCGTGGGCAAGGAAGCCAGCCATTGCGATCACTGCGGCTTGGCACAGCGCCGCTCCGCCAAACTGACCGACAAGAAGGCTTCGCAATTGCAGAAAGGCTGGCGTGGATGTGACCTGGATAGTATTAGTTTCATATTTCGTCGTCGATGGCTTGCTCAGCATTAAGAAGCCGATGCCGCCGACGCAGAGGAGAGCTGCGGCGAGCCCGGGTAACAGGGCAGGCGTGGAACGGCTCTCTGGGACCCAAGCAGCGATGATCGGCCCAACGAGGAAGCCGAGGCCCCAAGCGGTAGTCATGAAACCCATAGCCCGCCCGCGGGCTTCCTTCGGCGTCGCATCAGAGAGTGCAGCCTGGACAACGCTTAGGTTTCCGGCAGCGAGGCCCGCGACGATGCGGGCGGCGAACAGCAGCCAAAGACTCTGCGCGAAGGCAAAACCCAAGTAGGCGGACAGCGTCACGATCAGGGAACTCAAGATTACATTTCTTCGGCCCAGTCGATCGGAGAGCCTTCCGAGCGTGGGCGCCGCGATCATGGTAGCAGCGGCGTGAGAAGCAATCAGAACACCGCCCACGCCAGGTCCGACGCCAAATCGCATTAGCACGAAAGGAAGCGCGGGCAGGATGACCGAATAGCTCGCAGCGTCCAGAAGGACGATCACAAGAAGAGCCAAGATGCCGGACGGGCCCGACTTTACCATATCGCGAAGCGACATGAAGCTGATCCTAGATTGTGGGGAGGTGGTCCATTCTCGCAGGGCGGTCGAGGCTTGAGGCCACCTGTGCCGACGCCTCGGCATTTCGCGCGCGCGGCGTAGAGGCTGTGGGATAGCGGCCCCCCCGTTGCGAACTCATAGCGAACCGTTCGCGCGAAAGCGGATCCTCGGTGCGCATTAGGCGATCCCAAAAGGTGAAGTAGAACCCGAAGTTACCGCGCGACCGCTCGTGGTGCAGATCATGGTTCGTCACTGTGTTCAGCCAAGCAAAACGAGGCGAACCGTCCGGACGTCGAGGATAGAGTTCGCGCCCGCAATGACCGATGGCGCTCACCGAGATCATAATAGTAACGAATGTCACCAAGGCGATGGGGTCTAATGGAATGATCGCGGCGGCGATCACCAGATAGGGGGCGTTCAACATCGCCTCCACCGGATGCAGCGAATAGGCAGCCCACACCGTCGGCGTCCTGGACCGATGATGTACCCAATGCACGGTGGCGAGGGGTTTGGAATGCAGCAGCCTGTGTGTCCAGTAAAAGTAGGCATCGTGGCAAACGATGAGGCCAACCACGAGTACGACAATACCAAAGGGCCCATAGGCGCCCGGTTTAGTCAGTCTCGCAATCCCCAGATTGATAGCGATCCAGAGAAATCCTGAGAATACCAGTACCGTGCAGAACGACCAGCCGATCTCGCGCAAGATCTGCGAGTGGGTGGGACGGGCGACCTGTATCCGATTGCGGCCCAAGACGGCGCTTACACCGCGGCTGACAAGATAGACCACGCCGACGATCATTGTGAATCGGACGAGGCTTGGCAGAGCCGCCAGATCGACCCAGAGCTGCGTTACCCGAATCCATTCCATCGCTAGTACTCCTCAGAACCGTTCCGCGGCCGCCAGCTCGCCGAATGACCAGACCGTCCTCACGGTGAGATCGTGGCAAGTGTAAAATTTCTACTCCAAATGTATAACACTGTATATCAGTCTATGTATTTTTTACTTGACGCAAGACTGTGATGAGACGCAAATCTATATGGCACTGCAGAAGTCACATTTATGTAGGTACGTTTTACACTTATCGGGCCCTGCTTCGCAGTCGCATGGCATGGGGGGAAGTCAAATGGAAATCGTCGAAAAGCTGCCATCGGATGACGGAGCGGTGAAGTTCTTGCTTCGGTTGCCCGATGGTCACCGTATCGAGACGGTGTTTCTCAAGCTCGAGGACAACAACAAAGACTCGCTGTGCATCAGTTCGCAGGTGGGCTGCGCTTTGGCCTGCCAGTTCTGCAGCACCGGCAAGTTGGGCTTCAAACGGAACATGACAGTGTCGGAGATGGTCGACGAAGTTCGGCTATCGCTCGCTGCAATCGGCTTTGTGCAAACCCGGAGGTTCGACCTCTCATACATGGGCATGGGCGAGCCGATGCAGAACCTAAATAATGTCCTGGCCTCTAAGGTGGAGCTGGCCGAACTTTATCCTTGGTTCAACTTCCATATCTCGACGGTCGGGCTTCCGGCCCGCATCCGCGAACTGGCGGATCGGGACCCAGAATTCGGCCTGCAGATATCCTTGCATGCGCCAACCGATGTTGTGCGATCAGCTGTGCTGCCGATCAATCAGACCTACCCAATCAACGAGGTGCTGGATGCCGGTGAATATTACGCCCGCAAGTCGCCTAAGCCGGTAACCCTGAACTACTGCTTCATGTCGGGTGTAAACGACGCTTTGGAGCAAGCGCACCAGCTCGTCGCTCTGATCGCTACCCGTCCCTTCAAGGTACAGCTGGTTAATTTCAACTCTCATCCGACCTTGGAGTTCTATCCAACCGCGCCCGATCGGACAGACAGCTTCCTGAAGATACTGCTGGATGGTGGCCTGCGCGCACATCTTGGCCGCCAACTCGGCTCCGACGTGGGTGCCGGATGCGGCCAGCTCGATGCGGACTACGAGGCCGGAAACTTTCGACGTGCACGTAAGATGCCGGTCTGAAGCCGTATTCATGGCGAGATCGACGCTCAATCTCAGTGTCGGCCGGGCGTGTTTCACGCGCTGCGATGGTTGCTATAACTTCTTCGGCAAGTCGGTGAGTCTTCCGCCCAACGGAACGATCCTGCGCTTTCTGGATTATGCGTGGGAACGCGGGGTTTCGAAGGTCACGCTGTGCGGAGGCGACCCTCTCTCACGCCCAGACATCGTTCCGCTAGTACGCAGCATCAAGGCTCTGGGATTTCATATCAGCCTGGATACGGTGGGCAGCAATCTGCTCGGTCCGACCCAGACCATATTTTACGGCCGCAACGTCGTAGCCAAAATCGATGCCCGGGAGCTTGCAGCCCTGGTGGATGTGCTTGGCATCCCGCTCGATGGTATCTCGGAAGACTCGATTGCCAAGTTCAGGACCGGGAGGCCCGGGATACTTTCCGAGCAACTCGCGATCTTGGAACTGCTCAGCCGCTCGGATGCCAAGATCTGTGTAAACACAGTCGTGCATAAGGAAAACGCTGCCGAGATCAGCAGCATCGGGTTGCTAATTTCCCGCTTCGCGGGCGTGCGACGCTGGCAACTCTTCCAGTTTTCACCCACCGGTCCCTTGGGTTTCACGAATCGAGAGCGATTTGAAATTTCGCCGCGCCGATTCTCCCGGCTGGTTCGGGGGTTGAGCATCGACGGGGTGATTATCGATGCAAAATCCAACGCGCGACGCAAGCACAGCTACTTGCTGATCGATTCCGACGGCCTGGCATGGGTCCCGAAATCCTCCCGCGGGGGGCGTTGGAATGCTTTGCAGGATGCAAACGCCGCGCGCGTAAAGATCGGTAGCATCTGCGACCCCGCCGACTTTGCTCGCATCATCGACTTAGTGGATGCAGCTACGCCAGCTCCGCAATCCGACGCAGCGATATCCACGCTCGCGTCACCCGCTCTCGAACTCGTCGGAGACATCGAACCATGAATGCTCTCGATTCCGTTGGGCGCCTTAATCAGGCCCGGTATGATCTGAGCGGCGCCGAGGTCATCGCCGCCATTCTGGCACACAGCGGTGTCGACACGATATTCGCTTATCCGGGCACGTCGGAACTGCCGCTCTGCGATGCGTTCGAGCGTCAGACTGGCATCACCCTTCTGAATGCGCGCGGCGACAAAGAAGCTGCCTTCATGGCTGGTGGCGGGAACTATCTGCGGCCCGGATCCTGCGCGGCGATCCTGCATGGCGCACGTGGGAGCACAAACGCCCTAGGGGCCATCGCCGATCTTCGTCGCAGCGAGCTGTCTCTGGTCTGTATCGTCGGTCTCCCATCGCGGGCGTCAATCCCATTTCTTCCTCCGCATGGCGAACGCGACTTGATGGCGGCTTTAAGCGCGTTCGCACGGTCAACACATGATCTTTCCCATAACAACGTCGACTTAGACGCACTGACCAAGGCGGTGGTGATGGCGGTGAAAGATGCGCGTGGTCGGCCTAGCGGTCCGGTCCTGCTTGGCGTTCCTCAGGACGTGTTGAGCCTCAAGTTCACCTGCAAGCGGGATGATCTTGTGCCTGAGCTAGGCGCTCAGTCGCAGCCAACGGAGACGATGCTTGACGAAGCAGCGGGTCTCCTTGATGCAGCGCGGCGCCCGGTAATTTTCATCGATGACTATGCGCTTGGTCCGAGGGGGGCTTCTGCTGAGGAACTCGCTCTTCTCGCGTCGCGGCTGGGCGCCCCGATCTTTCAGGTCGGCTATGGCCGGGGACCGATGCTTTTTCCATCTCTGCCCGCTAGCGTCGCCAACTATTGCGGTCCCTATTGTCCGGGAGATGCGAGCCATCGCGAACTTCTGACCTCTGCTGATGTGCTGATTACTATTGAAGACCGCAATATGTATCCGCGGGTGGTCGGCAATCTACCGGTCTGCACAAAGGTGGTTCTCACTTCGAACCGCATGGCGACGCTCAAGAATGGTTATGTGAGGCCCCAGGATCGGATTATCGAGCTCGATGCCGGTTCGGCTGTCCGCGGGTTGCTGGCTAGGATACCAGAGGATCCCATTGGGCATGTAACAACAGTCGTGCCTGTCCCGTCCAATAACCAACTGCATCCAGCCGCCAGAGCGATGGCTCAAGCCCTCGGGGCCAGCGCGGCCGCTGCCCGGGCAGTTGTCGTGGACGATAGCCAGATGTTAGGCGGCCTAATGGCTCAGGCGGCGCCCGAAGTGCGAGGACTGCTGCTAGTCGGTAGCCACGGCGGATTCGTAGGTGGCGGAATGGCAACGGCCGCGGGCATGGCCTTGGCCAATCCGGAACGGCCGATCCTGTGCACGGTCGGAGATCACGGTTTCACCAACGCGCTTCAGGCGATGGCGAGCCTAAGCGGACGATTCGCGCGCTTAGTCTACGTAGTCTGCAACAATCGGCGCAGCGTGTCGCTGCGCAAGCAGGCCTTCCATGATGGTCTGGACGCAATCGCCGCGAGCTCGTTCCTGGTGAACCCTTTGGGCATGTCCTACGCCGCGATCGCCTCAGGGTTCGGTCTGAAGGCGGAGTCGCTCATCTGGGAGGACGATCGGCTTGATCTGGCCGAGCAAGGCCAGATGCTTCGCGCTCTCTTGCACGACCTGTTGAAGACTGGTCAGCCAGCTCTTCTCGAACTTCGGACCACCGATGAGCCGGCTTTTTGGGCGGGGGTCTGGAATGTCGAAGGCTTCGAGGCAAAGCCGGAGCAGTCTTCTCGTCTTCAGCTCACCTAGTCAGCGCGGAGGTCGATCACGTGGAATACAGATTTCTCGGTCGGACGGGTCTCAAAGTTTCTGAGTTGACTCTCGGAGCCATGACATTCGGCGGATCTGGCAGTGCCTTCTTCGAAGGAGTGGGCGGCGTCGGCTTAGACGACGCGCGGCGCATGGTCGACATGGCCATCGATCGGGGGGTCAATATGATCGACACTGCCGACGTCTACTCCAGGGGCGTCTCTGAGGAGATGGTCGGCGATTGCTTAATAGGAAAGCGGGGCCGAGTACTGGTATCCACGAAATGCCACGGCCGCATGTCCAACGAGGTCAACGACCTCGGCCAATCGCGTCATCACATCATCGCAAGCTGCGAGGCCAGCCTGAGGCGCTTGAAGACCGACTACATCGATGTATTCCATATCCATGGCTACGATGCCTATGTCGCCTGGGAAGAGAGCCTGGGCGCCCTCACCGATCTCGTGCGCCAAGGCAAAGTTCGTTACATCGCCTGCTCGAACCTCTCGGGCTGGCAACTGATGAAGGCTCTGTCGGTCTCGGATGCTCGAGGCTACTCACGGTTCGCTGCTTTGCAAGCCTATTACAGCCTCGTGGCGCGCGATCTTGAGGACGAACTGCTGCCGCTATGCACGGAGGAACAACTCGGCGTCCTAATCTGGAGTCCACTGGCTGGCGGTTACCTGAGCGGCAAGTATCTGAGCGACAACCCGCGGGGACGGAGAGCGGCAGTCGGTGACCCCGGAACAATCGATGAGGTTCTGGGAAAGCGAGCCCTCGACGCGCTCCAGGTGACGAGCCGGACGCACAATGCAAGCCTCGCTCAGGCCGCGCTCAACTATCTGCGAGCCAAGCCCGGGATCACCTCCCTGATCATCGGCGCGCGTACCGCGGCCCAGCTGGCGGAAAATCTGGCATGCCTTGATTGGTCGATGACTGCCGACGAAGTGGCGGGCCTCGACCGGGCGAGCGAGCGAGCGCTGGCTTATCCTTATTGGCATCAACAACGTCACAACGCCTCTCGATATCGGAGGGCGGTGTGATGCATCTCTCCCAGGTCGGTGGTTCCGTCGTCGGCGTGAGTGCTTGCTACAGGCGTTTCGACGATCTGCCGCACCACGTCGTGTACGGCAAGTATCTCGATGCGGTGTGCGACGCTGGTGCAACGCCATTGATAATACCGGCCCTCGGCATCCGGACAAACGGGGGGCGGCTGGACGCGCAAGCCCTGCTGGGAAGGCTCGATGGCTTGGTGCTGACCGGCAGCCCTACCATGGTGCATCCCGACTGCTATAGCGGTCCGAGCCTAGCGCCAGACGTATATGTCGACGTCGAACGAGATGCGACGACGCTGCCGCTTGCTGCTGCTGCTATTGCTGCTGGCTTGCCGCTTCTAGCGATCTGCCGTGGCGCCCAAGAGTTGAATTGCGCGGTTGGAGGAACTCTTGAGCAGAACGCCTGCGATGGAGGCGCGGCACGGGTTGGAGATCGACCCGGGTGGCATTCTAGCGCGGCTGTTGTCCGAAGCGCAGATCGAGACCTCGACCACTATCGTAAATTCCCTTCACCGTCAGGCGATTTGCGGCGTGGGTGCGGGCATTCGAATCGAAGCGCGCGCGCCTGATGGCACGATCGAGGCGATAAGCGTCGAAGGTGCGCCTGCCTTCGCGTTAGGCGTGCAGTGGCACCCTGAGTGGCACAACACAGCAAATGGGCTCGATAGCCTGATCTGGTCGGCTTTCAGCGCCGCTTGCCAAGCCCGCGCAATCGTGCGCTTGGAGCGGGTACAGTGACTGCCACAACCCGGATGGTCGAACTTAATGTGGCCGGAGTTCCGTCTCGCATCGAACTCGGCGTAGCCGCCAATTTTTGCGCGGGGGATTCTCGCGCGCTCGCCTTCGCTTCGGGCACACTTATAGAAGGCATCGGCAATCCGTTCTCGGATATCGATGTCTATGTCGTGCGCGACCGGCTTCCGCGCACCGGAGACCTGGATCTGAGCGGAAACTTCCGGGTAATCGGGAAAGACCGCCGCATTCTCCACGATGGCGTAGTTGGGGAACAAGTCTACCTAGTACACAGACTGATCCCAGAAAGCCATGTGAAGATCGACATCGAATTTCGAACTTTTGCAGACGTCAGTTCGATCATTCGCACGATAGAAGAGCTCTTCGACTATGCGATCCACAATCTCGTTCTTCTAACCCGCTATATGAATTACCGAGAGGAGGATTTTATCCACCGGATCTTGGTCGGCGTTCCGATCGCAAACCCTGTGGCTTTCGGCGAGCTGCGGCGCGCCATTTCTGCCGAGCAATACACCTATCTCTGCTATCGCTGGAACGCCTCGGACTTCTCTGTGCTGATTGATCTCCTCGGCGCGTGGCGTGCAGGTGAGTATGACCGTGCAAAGGATCTCGCGCGCGAAAATCTTATTCAGCAAATGAGCGCATTCCTGCACCTTAACGGGCTCACTAACAAGCGCCGCAAATGGCTGCTTCGCTATCTCACCCGGATCGAGTCGGCCTACCCAACACTAGTGACGCGCTTTCGAGAGCTGTTTTTCTTCCGCGCCAATGACGATTGCCGAGATTGCTATTCCTATGTGGGCGCTACTTTGGACTTGGTGGACGATATCTTCCGCGCTTCGTCGGTCATCCTCGAGCGGACCCCCGCCTTTCCATCGGGGCCGTTAGCAATCCGTCAGTTGGAGCGGGAAACGGCGATCCGCAATGGTCAGCCCGACCTTGCGGAGATGGAATTTCACTACCGGACGCGCGTCTACGGCGCCGTGCTTCCTCCGAGCCGGAATTATCTCAATGCCTGACATTGTATTCCGCGCGACGCCTATTGCTGGCACGGCGCCTTTTGGGCCGACACCTCGGCGCACCGTCCGCATCCTAATCCTTGACGCATCCGATCGTGCACTTTTTGCGATAAGTCGTGACACACAAGGCGGTCCTTCCTATTGGTGCCTCATTGGCGGAGGAATCGCGGCTGGCGAAAACTTATTCGACGCGGCCGCGCGCGAGGTGATGGAGGAAACAGGCCTGCGATTGCTAAAGATCGGCGCGCCGTTGAGACATGATCTGGTGCGCGTCGGCCCGGTCGAAACCCCTCTCAGGCTCTTTGACGAGATTTATGTGGCAGGAGTTGTCGAGGATCTTTCGCCGATGCGCGTGTGGGCGCATAGCACCGGGCGCGAACAGATCCTGCAGGTCGCCTGGCGCAACGCGGATATGATCCGGCGCTGCCGCGCGACGGTATTCCCATCCGACGTGGCGGAGCTCATTGAAAGCGTGGCGGCCGATAGCCGCCAGCGTGAATGGCGCAAACAGCCCCACACCACAATGCCTCGGCGAGCCGCGCAGGAGAGATGATGTGAAGGATACTGCGCCTTCAATCATCAATCTCGGCCGGGCTGAAATCCAGCTCCCGTTGGACACCGCGACCCGTCGCTTGGCAGCGCGCGCGTTCTGCGACCACGGTTACGCACCGCCGCTTGGAATCGAAGAAGCTCGGCAATCGGTCGCTCACTGGTTGTCTGATCTAAGCGGTCTGGAGACTGCCGCTAGCGAAATCTTGCTAACTGCTGGAGGAACTCTCGCTTGGAGCATAGCCCTACTTGGGCTAACACGGACCGGCGACCAAGTACTAGTCCCTGAACCGGGCTACGCTAATCTGGAGCGAGCTGTGCGGTCTCTCGGGCGCGAACCAGTCCCATATGCCGTGGATCCAGTCAGCGGTCGCCTCAAGATCGAAGCCCTGCCGGTCTTCGGAGATGCGCGCGCCTTGGTATTTATGAGCCCGCATAACCCCGCCGGAGCAGTCGCTAGCGATGAACGGCTTCGTGCGCTCGAAACCTATTGCGCCGATCGCGGCATGGCGCTGGTCTGCGACGCTTCGTTCATTCCCTATGCGTGGTCGCCTGGCCCGGTGCCAC
>SMFH01000087.1_pt1 | contig 26526 bp, 26 predicted proteins | sample 2456121 | NCBI WGS metagenome assembly SMFH01 (sample SAMN10132613, study PRJNA489261) | soil metagenome | isolation source: day120 antibiotic-silty clay loam soil | place: USA
TATGACGAAGACGAGGACGAAGACGACGGCTATGAGCTGAAGATCCGTCCCGAACCGCTGGCGGCGACACCGGGCGTCGATACCGGCATCAGCGAGCGCAAATCGGCGGTGCGGGTGAAGCGCGAAGACTTGAAGAAGCCGATTCCGCTGAAGCCCGCGAAACAGCCGGCACTCAATCTCACGCACAGCGAATATCAACTGCCCGCGCTGGGCCTGCTCGCCGAGCCGGTGCGCGTGACGGACAATTCGGACATCACCGACGAAGCGCTGGAAGAAAATGCGCGCATGCTGGAAGCGGTGCTGTCGGATTTCGGCGTGCGCGGCCGCATCCAGGCGGTGCGCCCCGGCCCGGTGGTGACGCTCTATGAATTCGAACCCGCTGCGGGCGTGAAATCGAGCCGCGTGATCTCGCTGTCTGACGACGTGGCGCGTTCGATGTCGGCGGTGGCCGCGCGCATCGCGACCATTCCGGGCCGCAACGTGATCGGCATCGAATTGCCGAACCAGCATCGCGAAACGGTTTATCTGCGCGAGCTTCTGTCTTCGACCGATTTCGAGCAAGCGCGCGCGCCCTTTCTCGCCAAGATGCCCCACTTGCTGATCGCCGGCACCACCGGCTCGGGCAAGTCCGTCGGCCTCAACACCATGATCCTGTCGCTGCTCTACCGCATGCCGCCGGAACTGTGCCGCCTGATCATGATCGATCCGAAGATGCTCGAACTTTCCGTCTATGACGGAATCCCGCATCTGCTGTCGCCGGTCGTCACCGATCCGAAGAAGGCCATCGTCGCGCTCAAATGGGCGGTGCGCGAGATGGAAGAGCGCTATCGAAAGATGTCCAAGCTGGGCGTGCGCGGCGTGGAAGCGTTCAACGAGCGCGTGCGCAAGGCGAAGGACAAGGGCGAACAGCTCAAGCGCACGGTGCAGACCGGCTTTGACCGCGAAACCGGCAAGCCGATCTATGAAGACGAACTGCTCGAGCTGGAGCCGATGCCCTATATCGTGCTCGTGGTCGATGAAGTCGCGGACCTGATGATGGTCAGCGGCAAGGAGATCGAAGGCGCGGTGCAGCGCCTGGCGCAGATGGCGCGCGCCGCGGGCATCCATCTGATCGCGGCGACGCAGCGCCCGTCGGTGGACGTGATCACCGGCACCATCAAGGCGAACTTCCCGACACGCATCTCTTTTCAGGTCACGTCGAAGATCGACAGCCGCACCATCCTTGGCGAACAGGGCGCGGAGCAATTGCTTGGCCAAGGCGACATGCTGCACATGATGACGGGCGGGCGCATCCGCCGAATCCATGGACCGTTCGTGACCGATCACGAAGTCGAAGACGTGGTGAAATTCCTGAAATCGCAGGGCACGCCGGAATATCTTGACGAAATCACCGAAGAGCCGGAAGGCGACACGGACGATTCCTATGGCATGATGGGCGGCAACAGCAATTCGGGCGACGACACTTACGACAAGGCGCTCGCCATCGTCGCGCGCGACCGCAAGGCCACGATCTCCTACATCCAGCGCCGCCTCGAAATCGGCTACAACCGCGCCGCCCGCGTCATCGAGCGCATGGAAGAAGAAGGCGTCATCTCACGCCCCAATCACAAGGGCCTGCGCGAAGTGCTGCTGCCGGATCACCGGGAATAATCTAACTGTCATGGCCCGCCGGAGTGCGGGCCACCCAGTTGAAACCTCGCGCTTGCGGGCCGGATAGAACGCCGGCACTTTTGTTTCGACACCCGTGAAGATGTCACCTAGGTGGCCCGCACTCCGGCGGGCCATGACAACTTTTGTTGTGGTAGGCTCTGTCGCGACAGCCACTCCACACAAGGAACTCCCCCATGAAATACCGCAAGCTGGGCGCCAGCGATTTGAACGTTTCGGAAATTTCGCTTGGATCGTGGCTCACCTATGGCGTGGGTGTGGAGAAGGACAAGGCGCTCGCCTGTGTGAACCGCGCGTTCGAGCTGGGCATCAATTTCATCGACACGGCGAATGTCTATGGCCGCGGCGCGGCAGAGACATTCCTCGGCGAAGCGCTGGCGGGCCGCAAGCGCGACTCTTATGTGCTGGCGACGAAGCTTTGGGGCGACATGGGCGGCGGCAATCAGGGCCTGTCGCGCGCGCAGGTCCAAAAGCAGCTTGAGGATTCGCTCAAGCGCCTGCGCACCGACTACGTCGATCTCTATCAATGCCACCGCTACGATCCCAACACGCCGCTGGAAGAGACGATGGAAGCGCTCACCCGCGCCAAGCAGAGCGGCAAAGTGCGCTGGATCGGATTCTCCGAATGGTCGCCGGACCAGATCGAAGCGTCGATTGCACTCAAGGGCGTGGAGCATTTCGTCTCCAGCCAGCCGCAATATTCCCTGCTCTATCGCCGCATCGAAAAGAAAGTCATTCCGATCAGCGCCGCGAACGGCATTTCGCAGATCGTGTGGTCGCCGATCGCGCAAGGCGTTCTGTCCGGCAAATATCTGCCGGGCGCGAAAATCCCCGATCACACCCGCGCCAGCAGCGATGCCATGGGCGGCTTCATCAAGTCCTGGCTGGAAACGCCGGTACTGGAAGCGGTGCAGAAGCTGAAGCCGCTGGCCCGGGAAGCGGGATGCACCTTGACGCAATTCGCGCTCGCCTGGGTGCTGCGCGAACCCAATGTCGCCTCCGCGATTGTGGGCGCCAGCAGGCCCGAGCAGTTGGATGAAAATGCGGGCGCTTCGGGCCTCAAAATCGATCCGGCGCTATTCGCGAAAGCCGAAGCGATTGTCGAAGGCGCGGTTCCCGCCCGCTAGGGGTTCGATCCACGCCGGACTTTCCTCCCCCGTAATCGGGGGAGGAAAAATGGGGCGCCACCCTATATAAGACTCATAGGCTTCCGGAGGGGTTCATGTCCTATATCGAACAGTCGCTCGGCCAGGGCGAGACTATTATCGCCAAGGCGCATTTTTCCACCTGGTACAATATCAAGGCGTGGCTGGCGCTGATTTTCCTGGGCATCTTCATCATCGGCATCGTGATCTTCATCGCCATGATGATCCGTAAATGGACCACCGAGATCGCCATCACGACGCACCGCTTCGTGGAGAAGACGGGGCTGTTCACGCTGCACACCAACGAGATCGCGCTGCCGAACATCGAAGGCGTGAAGGTGGAGCAGAGTTTCTGGGGCCGGATCATGGGCTATGGCCATATCCGCATCGAAGGCACCGGCATCGATGCGGTGGAGCTTCCCGACATCCAGAATCCCGTCGCCTTCCGCGCCGCCATCGAAACCGCCAAGTCCGGCGCGCCCGCGCATTAGAGCAAGATTTTTGAACCCGCGCTCTAGGTCTGTGCTGCCGTAGTCGCTTTCACGAGCAGATCGCGCGGCCGCAGAAAAAGATGCAGAGCCAGGCCGATGACGGCACAGCCCGTCATCACCGCGGCGAGCGGCAGCGGCGTCGCGGCGTTGAACGCGCCCATCACAAGCGAGACGCCGAAACCGACGACGAATTGCAATGAGCCCAGCAATGCGCTCGCCATGCCGGCGTTGACGCCGTAGTGGCGCATGGCGGCGCCGGTCGCCATCGGGCTGATCGCGCCATTGAACGACAGGAAGATAAAGAGCGACGCACCCAGCCCCAGCACGCCGCCAAAGCCCGTCAGCGAAACCAGCATCAAAAGCGCGCCGGCGAAAAGATGCGCCGTCTGCGCGTTCAGCATGATCGTTTCGGGCAGGCGGCGGCCCACCAGCCGCGCGGCGATCTGCGACGTGCCGATCAGGCCGATCGCATTCGCACCGAAGAACCAGCCGAAATTCTGCGGCGCGACATGGAAGATGTCGATGAACACATGCGCCGAGCCGGTGAGATAGGCGTAAAGCGATGCGTTGCTCGCCGAGGCCGACAACGCATAGGCGATGAAGCGCCGGTCGCGGAAGATGCGCGCATAGTCGGCGATGATGATGAAGGGATGCAGTTCGCGGTGCGCGCCGCCATGCGTTTCCGGCAGGCGGATCGCCACGGCCAGCGCCACCGCGCCGCCGAACGCGAACTGGAACCAGAAGATCGCGCGCCAGCTGGCCCAGATCAGAAAATATCCGCCGAGGAACGGCGCGATCAGCGGCGCCACCGCCAGCACGAGCATCATGTAGGCGAAGATACGCGGCGTTTCCTGCGGCCCGAAAAGATCGCGCACGCAGGCGCGCGCCACCACGCCGCCCGCGCAGGCGCCGACCGCCTGGAAGAAGCGCGCGGCCATCAGCATCTCCACGCTGGTGGAAAGCGCGCAGACCGCGCACATCGCCAGATAGAGGAGCAGCCCCGCATAGAGCGGCGGCTTGCGGCCGAAACGATCCGCCATCGGCCCGAAGAAGGCTTGCCCAACCGCGAAGCCGAGAAAGAAGGAGGCGAGTGTCGCTTCCGCCGATCCGATGGGAACGTGGAATTCGCGCGCGATGGAGGGGAGCGCGGGCAGATACATGTCGATGGAGAGCGCGCCGAACGCCGTCAGCGCGCCCAGCACGACGATCAGTTCGATCCGCCGCGTGGGGGTGAGTTGACCGGCACCCTCTCTCTGCAATGTCACGCGCGCCACTTCGACCCAGTCCCTATTCCCGCCACAAAAGCCGCGCTAAGAATCCGTCAGACCATTCACGCAGCAGGGCGGGGAGAAAACTATGCTTCGGTTCGTAAAGTCGATGGGTGTGGTTGCGATGGCAGGCTTGCTTGCATCGCAGGCGCAGGCCGCGGATGCCAAGAAGGGCGCGGCCGTCTTTCAGCGCTGCGCCATCTGCCATTCCAACACCAAAGGCGCGGGCGCCAAGATCGGCCCCAATCTCTTCGGCGTCGTCGGCCGCAAGGCGGGCACGATGCCCGACTTCCCCTATTCCGCAGCGATGAAAGGCGCGGGCTTCGTTTGGACGCCGGAAAAACTGCAGGCCTACATCCAGCATCCGCAGCAGGTGGTGCCGGGCAATCGCATGGCGTTCGCGGGCGTGAGCAGCAAGGCCGACGATGCCGACCTCGTGGCCTATCTGGGCACGCTGAAATAGCTGCGGCGGAATGACGCGGCGCTGGAAAATGCTGCGGCGCAGCATGATTTTTCAGGGTTACGGGGCGTCAGCTTTGCCTAGGCGAACGGCATGAAGCTTCGTTGACAGGCGGTCAGGCCCGGACCTAGTTTTTGCGCCGCACAAAAGAGCGAGCGGCGACAGGGGTTCGGACGCGGGATGCATCCGGGGATAAGACGCCGCCATTCCAAGAAGGCAATCGAGCAGCCATGAAAGTTATCGTGCCCGTCAAGCGGGTGATCGACTACAACGTGAAGGTTCGTGTGAAAGCGGACCAGACCGGCGTCGATCTCGCCAATGTCAAAATGTCCATGAATCCGTTCGACGAGATTTCCGTCGAGGAAGCCATCCGCCTGAAAGAGAAAGGCAAGGCCACAGAGGTCATCGCCGTTTCCATCGGGCCGCAACAAGCCAGCGAAACCATCCGCACCGCGCTCGCCATGGGCGCCGACCGCGGCATCCTGGTGAAGACCGACGGCGAGGTTGAGCCGCTCGCGGTGGCGAAGATCCTCAAAGCCATCTGCGAAGCCGAACAGCCCGGCCTCGTCATCACCGGCAAGCAGGCGATCGACGACGACAGCAACCAGACCGGACAGATGCTCGCCGCGCTTCTGGGTTGGCCGCAGGCGACCTTTGCGCACAAATTGGAGTTGGGCGACGGCAAGGCCGACATCGAACGCGAAATCGATGGCGGCCTTCAAACTGTCGAGGTGAAGCTTCCGGCGGTGATGACCACCGACCTGCGCCTCAACGAGCCGCGCTATGCGTCGCTCCCCAACATCATGAAGGCGAAGAAGAAGCCGATCGACGAGAAGACGCCCGCCGATTACGGCGTCGATGTCACGCCGCGCCTGAAGACGCTGAAGGTGACCGAGCCGCCGAAGCGCCAGGCCGGCATCAAGGTGAAGTCGGTTTCCGAATTGCTCGCCAAACTCAAAGAAGTGGGGGCGATCTGATGGCTTCGCTCGTTATCGCCGAACATGACGGCAAGGTTCTGAAGGATTCCACCAACAAGACGGTCACCGCCGCCGCGCAGATTTCCACGCCGGTGCATGTGCTCGTCGCCGGTTCCGGCGCGGATGCGGTGGCGCAAGCCGCGTCCAAGCTCGCGGGCGTCGAGAAGGTGATCTATGCCGACGACGCCATCTACGCGAAGCTGGTGGCCGAGCCGGTGGCCAAGCTGATCCTGTCGCTCGCCGACAAATATGACGCGATCCTCGCGCCGGCCACGACCAACGGCAAAAACTACATGCCGCGCGTGGCCGCGACGCTGGACGTGCCGCAAATCTCCGAAATCCTGAACGTCGACTCGCCCGACACGTTCGAGCGCCCGATCTATGCCGGCAACGCCATCGCCACCGTGCAGGCCGCGCCCGGCAAGAAGGTCATCACCGTGCGCACCACCGCGTTCAAGCCGGCGGAAGCGACGGGTTCCGCGAGCCGGCGGCGCGGGCGATGACGGCATTTCCAAGTTCATGAGCGAAGAGCTGTCCAAATCGGAACGCCCCGAACTCACCTCCGCCAAGATCGTGATCTCCGGCGGACGCGGCATGCAGTCGGGCGACAACTTCCACATGCTCGACAAGATCGCGGACAAGCTGCACGCCGCCGTCGGCGCATCGCGCGCGGCGGTCGATGCGGGCTTTGTGCCCAACGACTATCAGGTCGGACAGACCGGCAAGGTCGTGGCGCCGGAGCTTTACATCGCGGTCGGCATTTCCGGCGCGATCCAGCATCTGGCCGGCATGAAGGACAGCAAGGTCATCGCCGCGATCAACAAAGACGAAGAAGCGCCCATCTTCCAGGTTGCCGATTTCGGCCTCGTCGCCGATCTCTTCAAGGCGATTCCGGAAATGGACGAAGAGCTGACAAAGCTGGGCTATTAAGCGCCGGCAAAGGACAAGCGTATGGCTATCGAGAAAGTTGGCGTAATCGGCGCGGGCCAGATGGGCATGGGCATCGCCCATGTTCTGGCCCTGGCCGGGATCGACGTCGTTCTGGAGGACATCAATCCCGACGCGCTCGCGGCAGCGCGCGGCACCATCGAGAAGAACATGCACCGCCAGGCGTCGCGCGGCATGATCAAAGACGACGCCGTGGCGCCCGCATTGGCGCGCATCCGCGCCTCGACAAGCCTCGATGACATGCAGGACCGCGAATTCGTCATCGAAGCGGCGACCGAAGACGAAGCGATCAAGCGCAAGATCTTCGCCGATCTGTGCCCACGCCTGTCCAAGACCGCGATGCTGGCGTCGAACACCTCCTCGATCTCCATCACGCGCCTTGCCGCGTCCACCGACCGCCCGGAACGGTTCATCGGCGTTCACTTCATGAACCCCGCGCCCTTGATGCAGCTGGTGGAAGTGATCCGCGGCATCGCCACCGATGACGCGACGTTCCAGTCCGCGCTCGAAATGGTGCGCCGCGTCGGCAAGACCGTCGCCTATGCCGAAGACTTCCCGGCCTTCATCGTCAACCGCATCCTGATGCCGATGATCAACGAAGCGGTATACACGCTCTATGAAGGCGTCGGTAACGTCGAAGCCATCGACACGCCTTTCGGTGATGCAGGTGCTTTACGAAGGCCTCGCGGATTCGAAGTACCGCCCCTGCCCGCTCTTGGTGAAATATGTGGAAGCGGGATGGCTGGGCAAGAAAACCGGCCGCGGCTTCTATGATTATCGCGGCGAACATCCCGTTCCCACGCGCTAAGGCCTTAGCCGATCTGCAACTTCGCGCGTTCCCGTTTTGCAGCAAAACGGATTGAATGCGCGCAATGACTCACGAAGACGGCCTGCCGCTGCCCGCCCGTTATTGGGCGATCCTCGCCATCGCGCTCGGCATCACGCTGGCCGTCATCGACTCCGCCATCGCCAATGTGGCGTTGCCCACCATCGCCATCGACCTGCACACCAATCCCGCAGCTTCGATCTGGGTGGTGAACGGCTATCAGCTCGCCATCACGATCTCGCTGCTGCCGCTGTCGTCGCTGGGCGACATCGCCGGTTACCGGCGCGTTTATCTGTGGGGGCTGGCGGTTTTCACCATCGCATCGCTGGGCTGCGCTTTCTCCACCACTCTGCCGATGCTGGCCGGTGCGCGCGTGATCCAGGGCTTCGGCGCGGCGGGCATCATGAGCGTGAACACCGCGCTGCTGCGCTTCATCTATCCGCAGAAGCTTCTGGGGCGTGGCATCGGCATCAATGCGATGGTGGTCGCTGTGTCGAGCGCTGTCGGCCCGACCATCGCCAGCGGCATTCTGTCGGTGGCGCATTGGCCATGGTTGTTCGTGGGGCGCGGTCCTCAGCGCAGCCACCTTCGGCCTGCTCATCGCCAGCATCGACGGGCTGGGACATGGGCAGGCGTTCGGCCTGTTCCTTTTGGAAGTCGCCGTGACCGTCGGCCTGGGATATCTTTTGGTGCGGCGCGAATCCGGCAAGGCGGCGCCGATGCTGCCGGTCGATCTGCTGCGCATCCCGATCTTCGCTGGCGGGACGATTGTCCGATAAATATTCCGCGGGCATTCTGGGCGGCATCGGTCTTTTCCTGTTCGCGATGGGCTTGCTGTCGCTGGCGATGCTGCCGGATCACCCGGATCATTTCGACATCGTCTGGCGCGTGGCGCTGTGCGGATTCGGCTTCGGCATTTTCCAATCGCCCAACAACCGCGCGATGCTCTCCGCCGCGCCCAAATCGCGCAGCGGCGGGGCGAGCGGCATGCTCGGCACCGCGCGCCTCTTGGGCCAGACGACCGGCGCGGCGGTGGTGGCGCTGTTGTTCGCGCGATTGCCGCAGCAGGGACCGACGGTCGCGCTCTTCCTTGCCAGCGGCTGCGCGCTCGTCGCCACCGCCGTCAGCCTTGCGCGGCTTTACGAGACGCCGGTGCTGGCGGCGAGCCGTTCCTCCAATCCGGAAGCCGATTCCGGCATGCATGCGCAGGTGCTGCGCGATCAGCAGAACAAGGCGCTCTAGCCGCTCGGCGCATTCCCCGCTTACACTTGGCGCAAAGCCATTGGGGAAACGCATGAAAAAAATTCTGATGGGCGTTCTGGGCGCCGCGTTGATGCTGGGCGCCGCCGGAGCGGCGGAAACGAAACTACCGTCGCGCGATCATTTCCTGTTCTGGACACCGGCGGAACAGGCCTTCGGATACAAGACCATCGAGAAGATCTTTCCGGTGCGTGTGGTCAAGCGCGGGGCGACGGTGAGCCCGTTGCCGCATGACCCAAAACCGTTCGACGTTTCCTACAAGCAGGATGGCAAGACCTTCGACACCGCCGCGTTCATGAAAGCCAACCGCTCTTCGGGCCTCATCATCATCAGCCACGGCAAGGTGCTGCTGGAACGCTATGGCCTCGGCCGCACGGAGAAAGATCGCTGGACGAGTTTCTCGGTCGGAAAATCCGTGACCTCCACGCTGGTCGGCGCGGCGATCAAGGACGGCTACATCAAGAGCATCCATTCGCCAGTCACTGATTATCTGCCCGAACTGAAGAAAACCGCCTATGAGGGCGTGACCATCGCCGATCTCATCACCATGCGGTCCGGCGTGAAATGGAATGAGGACTATGCCGATCCGAAGTCCGACGTGAACAGCTTTGCGTTCCAGACCGTGCGGAAGGATGGACAGGATCCGGTCGTCGCCTATATGGCGAAACTGCCGCGCGCGCATAAGCCGGGCACGGTCTTCCACTACGACACCGGCGAAACCGAGCTTGTCGGCATTCTTGTTTCGCGCGCGGTGAAGAAACCGCTGGCGCAATATCTGTCCGAGAAGATCTGGTCGAAGATCGGCACGGAACAGGATGCCATCTGGATGCTCGACGATGCGGGATACGAGCATGGCGGCTGCTGCATCTCGATGACCTTGCGCGACTATGCGCGCTTCGGCCTGTTCTTCCTGCATGGTGGCGCGGCAGGTGGCGAGAAAGTATTGCCGGATGGGTGGGTCAAGGCCGCGTCCTCGCCACAGGCGGATAATCACGAAGGCGGCTACGGCTATTTCTGGTGGATCCATCCGCACGGCACCTATTCGGCGGAAGGCATCTTCGGGCAGCAGATCTTCCTCGATCCGAAAGACGATCTCGTCATCGTCTTCAACAGTGCCTGGGCGCAGGCCGATGACGACAAGGATTGGGCCGCGCAGGCCAACTACGCCAATGCGGTGATAACGGCGCTGCATAAGGGCAAATGAATGAGCGATAGCGCGCTGCCTCTGAGCGGTTTTTGCGATCCTCGCTTCGAGGGCGTGCGCGCGGCCTTCACCGCGAATTTCCGCGAGCGCGGTGAACCGGGTGCGGCGGTATGCGTGTCGGTGGGCGGCAAGCCGGTTGTCGATCTGTGGGGCGGTTACGCCGACATCGCCAATACGCGCGCATGGCAGCAAGACACGCTGGTGAATGTGTTCTCCGTCGGAAAGGCGCTGTGTGCGCTGGCGGCGGCGCGCATCGTTGAGCAGCGGCTGGTCGATCTCGATGCGCCGGTCGCAAATCTGTGGCCGCAATTCGCGCAAGCGGGAAAGCAGACGATCACCTTCCGGCAAATCCTCAGTCACCGCGGCGCGCTTCCCGCCATTGCGAAACCGCTGCCCGACGGCGCGGCGCTCGACTGGGCTGCGATGGTTCATGCGCTGGAAGAACAGGCGCCATGGTGGGAGCCGGGCACGGCGTTCGGCTATCACGTCAACACCTATGGCTTTCTCATCGGCGAGATCGTGAAGCGCGCAGCGGGCAAGACACTCGGCACGCTGATCCGCGAAGAGGTGGCGCAGCCGCTCGGCGCTGATATTCATATCGGGCTGCCACGCGAACATCATGCGCGTGTCGCGGAATATCGCTGGCCCGGCACCAGCACGATGACGCCGCCGGGCGAAGGCGCGACCGACACCGACCGGATGCGCTGGAACGCCTATTGGAATCCGCCGGGCATTTCGGGCGCGCATTGGGTCAACCGCACGCAATGGCGGCTGGCCGAAGTGCCGTCCACCAACGGCCACGGCAATGCGCGCAGCGTGGCGCGCATCTATGCGGCGCTGGCCAAGGGCGGCGCGATCGACGGCGTGCAAATCGCGGGTCGCGCGATACTGAAAGAATTCACCACCGAACATTCGCGCGGCGAGGATCAGATCACGCAGCATCCGGCGCGCTTCGGATTGGGCTTTCAGCTCACGCAACCGGAACGCGCGCTGGGGCCGAACCCCAACAGTTTCGGCCATTTCGGTGCGGGCGGGTCGCTGGGCTTTTGCGATCCGGATGCGGATGTGGGATTCGGCTATGTCACCAACGACATGGGCCCGCGCTGGCAGAACCCGCGCAACCGCGCGCTGATGGAGGCCGTCTATGCCTGTCTCTAAACGCATCGGCGTCATCGGCCTCGGCCAGCGCATCGCGCATGTGCTGGCGGCGATGCAGGAAGTCGGCTGGAAGTTCGATATTGCCGGCTATGCCGATCCCGCGCCGGTGGGCGCGCCGCTCCTGAAAGAACATGGCATCGGCACGGGAAAGCCCTACGCCGATGCACAGGCGTTGTTGAAAGACGGGCCGTTCGATCTGGTCATGATCGGATCGCCCAATCATTTGCATTACGAGCATCTGCTGGCGGCGTTCGCGGCGGGCTATCCGATCTTCGCGGAAAAACCCATCGTGCGGACCGAAACGGAGAGCTTCGCGCTGGCGCGGCACCTCGCCGATACCAAGACGCCGCCGCTTTATATCGGGCTCGTCATGCGCTCCATGCCCATCGTGCGCGCGGTGATCGCGCATGTAGATGACGGCAGGCTAGGCGAGATCGTGTCGATGGATGCGACGGAGCATCTGCATCCCGAACATGGCGGCTATCTGGCGCGCAACTGGCGGCGCAAGCAGGAATGGGGCGGCTCCTATTTCCTCGACAAGGTCTGCCACGATTTCGATATCTTCAATCGCCTCATGGGCGCACGCGCGGCCCGCGTCGCGAGCTTCGGCAGCCGCAAGATCTTTCATCCCGGCCGCAAGAATGTGCGCGCGGCCTATGACAATGGCGCGGCGGCCTATGCGCTGCGCGATGCGGGCTGGGGTGCGGCGAACGATGCCTTTCATTCCGACATGGACGTGACGGACCATCAAACCGCGCTGGTGGAATATGCCAATGGCGCGCAGCTATCCTTCCACTCCAACACCCATGTGAGCTTGCAGGAGCGGCGCTGGTACATCGCGGGGGCGGACGGCACGCTGCTGGCCGATCTGGTGCGCAACAAGCTGATGTTCCGAGGGAGCTTCGCCACCGGCAAGCCGGAACGCATGGAATGGAACGAGCGCACCGACGACAATCACAATGGCGCCGATCAGGCGATGGCGCGCGATCTGCTCGCGACCTTCGAGCGCCGCGCGGAATTTCCCGTGACGCCTTATGACTCGCTGGAAGCGGGCCTCACCGTCATGGCCATCGACCGGGCGATGCAGACAAAGCAGGTCGTCGATTGCTCCGCGATGTGGGCGGACTATGACCGCTCGCGCGCCAGCGCCTTGAAGTAATCCACCGCTTCGGGCGCATCCCACGGCGCGGGACCATCGGCGCGCGCCACGACATTGCCTTTGGGATCGATCAGCAGCGATACCGGCAGCCCATAGACATGGAAGGTGCGCATCATCGCCAGGTTGCGGTCGGTATAGGCCGTGAGCGCATTGGCGCTGTGCGCGGCGAGGAAGCCCTTGGTCTCCGCTTCGGTGCTGCGTCCCACATTGACCGCCACCACGGTGAAGCCCTTGGGCACTTCGCCCTTCAGCTTGGCCAGCGCGGGCAATTCCTTCACGCAGGGGCCGCACCATGTCGCCCAAAGATTGAGGAGCACATATTTGCCCTTGAACTCGCTCATCATATGCGGCTTGCCCGCTTCATCGGTGAACGCGACGGCAGGGGCCGCTTCGGGCTTGGCGACCGGCGTGAGTGCGGAAAGCACCGTGGGCGGATGGTCCGCGTTTACGCTCGTGCGGTTCACATATAGAACGGCAGCCACGGCGAGCAGGACGACGGCAAGGGCCGCGAGCACGAGAGGACGCTTCAGGGTTTCGGTCATGAGCACCAACAAGATGTGGGGCGGACGGTTTGGCGAAGGCCCCGCCCAGATCATGGCGGAGATCAACGCCTCCGTCGATTTCGACAAAAGGCTGGCCGCGCAAGACCTGGCCGGTTCGCGCGCCCATGCCCGCATGCTGGCCGATCAGGGCATCATCACGCAAGCCGATGCGGCAGCAATTCTCAAAGGCCTCGAACAAATCGAGCGCGAGATCGCGGATGGTTCGTTTACCTTCAAACGTGAACTCGAAGACATTCATTTGAACATCGAATCCCGTCTCGCGGACATTATCGGTCCCGCCGCGGGACGCCTGCACACCGCCCGCTCGCGCAACGACCAGGTGGCGACGGATTTCCGGCTGTGGGTGCGCGACGCCTGCGCGCGCGCCGAACACGGATTGCTGGATTTACAGCGTGCGCTTTTGAAGCAAGCTGAAGCGCACATCGACACCATCATGCCCGGCTTCACGCATATGCAGCCCGCGCAGCCGGTGAGCTTCGCGCATCATTGTCTCGCTTATGTGGAGATGTTCGCACGCGATCGCGGACGTTTCACCGATGCGGGCAAGCGCATGAACGAATCGCCGCTGGGCGCCGCGGCACTGGCCGGCACGCCGTTCAAGATCGATCGCGACAAGACGGCGAAGGCGCTTGGGTTCGATCATCCGGCGCGCAACTCGCTGGACGCGGTGGCGAGCCGCGATTTCGCGCTGGAATATCTTTCCGCGGCGAGCATCGCGTCCGTGCATCTGTCGCGCCTCGCCGAAGAGATCGTGATCTGGATGACGCCCGCTTTCGGCTTCATCACATTGAGCGACGCCTTCACCACCGGCTCCTCCATCATGCCGCAGAAGCGCAATCCCGATGCGGCGGAACTGGTGCGCGCGAAGACGGGCCGCATCCTCGGCAGCTTCGTTACGCTCACCACGGTGATGAAGGGCCTCGCGCTCGCTTATGCGAAGGATCTGCAGGAGGATAAGGAAGCCTTGTTCTCCGCCGCCGATGCGCTCGACTTGTCGCTGGCGGCGATGGCGGGCATGGCGGCAGACATGAAAGCCAATCCGGCGAAGATGCGCGCGGCGGCGGAAGCGGGCTATCCCACGGCCACCGATCTGGCCGACTGGCTGGTGAACACGCTCAACAAGCCGTTCCGCGAGGCGCATCATATCGCGGGCGGCATCGTCAAACGCGCCGAGGAAAAAGGCGTCACGCTGGAAAAACTGCCACTGGCCGATATGCAAGCGGTGGAACCGGGGATCACATCCGAAATTGTCACGGTGCTTTCGCTGCAAGCTTCGTTAAACTCGCGCACCAGCTTTGGCGGAACCGCCCCGGTGCGCGTGCGCGAGCAGGTTTCGTTCTGGCAGGAGAAATTGAAATGATCCTTCGCATTCTCCTCATCATCGGTTTGGCGATCGCCATTCCGGCCTGCGGCACCAAGAGCAATTTGATTCTGCCCAACGGAAAAGAAAATCCCAAGGGCCAGAAGGATCCGTCACGCCCGCCGCAACCCATCGGACAATGAACCATTTCCATTATCGTGACGGTCGGCTGTTCGCCGAAGATGTCGATCTGACGGCCCTGGCGGCAGAGATCGGTACGCCGTTCTATTGCTATTCCTCCGCCACGCTGGAGCGGCATTACCGCGTTTTCGCCGAGGCGTTTCCCAAAGACACGCTGATCGCATTCTCCGTGAAGGCCAACGGCAATCTGGCGGTGCTCAAGACACTGGGCCAGCTTGGCGCGGGCGCAGACGTCGTGTCCGGCGGCGAACTCAAGAAGGGGCTGAAGGCCGGCATTCCCGCAAACAAGATCGTCTTCTCCGGCGTCGGTAAGACGCGCGCGGAGATGAAGCTTGGCCTCGAAGCGGGCATTCATCAATTCAATGTCGAGAGCGAACCGGAACTGCTTGCGCTGAACGGCATGGCCGCGTCACTCGGCAAGCGCGCGGCGATCACCATCCGCGTCAATCCGGATGTCGATGCGAAGACCCACGCCAAGATCACCACCGGCACATCGGAAAACAAATTCGGTATTCCATGGAGTCGCGCCCGCGCGGCCTACAAGCTCGCAGCGTCCCTGCCCGCGCTGCAGATCGTCGGCGTGGATGTGCATATCGGCAGCCAGATCACCGAGCTTTCACCGTTCGAAGCCGCCTTTGCGCGCGTCGCCGATCTGGTGAGGAGCTTGCGGGATGATGGGCACACGATCAGCCGCATCGATCTGGGCGGCGGGTTGGGTGTGCCTTACGCACCCACCGATCCCGCGCCGCCCGCGCCCGAACTCTATGGCGCGGCCGTTTCAAAAGCGGTTGCCGGGCTGGGCTGCGAACTTATCCTGGAGCCGGGCCGCCTGATCGCGGCCAATGCGGGCGTGCTGGTTGCGCGCGTGACCTATGTGAAAGAAGGCGAGGCGCGAAAATTCCTCATTCTCGATGCGGGCATGAACGATCTCATCCGCCCCGCCCTGTACGACGCCCATCACGAAATCGTGTCGGTGCGCGAAGGCACGGGCGGTTCCCTTTATGATGTCGTGGGACCGGTCTGCGAATCCTCCGACCTTTTCGGGCGCGACCGGCGTTTACCGGAAATGAAAGACGGCGATCTGGTGGCCATTCTGACCGCCGGCGCCTATGGCGCCGTGATGGCTTCCGCTTACAATGCCAGGCCGCCCGCAGCCGAAGTGCTGGTTCGGGGCAAGGAATGGGCGGTCGTGCGCCCCAGAATGAGCGATGACGAACTTATCGGACTTGATCGCATCCCCGGATGGCTCGCGCCTTAGGCGCGAGGCGCGTCACGCCGAGGCGTTCATCCGCCGCGCGCGGCTCACCATCCTGTGGGAGCGGGTGTGGCCGAAGCTGTGGCCCGCCAGCGGCATCGTGGGCGTATTCGTCGCCGCGGCGCTGCTTAATCTTTTCACCTATATGCCCTGGTGGGCGCATACGCTGCTGCTGCTCGGCGCGGTGGGCGCGGCGGGCCACTATCTTTATCGAAACTTCCAGAATTTCCGCGGGCCGACATGGCAGGAGGGCGCGCGCCGCGTCGAACGCGATTCCACCCTCGCGCACCGGCCCATCACCGAACAGAACGATCTGCTGGTTGCAGGCGCAGGCGATACCTATGCCGAGGCGCTGTGGCGGGCGCATATGCGCGCGATGCTGGCGCGCATCGGCAAGCTGCGCGTGGCGCTGCCCTCGCCGCAACTGGCCAAGCGCGATCCCTATGCGATCCGCTTTGTCATCCTGCTGGCGCTGATCGCGGGCGTGATCGTCGCGGGATCGGATTGGAAGAACCGCCTCGCCTTCGCGCTGTCGCCGGCGGCAGGTTCGGGCAGCGCATCGGCCACGGTCGATGCCTGGATCGCGCATCTGTACGACGACATCCTGGGCGCGTACTGGTCGCCGGAGCGGAACACGATCCTGCGCGCGGATGAGAACATCTATGTGCGCGCCGGCGGGCGGGCGTTGGGAAATTGGCGCACGCAAATCATTCCCGACGAAGCGCCGCATATCGTCTTCGCGCAGCCGCCGTCCAAGACCGAACATGATGCGGTGAAGCTCTCCTTCTCCGCTGCCGATGACTATGGCGTGGTTTCCGCGCGCGCGTTGATCAAGCCGCTCAAGGGCAGCCGCGTGCTGGCGGTGGATTTGCCGATCGACGCCTCCGCCAAGACGATCAAGCAAACGGTCTATCGCGACCTGACGGAAAATCCGCTCGCCGGTCTGGACGTGACGATCACGCTGGAAGCGAAAGACGGCGCGGGGCAGACGGCGCACAGCAAGCCCATGCGCTTTACCCTGCCCGCTCGCGTGTTCACCAACCCCCTCGCGCGCGCGCTGATCGAACAACGGCAAAATCTCGCCGCCGGCAAAGCCCACGCCAAGCCGGTGACGCTGGCGACCTTGAACGCGCTCACCATCGCGCCGGACAAATTCTATTCCGATCAGACAAAGCTCTATCTCGTCCTGCGCTCGACATACTGGATGCTGCATGAAGCGCGCACCGGCCAGGACATCGCGCGCGTGCAGGATATTCTGTGGCAGACGGCCATGGCGCTGGAAGGCAATGGCGCGATCAACGCCGCCGCCGAACTGCGCCGCACCGCCGAAGCCCTGGCGCAGGCGATGCAGCAGGGCGCGCCGCAAAGCGTGATCGACGCACTGATGCAGCGCTACAACCAGGCGCTTCAGCGCTATCTGCAGGCGATGGCGAAGAACGCGCAAGCGTCCAACGGCCCGCCGCCGCCGGGCACCAAGGTCATCACGTCCGACGACATCGAGAAGATGATGAAACTCATCCAGCAGCTTGCGCAAAGCGGCTCGCGCGACGCGGCGGCGAAGATGCTGGCGATGCTCCAAAGCCTGCTTGAAAACATGCAGATGTCCGGCGGAAGCGGCGGCGGCGGCCAGGGCGACAAGGCGATGTCGGACGCCATCCAAGGTCTGTCCGATCTGATGGGCCGGCAAAGACAGCTCATGGACAAGACCTATCGCGAAGGCCAGGACGCGGGCGATCCCAAGGATGGCGGCGGCAAAGGCCTGTCGCAGCAGCAGGGCAAGCTGCGCGACGATCTGAATGCGCTTCTGAAGGGCCTCGGCGACAAGGGCAAGGCCGCGGGGAAGAATTTCGGCGAAGCCGGCAAGGATATGGGCCAGGCGCAAGGCCAGCTCGGCGCGAAATCCTTCGACGATGCGGGCAAATCCGAACAGCAGGCGCTGGACGCCATGCGCAAGGGCACCGCGGCGCTCGCGCAGGCCTTGATGCAGCAGCAAAGCGGGCAAGGCATGAAGCCGGGCGGTCAGAACGGCAATGAAGATCCGCTGGGGCGCGAAAACGGCGCGCAAGGCAGCTTCAATGGCGGCAAGATTCCCGACAAAGATTCACTGGCGCGCGCGCGGGCGATGTAAGGCAGGCCGCGATCGGCACCGACATCGTCCATGCCATATCCGACCAGAAAGCCTCGTGTGCCGGCGAACAATGCGCGATCGGCGACCATCACCGCATCGTCGCGCATCTTGTCCACCGCCACCGCCGTCATCACCGCCGCAGCTTCCGCATTGATCAAAAGCTCTTTTGCTTTCGCCAACGTGTGCCCGCCATCGAGCACGCCGTCGATGAGAAGCACGGTCTTGCCGTGAATGCGTTCGGTGGGACCGACCAATACGGCAATCTCGCCGCCGGTGCGCTTGTCCGCATAAGAGCGCAGCCAGAGGAATTCGATCGGCAGCGACAAGCCTTCCCGCGCCAGGGCGCGCAGAAGATCGGCAGCGAAGACAAACGCGCCCGCCAGAATGGCCACCGCGAAATCCGGCTTGAGCGGCGCTTGCGCGATTTGGCGCGCGACAACATCCAGGCGCGCGCGGATATCGGCTTCGCTGTGCAGGACGGCCGTCACTCCTTGCCATCCGCGAAGCGCAATTCGACATGGCGCGTCGCCGATGGCGGGTTTGACAGGCGCGTGCGGAAGCCGACCGCTTGTCCCGGCGCCAGCGCATGGCTCGACGGCGCAAAGCTCCAATCGTAGATCGCGTGCTTGTTCGCATCGCTGAGCGTCACACGCAGCGGCGGCACATCGAGCTTCTTGCCCGTCACGTTCACCACCTTGCCGGTGATGACCAGAACCGGTTGTCCATCTTCGGTCTGGTTCGTGTGGCGAACATCGGCGAAATCCAGGCCGCGCATATTCACCGCCATGCCGAGCCGGGAGAACAACGATGCGGATTGCGGCCAGATGCCGACGATCTGCGAACGGTAGTTCGCCGCCGACCAGCCGATCACCAGGATGACGACGACCAGCGCGGCCCAGCCCAGCATCACCAGCACGGCGCCCATGCCGCGCTTTGCCGGGCTTTCCGGCGCATCCAGATGAAAATCGTCCTCCGCCGCATCGTCTTCCACGGCCGGGGCACGCCAGGACGGTTGCGGTGCCTCCGCTTCGGTCTCCGGCTCGGCCACGGGGACAGGCTCGGACTCCGGCGGCGGATTGAAGATGGTCTCTTCGATCTCCGCCTGGCCTGCTTCGGCAGCCTGATGCCAGACATGGCCGCATTTCTTGCAGCGGACCTTGCGCCCCTCGGCGGGGAATTGCGTCCCGTCGACTTCGTAGCGGGCGGCGCAGTTGGGACAGACCAGAATCATGAAGTGCTTATAACCAATCGCCCGAAAAATAGGTTTAACGCAGACGCCCCGGCAAGCGATGGTAAGGGCTGATTCCCGCCTTTATGGTCCCGCCCCATGATCCGCTTCGAAAATGTCGGCATGCGCTATGGGCCGGGGCCGGAAGTTCTGCGCGACGTCACGTTCCAGCTCGAGCCGGGCACTTTCACCTTCCTCACCGGGCCATCCGGCGCGGGCAAATCGACGCTGCTGAAGCTGCTCTACCTGGCCGAGGCGCCCAGCCGGGGGCTCATCACCCTGTTCGGGACCGATCTCGCCACGGCGCGGCGCTCCGCTTTTCCCGCGCTGCGCCGCCGTATCGGGGTGGTGTTCCAGGACTTCCGCCTGCTCTCCCATCTGTCAGCTTTTGACAATGTGGCGCTGCCCCTGCGCCTCGCCGGCCGCAAGACCGACGACTACATCCGCGACGTGGAAGAGCTTTTGAACTGGGTGGGCCTGGGCGACCGCATGAACGCCAAGCCGCCGACATTGTCGGGCGGTGAACAGCAGCGCGTCGCCATCGCGCGCGCAGTGGTGGGCCAGCCCGATCTGCTTTTGGCCGACGAACCGACGGGCAATGTCGATCCGGAAATCGCGCAACGGCTCATCCGCCTGTTCGGGGAACTCAACCGTTTGGGCACCACTGTGCTCATCGCCACCCATGACCGCGGCCTGATCGAACGCTCGCGCTCGCGCGAGATGCGGCTGGTCGATGGACGCCTTGTCGAATTGAGGCGCGGATGAGCGACAAGCAACGCGTGCGCGGCCGCATCCTGCCGCGCGAAAAAGGCGCCGCCCCGCTCGATGTGGTGATCGCCGTGATGGCGTTCCTCGCCGCGCTGGCGCTGGGCGCATCCCTGCTCGCGGACCGGCAAGCGGAAAGCTGGCGCGAAGGACTGGCGGGACGGCTGACCGTGCAGATCCTGCAGCCGGAGCATCCGACATCGTCGCGCAATCTCGATACGGAAACCGAAGCGGCGCTGCAGATCCTGCGCGGCACGCACGGCATCCTGACGGTCACGCCCATGTCGGACGCCGATGCGACCAAGCTTGTCGAACCGTGGCTCGGCGCGGATGCGATGGTGAAGGACCTTCCGCTGCCGCGCCTGATCGATGCGACCATCGTGCCCGGCGAACATGTCGATTTCGCGCAGCTCACCACAAGGCTGCAAACCGTGGCGCCCGATTCCAACGTGGACGATCACACGCGCTGGATTTCGCGGCTGCAGAATCTCGCCAACACGATCATCTATGCGGCCTACGCCATTCTCGCGCTGATCGCCGTGGCGACAGCGGCGGCGGTGGCGTTCGCCACGCGCGCGGGGCTCGAAGCGCATCATGACATCGTCGCCCTGCTGCACCAGATGGGTGCGCATTCCGGGTTCATCGCGCGCGCCTTCGAATGGCATTACCTGCTTTCGACATTGGCGGCCTCGGCCGTCGGCGCGGGCCTGGCCGCGATCGCGTTTCTGGCCGCGGGCGGGCTGGAATTCGCGGGCGTCGAGCCAGTCCCATTTCTGCCGCCATTGGGACTTAACCCTCAGGAACTGGTTTGGCTTTTGGCGGTGCCGCTCGTCTCCGCAATCATTGCCTGGGCCACGGCCCGGCTATCGGTGCTGGCGGTTCTGCGCGAAATCTACTGAGTCTTTTCACGCGGACGTCAATATTTTCTTGGGCGGCCGCATGGTCCAATCTGCACCCCGGGAGCGGCGGGACGAGAATGGAAAAATCGGGAAACTGGCTGGTGAAGCTGGGCGTGGCACTTCTGGTCGCCTACACGCTCGGTTTTGTGCTGTTCGCGCTGACGCTGCCGCAGGCGCCCGCTACGCTTCCGCGTGCCGATGGAATCGTGGCGCTGACCGGGGGCGATGCGCGGCTCGATGCCGCCGACAAATTGCTGGAGAAGGACGCGGCCAAGCGGCTTCTCATCAGCGGCGTCAATCCCGGCACCACCAAGGCGGATTTGAAGAAGATCGCGCATGGCGGGCGGCGTTTCGATTGCTGCGCCGATCTCGGCTTTCGCGCGACGAGCACGCATGGCAATGCCGACGAAGCGAGCGGATGGGTGCGACACCACGGTTACAACAGCATCATCGTGGTGACGGCGAATTACCACATGCGCCGCAGCCTCAACGAATTCGCCGCCGACATGCCCGGCGTGCGGCTGGTCGCCTATCCCGTCAATCCGCAAGGGCTGGACCTGGACGGCTGGTGGCGCGATCCGCATGCGCTGCACCTGCTCAACAGCGAATACGCCAAATATCTCGCCAGTCTCGTCATCACCCGCTTCGTGCATAGCGGCTGAGGCTTCGATGGTTTTCGTCCGATCGCTGTTGTTCTTCATCTGGTTCATCGCGGCCTCTGTGCTGCTGATGGGCGGCTTCGTCTGGGTCCTTCTCCTGCCGCGTCCGTTCACGGTGCAGCTTTCCAAGATGTGGAGCCGCTTTCTTCTGTTCGGGCTGAAATATATCGCGGGGCTGGATTACGAAGTGCGCGGCCCGATCCCGCATGGCGGCGTGCTGGTGGCCTCCAAGCATATGAGCATGTGGGACACCGTCACGCTCTACCTGCTGCTCGAAGATGCCAGCACGGTGCTGAAACGCGAGCTGCAACGCATTCCGTTTTACGGCTGGTACATCTGGAAAGCGGGCGTCATTCCGATCGACCGCGACGGCAAGGCAAGCGCGATGCGCAAGATGATCGCCGAGGCGCGCGCGATGCTGAACGCCGGACGCGACATTCTGATTTTTCCCGAAGGCACGCGGAAGAAGCCTTATGCGGCGCCCGACTACAAACCCGGCGTGGCGGGTCTCTACGCACAGCTTGGCGTGCCCTGCATTCCGGTAGCGCTGGATTCGGGCCTGTTCTGGACAGGCTTCATCAAGAAGCCGGGCAAGATCGTGGTCGAATTCCTGCCCCCGATTCCGGCGGGGCTGAAGCGGGCGGAATTCATGGCGGCGCTGGAAGAGCGCATCGAAACCGGGACCATGAAACTTCTGGCGGAAGGCCGCCAAATTCTTGCTTCCAAAGGGCTTTCTTGATTCTTTTGGTTAAGAACGGATAGCGAACATTCATTGACTTTCGCAGGCTGAAGCGTTATCTCTTTGAGCCGCTCGCAAAGCGGTTCGACTGAGGCGCTATGAGCGATATTTCTCGCCAGATCTGGGACATGAAGTACCGGCTGAAGCAGCCGGACGGCACGCCCGTGGACGGCGATATCGCCTCTACCTGGGCGCGCGTGTCGCTCGCCGCCGCCCGCGCGGAAGCCCCGGACAACCAGCGCAAGGCTGCGCTGCAATTCGCCGCTGCGCTGCCGGGTCACAAATTCCTTCCCGCCGGACGCATTCTCGCCGGTGCCGGCGCGGATCGTTCGGTCACGCTGTTCAATTGCTTCGTCATGGGCGCGATTCCGGACTCGATGGATGGAATCTTCTCTGGGCTTCGTGAAGCCGCGCTGACGCTGCAGCAAGGCGGCGGTATCGGCTACGACTTCTCGACCTTGCGCCCCAAAGGCGCGCTGGTGAAGGGCGTGGGCGCGGACGCCTCCGGCCCCGTGTCCTTCATGGAGGTGTGGGACGCGATGTGCCGCACCATCATGAGCGCCGGATCGCGGCGCGGCGCGATGATGGCAACGCTGGCCTGCGATCATCCCGACATCGAAGACTTCATCGACGCCAAGCGCGAAAGCGGACGGCTGACCATGTTCAACCTGTCGGTGCTCGTCACCGATACGTTCATGGAGGCGGTGACGCGCGATGCGGATTGGGATTTGAAATTCGACGGCAAGATTTATCGCACGGTGAAGGCCCGCGAATTGTGGGACCGCATCACCCGCGCGACCTATGAATATGCCGAGCCGGGCGTGATCTTCATCGACCGCATCAACGCGCAGAACAATCTGGGTTATTGCGAGACGATCCACGCGACCAATCCCTGCGGCGAACAGCCCCTACCGCCTTATGGCGCGTGCCTGTTGGGCTCGATCAATCTGGCGCAGCTGGTGAAGAACCCGTTCGGCGCCGACGCCGCGCTGGATGAAGACGAATTGGCGCGGCTGACGACGACGGCGATCCGCTTCCTCGACGACATCATCGATGTTTCGCGGTTTCCGCTGCCGGAGCAGCAGGCGGAAGCCAAAGCCAAGCGCCGCATCGGATTGGGCGTCACGGGCCTCGCCGATGCGTTGATCTTCTGCCGCACGCGTTATGGCTCGGCGGAAAGCATCGTGCTGATCGAGCGCTGGCTGAAAGTGCTGAGCCATGCGGCCTATCGCGCCTCCGCGGAACTCGCCAAGGAGAAAGGCGCGTTCCCGCTGTTCGACGCGCATGAATTCCTCAAGCGCCCGCACATCATGGCGCTGCCGGAGGATATCCGCGTGCAGATCGCGGCGCATGGGATCCGCAATGGGCTTCTCACCTCCATTGCACCGACGGGCACGATCTCGCTGTTCGCGGGAAATGTGTCGAGCGGCATCGAGCCGGTGTTCGCCTATACCTACACGCGCAAAATCTTGAAGGCGGACGGAACGCGCATCGAGGAAGACGTCAGCGATTATGCCTATCGCAAATTCCGCGCGCTATTCGGCGAAGATACGGCGCTGCCGGATTACTTCGTCAACGCGCAGGAGCTTTCGCCGAACGAGCATCTGGCGGTGCAGGCGGCGGCGCAGAAATATATCGACAGCTCGATCTCCAAGACGATCAACGTGCCGGTCGATATTTCCTTCGAGGCATTCAAGGACGTGTACCGACACGCCTATGAGATGGGCTGCAAGGGCTGCACGACCTATCGGCCCAGCGAAGCGCGCGGCTCCGTGCTGGCTGTAACGCCTGCACAGGCGCCCGCCCCACCGGAATCCGTTGCGGAAGTCCTGCCGCCCGTTGTGTCGCCGCGCATGCGCGAGGAAGGCGGCGTCGTTTATATGACGCAGCCGCTGGACCGGCCGGAAGTTCTGATCGGGCAGACCTACAAGATCAAATGGGCCGATCTGGATCACGCCTTCTACATCACCATCAACGATGTGGAGAAGGACGGCCGGCGCCGGCCGTTCGAGATTTTCATCAACTCCAAGAACATGGAGCATTACGCCTGGACGGTGGCATTGACGCGCATGATCTCGGCGGTGTTCCGGCGCGGCGGCGATGTCTCCTTCGTGGTGGACGAGATGAAGGCGGTGTTCGATCCGCGCGGCGGCCAATGGATGAACGCCCATTATGTGCCGTCCATCCTGGCCGCCATCGGCGAAGTGATCGAACGGCATCTGGTGGCCATCGGCTTCATGACGCCGCGCGAGGACCATGCGCATGACGACGCGCACGCGGTCGCCGTGAACGCGGAGGGCGCACCCGCGCGTTATTGCCCGCGCTGCGGCCAGCCGGGCCTTGTGAAGGTGGAAGGCTGCGACACCTGTGTCTCCTGCGGCTATTCGCGTTGCGGCTAGGCTCTGCTAGAGCACGCCGGTCCAAGGCGGCGTGCTTTCCATGAACTATTCCCATCGTTTCTTCCTCTATGGGCCGGTCGGCCTGTTCGCGATCCTGCTTCTGGGCCTCATGGGCTATTGGTGGCTCGCATCGACCGCCGCCTCGCACAAACTCGACGCGATCAACGGCCATGAGATCGCGCCGGGCATCAAAGTCAGCTTCGCCCAAAAGACGATGAGCGGTTTTCCCTTCCGCGTGGACAGCGAGCTGGATGGATTGCGCGTGGAGATTGCCGGCACGCGCGGCCCGATAATCTGGACTGCCGAGCGGTTCGCCATGCACGCGCTGACCTATGCCCGCACGCAATACGTTCTCGAGGCTGCCGGAACGCAGACCCTCACGTGGCATGGCGAATCCGGAGCGGTACATACCTATCGTTTCCTGCCGGGCCTGCTGCGCGCCAGCGCCCTTGCGCATGACAACGAGCTTTCGCGTTTCGATCTGGACCTGGTGAACGCCGCCTCGCCGGACGTGTCCGCGGCGCGCTTCCAGATCCACCTGCGCAAGGACCCGAAGATCGACGGCCTGGATCTCGTCATCGAAGCCGATGACGTTCACATCGCGCCGGAATTGAAGCCGGCCTTTGGGCCCGACATCAAAACCTTCCGGCTCGATGCCATGATATCGCCGGGAACGAGTTTCGATGGCGTCCTCTCCGGCCACACCGCGCCGACGAATTGCACCGGCCGGTGGGCGCGCTGCAGTTGCGCATCGGCGGCTGGCAGCCGCTGCTGCAACAGGCGCAACAGCACGGTTGGCTCAAGGGCGCGAAGGGCGGATTGGCCGCGGGCTTCTTCGCCTTCGCCGGAAATATGCAAGATAGCGGTCCACTGACGGCTACGCTGGGCTTCAAGGACGGCGTAATGTCGATCGGGTCGGTCCCGGCCGACCTGCTCTCGCCGCTGTATTAGAAACCCTTCCCACGCTTATTTTTCCGATTTATCGGCGTTGCGGCCGAAGTTCGGCGCGGCGGAATCCTGTCCGGCATCGACGATCGAGCGGCGGATCGCGCGCGTGCGCGTGAACAGATCGAACAGGAAATTCCCGTCGCCGTAACGGATCGCGCGCTGCAGATCCGTGAGGTCTTCGGAGAAGCGCCCCAGCATTTCCAGAACCGCTTCGCGATTGTTCAGGAACACGTCGCGCCACATGGTGGGATCGGAGGCGGCGATGCGCGTGAAGTCGCGAAATCCGCCCGCGGAATATTTGATCACTTCGCCGTTTGTCACCTGCTCCAGATGATTGGCGGTGCCGACGATGTTGTAGGCGATCAGATGCGGCAGATGGCTGGTGATGGCGAGCACAAGGTCATGGTGCCTGGCATCCATCATCTCGACCTGGCTGCCGAGCTTCTCCCAGAACTCTTTGAGCTTTTCGACGGCGGCGGGATCGGCGTCCGCCGCGGGGGTCAGAATGCACCAGCGTCCGTCGAACAATTCGGGGAAGCCGGCTTCGGGGCCGGACTGTTCGGTGCCCGCGATGGGATGTGCCGGAATCAGATGCACGCCCTTGAGCAGATGCGGCGCGACATCGCGGAACATCACGCCCTTCACCGAACCGGTGTCGCTGACGATCGCGCCCGGTTTCAGATGGCCCGCGATCGCTTTCGCAATCTCCGCAAACGCGCCGACGGGCGCGGCCAGCACGACGAGATCGGCGTCTTTCACGCAGGAGGCGAGATCGTCATGCATGGAATCGACAATGCCGGCCTTTTTGGCGCGCTCCACGATCTGCGGCGTGTGCGCGTAACCGGCGATATGTCCCGCAAGGCCCGCGCGGCGTTCAC
>SMFH01000014.1_pt2 | contig 25993 bp, 28 predicted proteins | sample 2456121 | NCBI WGS metagenome assembly SMFH01 (sample SAMN10132613, study PRJNA489261) | soil metagenome | isolation source: day120 antibiotic-silty clay loam soil | place: USA
GCTATGGGAGTGGACGCTTGCGCCCGGCGAGCGCGTTGAAGCGCGCGCCGACTCGAATACCGAGCAGGAAATGATCTACGTCCTGGAAGGCCTTCTGAATATCGAGAATGAAAAAGGCAGTACGCTCATTGAAACCGGAAACTTTCTCGCCTTCGAGAATTCGGGCGTCGTTGTCTTCGCGAACAACGGTCAAACCGATGTGCGCTACATTCGCGTTCTGGCGACGTAGCCCGTTTCACGGCGTCCTTTTTCTTTTTCTGTGTCTGCTGCTGTGCGTGCGCGGGGTGCCTGCGGATGCGCAGGCCGCCGCGCGCGATTTCACCGAATGCACGCATTGTCCCGTGATGGTCGGCATTCCCGCCGGACGTTTCGTGATGGGAAGCCCCAAAAGCGAGCCGGGACGTTTCGATGCGGAGGGCCCGCAGCATATCGTCAGCGTCCGCGCCTTCGCCTTGGGCAAATACGATGTGACCAGCGAGCAATTCCAGATCTTCCTGCAGGAAACCGGTTATCAGCCGGAGCCGTGCAACAAGATCACCAATATGAAGTGGCATTCGCCGCGCAAAGGGTTCGCCTATCCACCCGAGGATGTGGAGCCGCCCAAATGGCCCGCAGTGTGTCTCGATTGGAAAGATGCGGGTGCTTATATCGCCTGGCTGAATGCGCGCGTGCGCAAGGAACATCCCGGCATCGCCTACAAACCCGGCGGCCCGTATCGGCTGCCCAGCGAATCCGAATGGGAATATGCCGCGCGCGCCGGCACCACCACCGCGCGCTGGTGGGGCAATGAGGTCGGCAATGGCAACGCCAACTGCAATGGCTGCGGCAGCAAATATGATTTCCATGTTCTGTCGGATGTCGACTCGTTCAAGCCCAATCCGTTCGGGCTTTACGGCATGCTCGGCAATGCGTGGCAATGGACCGCCGATTGCTGGCATCCCTCTTATGTCGGCGCGCCGAAAGACGGCAGCGCGTGGCGCACAGGTGATTGCACCAAGCATGTCATCCGCGGCGGCTCCTGGGACAACACGCCGATCTTCATCCGCTCGGCGACGCGCAGCGGTTCGACGCCGGATGGCGGCGAGTTCGATTATTCCAGCCTGTCCGGATTCCGCGTCGCACGCGATTTGCCGTAATCAGCGCAACGTGTCGCGCGGGTTGAGGTCGAGCGTGAAATCGATGCCGTCTTTCGGTGCACCCGTCGGCAATTTGAATGGCGCGGAGAGCAACACGGCATTGCGTGCGCTGAGCGCGACATCGCGGAACACTTTGTCCGTCATATAGCGGTGGTGGTCCATGATCTCCGCGACGATCACAACGCCGCGCCCGGTCAGCGACACGCGCAGCGGGATCGAGATGTTGCGATTGCCGAGCGTGGAGAAATCGAACACCCAGCGGCGCAGGATCTGCGCGCGGATATAGTCGCGCACGCTGTAGACGGTTGCCGCGCCCGCCTGCGCGCCGTTGGTGGTGGCCATATCGGCCGATGCGCCGTTCTCGATCTTCAGATCGCTATCGGGCTGGCGCAGCCTGGAGAGATTCCTGAGCTGAACTTCCAACGCGTCCTTCGGCTGCTTTGTTCGGTTGGGCGCGTAGGCCTCCGGCATCGGCGCGCCCGCCGGGCCTTTCATCGCCTTCTGTTGCGGCACGGGCGCGTGATTGGGCGCTGGTGGTGCGGTGGTCTCATCGCCCAGCTGGACGACATCGACGGGCAGGAAGGGCGGCTGCTTCTGCGAAATCTGCTGCGCGCCGCGGATGAAAAGAAACAGGATCAACGCCAGCGCGATGCCGTGCAACAGCAGGGATCCCGCGATGCCGGGACTTTGCTCCACGATATTCCTGTGATTCCCGGCGAACGTCGCAAAGCGCTCTCGAAGCGCGCGGGGTGACGGGAACGGCATGGCGGAACTCTACACCAGATTGTCCGGAGGCGCCCGAATTCGCCGTCTGCGCCGTCACAGCATGGCAACTTTATAGGTTGGGTAACGAAGCGTTAAAGCGATAAGTTTCGGATTTAACAGGCAGACTCCCGATTTCACGAAAAGGGTTTTCATTTCGATACAGCAGCGTTCGCGCGCGATTACTGCTTCTCAAGGATCAGACGATGTAGAGATGACGCTGTCCGGGGGAAACGAGTCCAAATGTGGAGGACAACGTGCGGACACTTCTTCTCGGTAGACTTTCAATCAGTGTTGCGGCTTGCGCACTTCTGCTGTCGGCGTGCGGAAGCAATGGTGGCGGGCTCAGCCTGGGCGCAGGCTCGGGCGGCGGCTCGGGTGTCACGACCGGCGGCCGCGATGCAGGCGGCGGCGGATCGGGCAACGTCGATAAACCCACCTCGCCGGACAATGCCGGCGACAATGCCGGATCCGGCGGCGGTTCGAACGGCGACGGCGGCAGTGGCAATGGCGGCGGCGACAATGGCAGTGGCGGCAATGGCGGCGGATCGCAGGCCGCCAACACACCGCTCGGCAATGGTCTCGTCACGATCACGGCGGACGGCACGACCGTTTCTTCGCCGCCTTTGACCGGCAATGCGGTCACGGGCGGGGTGTTTTCGGTTGCGAACACAGCGCTCAATCCGATCGTCACCGCAGGCAATGCGCTCTTGCCCAGTGCATCGTTGGGCGCACCTTTGCCGCTTCAGGCCAAGGCAAGCGGCACCACGATCAACGGCGTGTCGAGCGAGCCGGTCGGTTTGGGATTGCTGGCGCCCACCACCACGACCGGCACGGTCGCAAGTCTCAATCTGCTGAGCGGCGGAAAGACGGCGGCGGTATCGATCCTGCCAAAAGGCACGACGGGTGCGGTCGATGGTGTCACCGGATCGGTCAGCGCGCTGGCCGCTCCGTTGGCGCCTGTCGTCCAACCGGTTGTGTCCACGCTTACCGCGGCCACGGCGCCGGTGACGTCCGCCGTGGATCCGGTTCTTGCCAAGGTGACGGGAACAGGAGGTTTGCTGATGTCGGCGACGGAGCCCTTCGTCTCCTCCACCGCCGCGGCGGCAACAGCGCCGTTGGCGCCGGCCGTTGATCCGGTCGACTCCACGCTCACGGCGGCGGTGGCACCCGTATCATCCGCTGTTCAGCCTGCGCTTTCCGCCGTGACGTCCGCCGTCGCGCCGGTAGCGACCGACACCGCGCCGGTGACATCGGTCACCTCGGCTGTTGAACCGGTGCTTTCGGCAGTGACCTCTGCGGTGGTGCCGGTTGTGTCCATTGCCGGCAGGGTGACGGCGCCGGTGACGTCGGCCACATCGGCAGTTCAGCCGGTGCTTTCCACGGTGACCTCCGCCGTGGCGCCGGTGACAACGGCGTCCAGCGGTCTGACCGGCTCGGTGACGTCGCTCACCTCCGGCCTTCTGAGCACGGCTGGCCAGTTATCGGCCACGCAGCCGGTCCAGACCGGTGGAAAATCGCTGCTCTCGCTTCTCGGTCAGCAGTAAAATATACAACCTAGGGTAGAATAAACCCGTCTTATGGGCAGACTGTGAAGTCTGCCCATTTGATTCGTGGAGGATGGATGCGGGTTTTTATCGCTCTTCTGCTGCTTTGCCTTTGTTCCGTCGCCGCCTTTGCGCAAACCAGTCCTTTCATCATCGACCGGACCCGTACCGATCGCGTGCCGCCGCCGGTGCAGCCGGGGCAGAAGGGTGTTGCCCCGCCGCAGCCGGAGAGCCTGACGAAGGTTCAGCCCTTCGTTCTCAACGGCGTGCAGATCCAGGGCACAAGCATCGATCCCAAAATCCTCTCCGCCGCGACGCTTCCCTATGTGGGGCGCATGACGGATGCGGCGGCGGTCGCCGAGATCGCGCAGCGCGTGTCGGGCGCCTATGCGCAATCCGGCGACGTCGCGCTCTACACAGTGATCGTTCCCGAACAGAATTTTGCGAGTGGCATTCTGCGTCTGATCGTCACCGAAGGTTACATCTCGCATGTCGATCTGCGCGGCGATACCGGGGGCGATGTTTCGCGCGTCGTGGCGATGGCGCAAAAACTTGCACAGGAAAAACCGCTGCGGCGCTCCACGCTGGAGCGCTACCTCTCGCTCATCCGCGATCTGCCCGGATTAAGCGTCGATGTTCAGCTTCTGCGCGGCGACGCGCCGGGCGCGGTCACGCTCTCGCTGAATCTGACGCAGAAACGCTATCACGTTGCGCTGTCGGTGAACGACGCAGGCAATTTCCTGCTCGGCCGCTGGCAAGCGCAGGCCGATGTGAATCTCTACAATCTGTTGCGCGATGGCGAGCAGACGACCGTGTCGTTCGGCACGCCGACGCTTCTCGACCGCTATCAATATTACGCGATCGCGCACAGCGAGACGCTCAACGATGACGGGCTCAGGGCCGGTGTTTCCTACGGTTATCTGCACACGCGCATTTCCAGCGCGTCGCTGACCGGCAATGCGCAGACCCTGCAATGGAATGCGTCCTATCCGCTGATCCGCAGCTATGCCGAAAATCTTTCGCTGGCGGTCAGCATCGATGGCATCGATTCCAGCAATGCGCTTCTGGGCCTTGCGATCGCCAATGAAAACATCCGCGCCGCGCGGCTTTCCGCCAGTTACGGCCTGACGAATCCGCGCTGGGCGCTCGGCCTCAGCGGCAGCGTCAATATCGGCCTCGATATGTTCGGCGCGCAGGTCAGCAATCCTGCAACCGAGACGCCGGACTTCCGCAAGCTGGTGCTGCAGGCAAGCTACAACCATCTCATCGGCGACGATTGGGCCGTTCGCCTGCGCGCCGCATCGCAGATCGCGTTCGACAGGCTTCCGGTGTCCGAACTCTATGCGCTCGGTGGACCCGATTTCGGCCGCGCCTTCCTGCAATCCACCGCGCTGGGCGACAGCGCGCTCGCGGAATCGGTGGAGATCGGCTTCGATCCGAAGGATATGCCGGGCCTGCTCGCGGGCATGGAGGTTTTCGGCTTCGCGGACAATGGCGACACCTGGTATCGCGCGCGGCCGCCGTCGCCATCCGATCATGAAACGCTCGCCTCCGCGGGCGCGGGCGTGCGTTTTCCCATCGGCCCCCACACCCGGCTGGAGTTGCAGGCGGCGAATGCGCTGGCGGCGGATGGTCCCCGCCTCAAATCGGGGGCGTGGCGCTTTCTTTTCGCCATCACCGGGAAATATTGAAACAACGCCGCAGCGTAACTTCGCAGCAATGTGATTTCCGCAGCGCTGTAGGCCCGTGAGTGCGGTTGCAGCCCGAAAAAGCGGGCGTAATATCGCCGCCTTCAAAAGGGGGCAGCGGTGCGGCGAGCACGCATCCGTTTCTTGTCCTGGAGCAGTGGCCGCGGCGTCTGCCGCATATCCGGCACCGTCCGGCGAGCTAAGGGGTATCTGAATGAAACGTGTTTATGGGTTGGTCGCCACGGCGGCGTTGGCGGTGACGGCGGCAATCGCCTTTGCCGCGGATGCGCCTGCGCCGAAGACGGATATGAAGGCGCCGGATCTCTATTCCGGAAAATTCTTCAAATCCGAGGAGTCTGTGACCAGCGGCTCGGCTGCGGGCATCTCCTACAAAGCCATCGCCGGCACGCTCGTCGTGCATCCCAAGGACTGGAATGACGTCGCGCAGAACGGCGGCTCCAAGAACCCCGACGCGAAAGCCGACGAAGCTTCACCCGAAGCCTCGATGTTCTTTGTCTATTATTCCAAGACTGGCGCGCCCGCCGCGAACCGTCCCGTGACCTTCATCTTCAATGGCGGCCCCGGCTCTTCGACGGTGTGGCTGCATATGGGCGCCTTCGGTCCCAAGCGCGTGGTGACGGCGGACGATACGCATACGCCCGCGGCGCCCTATCAGCTGGTGGACAATGCCTCGACCTTGCTCGACGCCAGCGATCTGGTCTTCATCGATGCGCCCGGCACCGGCTTCAGCCGCATCGCAGGCAAGGACAAGGAGAAAGCGTTCTACGGCGTTGATGCCGACGGCCACGCCTTCTCCACCTTCATCCAGGAATTTCTCTCAAAATATAACCGCTGGAATTCGCCCAAATACTTGTTCGGCGAAAGCTACGGCACGCCGCGCGCGTCCGTTGTCGTCAACGATCTGGAAACCGAGAACGACGTCGATTTCAACGGCGTGATCCTGCTGTCGGCCATCCTGAACTTCGATCTGTCGGTCGATGGTCCCGAAACCAATCCGGGCGTGGACCTGCCTTACCAGATCGCGCTGCCGACCTATGCGGCGACGGCTTGGTATCACAACAAGCTGCCGGGTCAGAAGCCGAAGGATCTGGTGCCCTTCGTGCAGCAGGTCGAGCACTTCGCGATGACCGACTACGCGCTGGCGCTGCAACGCGGCGCGCTGATCTCGCAAAAGCAGCGCATGTATATCGCCAACAAGCTGCATGCGTTCACCGGATTGCCTGTGTCCTACATCCTGAAGGCGAATCTGCGCATCAATGGCGGCGAATTCGAGAAGACGCTGCAGGACAATATGGACCTGACGACGGGCCGTCTCGACACCCGCTTCTCCGGACCGACCCTCGATCCGCTCAGCAAGGAAGCCGATTACGATCCGCAATCCGCTGCGATCAGCTCGGCCTATGTTTCGGCGTTCAACTACTACGCCCGCAACCAGCTGGACTATGGCGCGGGCAAGGTCTTCAAGCCGGGCATCGACGTCTTCAAATGGTGGGATTTCAAGCACGAGCAGCCGGGTGCCGGCTTCGCGTTCCCTGGCGCCACCAATGTGATGCCGGACCTCGCTAACGCGATGAAGCAGAACCCGAACCTGAAGGTGATGCTGAACGGCGGCTATTACGATCTGGCCACGCCTTATTTCGAAGGCTGGTACGAGATGCACCATCTGCCGATTCCGCTGAATCTGCAGAACAACATCTCCTATCACTACTATCCTTCCGGCCACATGGTGTACGCCCATGAGGAATCGCTGAAGCAATTGCACGATGCCGTGGCGGGCTTCATCCGCTCGACCAGCAACGTGCAGTAATCGCATTCGAAAGGCCGTGCGTCGCCGCGCACGGCCTTTCGTTCTCCCGCTTGCGGATATTTCGGGGCGTCCGCCGGCATCAAAACCACAAAGTCCGGCACAGACCGGCAAAGAGGAAGCCCCATGAAACGTGCATATCTGATGGCCGCACCCGTGGCCGTAGGCCTGATGGCGATGGTCGCCTTCGCCGCTGACGCGCCCGCGCCCAAGCAAGCGGCCCAGTCCGATCTTTATTCGGGCAAGTTCTTCAAATCGCAGGAATCCATCACCAACGGTTCGGTGAACGGAATCAATTATCGCGCCGTCGCCGGCACGCTTGTCGTGCATCCCGATGGCTGGGACGACACCGCGCAGAACGGGGGGAAGAACAATCCGGACGCGAAGAAGGACGAAGCCTCGCCGGAAGCGTCGATGTTCTTCGTCTATTACGCCAAAACCGGCGCTGCGCCCGAGACGCGCCCGGTGACGTTCATCTTCAACGGCGGTCCTGGATCGGCGACCGTGTGGCTGCACATGGGCGCATGGGGCCCCAAGCGCGTGGTGACGGCCGATGACAGCCATACGCCCGCGGCGCCCTATAAGCTCATCGACAACGACTCGACATTGCTCGACGCCAGCGACCTGGTCTTCATCGATGCGCCTGGCACCGGCTTCAGCCGCATCGCGGGCAAGGACAAGGAGAAGGCGTTCTACGGCGTCGATGCCGACGGCCATGCCTTCGCCAATTTCATCCAGGAATTCCTCGCCAAGTATAATCGCTGGAATTCGCCCAAATTCATCTTCGGCGAAAGCTATGGCACGCCGCGCGCGGCGGTTCTGGTGAACGATCTGGAGACCGAGCACGACACCGATTTCAATGGCGTGGTCCTGCTCTCGCAGATCCTGAACTACGATTTCTCGCCGGACCGGCCGGAGAACAATCCGGGCGTCAACCTGCCCTATCAGCTCTCCTTGCCGACCTATGCGGCGACGGCCTGGTATCACAACAAGCTGCCCGGCCAGAAGCCGAAGGACCTGAAGGCTTTCGTGCAGTCCGTCGAGAAGTTCGCGATGGGCGAATATGCGCAAGCGCTGTCGAAGGGCACAAGCCTGCCGCCGGCCCGGCGCACGTACATCGCCAACAAGCTGCATGAACTGACGGGCCTGCCGGTCTGGTACATCCAGAAAGCCGATCTGCGCATCGACGGGGGCGAGTTCGAGAAGAACCTGCAGGGCAATGTCGGCCTCACCACCGGCCGTCTCGACACGCGCTTCTCCGGTCCCGATCTGGATCCGCTGAGCCAGAAGTCGAATTACGATCCGCAATCGGCGGCGTTGAGCTCGGCCTATATCTCGGCGTTCAACGCTTATGCGCGCAACCAGCTCAACTACGGCCAGGGACAGCATTACGTGCCCTCAGCCCGTGTGGGCCGCACATGGGATTTCCGCCACACACCGCCGGGCTCGAACTTCCCGTCGCGCGGCGCGATGAACGTGATGCCGGATCTTGCCAATGCGATGAAGCAGAACTCGAATCTGAAGGTGATGCTGAACGGCGGCTATTTCGATCTGGCCACGCCCTACTATCAGGGCTGGTACGAGATGCATCAGCTGCCCATTCCGCAGAGTCTCGTGAACAACATCTCCTATCACTACTATGCGTCGGGCCACATGGTGTACGCCCATCAGGAATCGCTGAAAGAGATGCATGACGCGGTCGCGGCGTTCATCCGCGCGAACAGCAATGTGAAATAGGCGGACGGTACGAAAATCTTGGGGCGGCTGCGCGGTTTGCGTGGCCGCCCTTTTTGTTGCCAATCTCGCGTCATGAGCGAAGCTGCCGAGGAGATCGTCGTTGTCGAGGCCATCGGCCCTTCGCTGACGCTCATTCCCGCGGCCAGCGCTATCGTCCTGGGATCCCTGGCATTGCTGATGGTGGGCGTGATGCCCGCCTTGCTGGGTGCGCTGGCCGACAATGGCCGGCTCTCCGCCGCCGGCATCGGGCAATGCGCCACGCTGGAAAGCCTGACGATGGGCCTGTCCGCCGGCGCCGCGGGCATGGCGCTGAAGGCGCGTCATCTGCGCTGGATTTCGGCCGTGGCCGCGCTCGCCCTGGCGCTGCTGGACTTCGCCTCCATGCCGGCCAGCGGCGCGGGCGTGCTGCTCCTTCGCACGCTCGCCGGGATTCCCGAAGGCATCCTGCTCTGGATCACCATTGGAATGATCGCGCGGACAGAGACACCCGAACGCTGGGCAGGGTTCTTCTGGACCGCCCTCGTCGCGGGGCAGCTGCTGATGGCGCTGTCTTTCGTCTGGATCATTCCGAAGTTCGGCACCCAAGGCGGTTTTGCGACGCTGGGGATGACGGCGCTGTTCGGCCTTGTCGCGGCGACCCGCACACCGAATTTCTATGGCGATCTGCCCGTCAATCCGGAGGAAAGTGGCGCGCCGCCCCTGCGCGGATGGTGGGCCTTGTTCGCGACGCTGCTCTATACCGCCGCTTCGGGCGCGGTGATGGTTTATCTGCAGCCGATGAGCCACGAGGCCGGGCTGAGCGCGGACGTGGCGCGCACATCGCTATGGGTCTCGCTTGCCGCGCAGGTCGCGGGCGGCTTTCTCGCCACCCTGCTGGCCGGACGCGTCCACTGGTTCACGGTGTTCTGTTTCTCCACGCTGCTCTTCATCTCCGGCTGGTTCGTGCTGACGATCCATCCGCCCGCCTGGCTGTTCATCGCCGCCAATGGATGGATTGGGCTGGTGATCGTTCTGATCGGGCCGTTCCTCGTGCCGATGACGATCGAGGCCGATCCTTCGCGCCGCACAGCGATGCAATCGGGCGCAACGCAGCTTCTGGCCGGCGCGTTCGGCCCGCTGCTCGCATCCTTCGTCGTCAGCGATGGGCATGTCTTCGGCGCGGTGTGGCTCGGCACGGGGCTCATCCTCGGCGGATTGGTCTTGATGGGCGCATTGCATGTCACGGCGTTGCGCACGCGAAAAAAACTTCAACCCGCCTGACGATTACGATTGCAGTTGGAACCATCGCGCGCATGATCCGTTCCGGGTTCGGGCGCGACCGCCCGCATCCTTCAACGGAGACAGGCATGGCGAAGAAGAAGAAAGCACGCAAAGCGGCGAAGCCCGCCAAGAGCAAACGGCCCGCCGCGAAAGCGAAGAAAAGCAAGAAGGCGAAGAAAGCCGTGGTGCGCAAGGCGCCCAAGCGCAAGGCCGCGAAGAAGACGAAGCGCCCGGTAGCCAAAAAGGCTTCCAAGAAGGCCGCCAAGCGTCCCGCCGCAAAGGCGCGCAAGGCCAAAACCAAGGACGTTATCGGCGAAGGCAATTACACCGCATCGCGCAATTTCCGGAATGAGGAAACCTCTTTCATCCGCAACAACCGCGAGGAGATCGCGCGCAAAGCCAAGGAAGCCGAACGGGCTCTCGATGGTCCTGAGGGGGATGAGCTTCGCCGGGCGGACGAGGAAAGCGGCGCCCGCGGCCAGGAGTAAGACGCCGGGTCCGGACCATGAAATTGTTGTTGCAGACCGGCGGCGCGCCTTCCACGCCGCCGGTTTTGTTTTAGGATCGGCGCGTGACCATGGGGGTCATAAATGGGAGGCATTTCATGAAGACGATTGTCAAAACCACCATCGGCGCGACCGCTTTGGGCGCCATGCTCGCATCGGGCATCTTCATCGGCGAAGCGATGGCCGCGTATCAGAGCCATATGCACGCCGCGCTCGATGCCCTTCGCACGGCACGCAGCGAATTGCAGGCGTCCACGCCGAACAAGGGCGGCCATCGCGTGCGGGCCATCACGCTCGTCAATCAGGCGATCGACGAAACCCGCGCGGGAATCGACTTCGCGCGTTGAGTTGCAGCGGATTTTCTCTGGAGGCCCCGCGGGTAGCGGGGCCTTTCTTTTTTAAAGGTCGCTGGCGGCGAGCCAAAGTTGCGCCAGATGCTCGAGACCCTTGCGGTCTTCCGCGTCGAAGCGCCCGGTGATCGGCGCGTCGATATCCAGCACGCCGATCACGCTGCCGTTCTTGACGAGCGGGATAACGATCTCCGACTGCGAAGCGACGTCGCAGGCGATGTGGCCCGGAAATGTGTTGACGTCTTTGACGACCACCGTTTCGCGCTTCGCCGCCGCGGTGCCGCACACGCCCTTGCCCATCTCGATGCGCACGCAGGCGGGCCGGCCCTGGAAAGGCCCCAGCACCAGAATGTCGTTCTTCAGGAAATAGAAGCCGGACCAGTTCAGATCGTCCAGGCTGGTGAAGATCAGCGAAGACAGATTCGCGGCGTTGGCGATGGGATCGCGTTCGCCGCGAAACAGTCCTTCGGCCTGCAGCGCGAGATCGTGAAAGATCTCGCGCTTGGTTCCCGTCGGTTTTTCGATGACGAAGGTCATTACGCTTTCGGCTCAAATTTCAGCGCCGTGCCGTTCATGCAATAGCGCAGGCCCGTCGGCTCCGGTCCGTCGGGAAAGACATGGCCCAGATGGCCGCCGCAATCGGCGCAATGCACTTCGGTCCGCGCCATTCCAGCCGACCGGTCGGTGGAGGTGCCCACGGCACCGTCCTTCGGCTTGTAGAAGCTTGGCCAGCCTGAGCCGCTCTCATATTTGGTGTCGGACGCGTAAAGCTCTTTGCCGCAGCCCGCACAATGATACGCGCCGTCGCGCTTCTCGTGGTTGAGCGGATGGCTGCCGGCGGGCTCGGTGCCGTGCTTGCGCAGCACGCGATAGACGTTCGGATCCAGGCTCTTCTGCCAATCTTCATCGGTCTTGCCGACGGGATAATTTTTGGGAGTCGTCATTGCATTTCCTTCTTGTTCTTCTTGCACACATATTCGCAAAAAGAACCCGAATATTACGGGCGGGTCAGTTTCCCGCAGTCTTGATCACCATGTCGAGTGTCTGGCTCATCCGGCCTTTATTGCCGAAATCCCAATTCCCGCCGAAACCGATATCATCCAGCCGCCAGCCCTGGGCGCTGTTCACCAGATAAGCGGTGTCGGTCCAGTTGAAAGGCTTGTCTTTGGGGTTGCCGGTGTTGCCCGGATTATAGGTGAGCTGGACCGCGCAATGGCCGGCTTTCGCATCGCCCGTGCAGGCGCCCACTTTGAACGCCGTCGCGCCTTCGAAATTGGACGTGAAAAGATCGCCCTCCACCAGCGGCGGCGTGTTCTTGTTGGCGCTGGCGAATTTACTCTCGGCGGCATTGGCTTGCGTCAGCAGCGCATTCAGCCGTTCCGAAATGTAAGGCGCATACCGCGCACGGCCCGCGACATCGGGAATGCCATCCGACGGATGAAAGGTCGAGTAGGCGGTGTAGAAGCCGTTGGCGGCTTTCGCCATGGCATCGTTGTCGGCCGCTTGGGCGCCCGATGCGAGGACAACAGCCGACAAGATCGCGATCGGAAGTTTCATGCCCGCGATTTCAGAAGGTCGCGGATCTCGCGCAGCAGCACCACGTCTTCCGGTGGCGGGGGAGGCGTTGCGTCCGCCGGCAGCGGCTTGGTCTGCAGACGGTTGATGCCGCGGATGAGCGCGAACAACGCCAGCGCCACGACGAGGAAGTTGATGATGGCGTTGATAAAGATGCCGTAGTTGATCGTCACCGCACCCGCCTTCTGTGCTTCCGCAAGCGTGGCGGTGGCCGGGCCTTTCAGCGTGAAGAAGAAATTGGAGAAATCGATGCCGCCCATCGCCCAGCCGACCGGCGGCATGATGATGTCCTTCACCAGCGAAGCCACGATGGCGCCGAAGGCCGCGCCGATCACGACACCGACCGCCAGGTCGATGACATTGCCGCGCATCGCGAATTTTTTGAACTCCTGGAACATGCCGTTTCTCCCTGGGAGGCGGCTGAACGCTAATCCGCAGGGGGCACGCGGACAAGTATTGCCACCACGGCGCGCGCCAGCAGTGCGCCCGTCACCACGCCCAGGGTGTTGGCGAGTTCGTCGTAAATGCTGCAATCGCGCCCGATGAAGCCTTGCAGGATTTCCAGCGCGCCGCCCATCGCAACCAGGCCCAGCAAAGCCCAGATCATCGTGCGGCGGCCGGCCAGCGCGACGCTGACCAGCAGGGCGAGAATGAAATAGGCCGAAAAATGCATCGCCTTGTCCCACAGGTTGATGCCCGCACCGCCATTGCCGAGTTCGCCCCCGACGACCGCCGACCAGGCCGGGAGAAAGAAGATCGCAGCCGCGCGCGCGATATTGCTGACATGTTTCTGCGACATGAGAGGGATCCCGCGGGGAGAGAGAACTGGCGTTTCGCAAGATCGGCGCGGATTGCGGCGCTATGACGGCAGGATCACGCCGGGAAGGTGAGCCGAAAGACAAGCCCAAGGCTCGAGGACTCGATTTTCAGCGTCGCACCGATCTGTCGGGACAATCCGCGGATCAGCCGGAAGCCCACGCCGCCGTCCCTCTTCTCGTCGAAGGTTTCGGGAAGTCCCACGCCGTCGTCGCAGACTTCTATGAATACGCTTCCATGCACGGTGCGTCCGCAACCGATGCTGATCTGCGTCGGCAAATGGGTCGGATGTGCGTGCTTCACCGCATTCATGAGGATTTCGTAGGTGATGAGCGTGATCGTCTGCGCTGTCTCGGGAGAAACCATGCATTTCTCCCCAAGATGATAGGAAATGCCCACGCGATCGCTCAATGCGAGCGAGGTCGTCATCGCGGCACAGCTTTCGACAAGATAGGCCGACAGGTCGATCTCATCGCTGAGGGGTGAATCGGCGAGCTTCCGGTGCAGATGGCTGATGCTGAGAATCTTGCCCGCCATGTCCTGCAGGATTTCCTGCACGGCGGTGCGCGGCAGAATGTCCGGCCCCTTGGCGAGGGCCGACGCCTGGATCTGGACCAGGCCGACGATCATCGACAGATGGTTGGCGATCCGGTGATTGGCTTCCCGGACCAGTTCGGAACCAGGAAGGGGGGAAGAATTCTCCGCAGAGAACGTATCGAGCGCACCCATGGGGGCCTCCTCTCTCTCAAGGATTCACCCTAGGCATCTACTCTCGCTGAAACAACAAAAATCTCTTTAGTATCAATGAGTTAGATTAGTATTTGACCCCTTTTGGGATTTTGGGGGGTGGAACATATTTGGCGAGACAGGCGTTTTATTGGTGAAATGAGGGTAGACTGCCAAATGAGTAAGTAACTAACCCGAATTTACTGGGATATCGAAGGGATAAAGAGGGCGACCTGTCATGAACGATCTCACGCGTGGCGAGCGTCTACAGATCATGCTGACGAAAGAAGAGATCGAGGCGCTGGATAATTGGCGCTTCCAGAAACGCATGCCCAGCCGGGCGGCCGCGATCCGCGAACTCCTGAAGCGGGGCCTTGCGGCAGAGGGCTTTGCTCACGCCGAATTCGGCAGCCGGTCGCAGGATTACGGCGTCACCGCATCGGACCTCCGCGGCAAGAAGAACGGCGATGGCGCCGGCTCCGAGGGCTGATTCGCCTAACGCTTGAAACCCCGCATTTTCCCGTATATGACCCGCCCTCCTTCGGGGCCGCCTGGCGTAAGGGCATGCCATGGCGACCCGAAAATGGTCCATGGCCCGACTTGATCGGGCCACCCATCCAAATAATGGAGACCGAAATGCCCAAAATGAAGACCAAGTCGGGCGCCAAAAAGCGCTTCAAATTCACTGCGAACGGCAAGATCAAGACGGGCCAGACCGGCAAGCGCCACCGCCTGATCTCGAACTCGCCGGCCCGTACCCGCGATCTGCGCGGCACTGCGGTTCTGTCGCATTCCGAAACCCAGCGCGTGAAGCGCTGGATGCCGTACGGCTAAGGGAGGACTGAACCCATGTCACGTTCCCCGCGCTCCGTACCGAGCCACGCCCGCCGCAAGAAAGTCCTGAAAGCCGCCAAAGGCTTTCGCGGACGCCGCAAGAACAACATCACCACGGCGAACGCCGCGGTCGATCGTTCGATGCAGCACAACTACATTGGCCGCAAGCTGAAGAAGCGCAATTTCCGCGCCCTTTGGATCCAGCGCATCAATGCCGCCGTGCGCGAACACGGCGTCACCTACAGCCGATTTATCAGCGGGCTCGCGAAGGCCGGCATCGAAATCGACCGCAAGGTGCTTTCCGATCTGGCCATCCATGAGCCCGTTGCCTTCAAGGCTCTGGTGGATCAGGCCAGCAAGTAAGTCTCGCGGATACCTCCATCGGAGCAACGGCCTTGGCAGCAAGCCAAGGCCGTGCTTTTCAATGCATGCCGATTGGGGTTTTTCATGAGCGATATCCAGACACTCGAACGCGATCTTCTCGCGGGCATCGATTCCGCCAAGGACGAAGCCGCGCTTGAGGCGATCCGCGTTTCGGCGCTGGGCAAGAAGGGCTCGATCAGCGAACTCTTGAAAACGCTGGGCGGCATGTCGCCCGACGAGCGCAAGGCGCAAGGGCCGGTCATCAATGCGCTGCGCGACAAGATCGCCACCGCGATCGCGAACAAGAAGACCGCGCTCGCCGATGCCACGCTAAACGCGCGCCTCGCTACCGAACGGGTGGATGTCACGCTGCCGCCGCGCCCCGAAGCGCAAGGCACGATCCATCCGGTATCACAGGTGCTCGACGAAGTGACGGCGATCTTCGCCGATCTGGGCTTTTCCATCGCCGAAGGCCCGGACGTCGAATATGACGATTACAACTTCACCAAGCTGAACATCCCGCCGGATCATCCCGCGCGGCAGATGCACGACACGTTCTATATGGCCAGGCAGAAGGACGGTTCGTCTCATGTCCTGCGCACGCACACCTCGCCCGTGCAGGTGCGCACGATGCTGAAGCAGAAGCCGCCGATCCGCATCATCTCGCCGGGCCGCACCTATCGCGTGGACAGCGACGCCACGCATTCGCCCATGTTCCACCAATATGAAGGTCTTGTGATCGACGAGACATCGACGCTCGCCAATCTGAAATGGGTGCTGGAAGAATTCTACAAGGCGTTCTTCGAAGTGGATTCCGTTGAGCTGCGCGCGCGTCCCAGCTTCTTCCCATTCACCGAGCCGAGCGTGGAATGGGATCTGCGCTGCGATCGCTCCGTGCCCGGCAAGATCACCTTCGGCACCGGCAATGACTGGCTGGAGCTGGCGGGCAGCGGCATGGTCAATCCGCGCGTGCTCGATATGTGCGGCATCGACTCGACGAAATATCAGGGCTTCGCTTTCGGCGGCGGGCTCGATCGTCTCGCCATGCTCAAATATGGCATTCCGGATATTCGCCCGTTCTTCGAATCCGATCTGCGCTGGCTGCGCCATTATGGATTCTCGGCCTTCGATCTTCCGACTCTGGATGGAGGGTTGAGCCGATGAAGTTCACGCTCTCCTGGCTGAAGGCTCCGCTCGACACCGATGCGGATGCGCAAACGATTGCCGACAAGCTCACCAGCATCGGCCTCGAAGTGGAGTCCGTTGAAGACGCCGGCGCGCGGCTGAAGGATTTCACCGTCGCGTATGTCGTCTCGGCGGAGAAACATCCGAATGCCGACAAGCTGCGGCTGTGCATGGTCGATACCGGCGCAGGCGAGCCCGTGCAGGTCGTATGCGGTGCGCCGAACGCGCATGCGGGCATGAAGGCGGTATTCGCCAAACCGGGCACGATCATTCCGGCCACCGGCGCGGAGTTGAAGATCGGCACCATCCGCGGCGTGGAATCGCGCGGCATGTTGTGCTCGATCCGCGAGCTTCTGCTGGGCGACGAGCATGACGGCATCATCGAACTTGCTGCCGATGCGGTGGTGGGCGAACCGGCCGCGAAAGCGCTGGGCCTCACCGATCCGGTGATCGATGTTTCCATCACGCCCAACCGCGGCGATGCCACCAGCGTTTATGGCATCGCGCGCGATCTCGCCGCCGCTGGTCTCGGCCGGTTGCGCGAAGGCGATCTGTCACCCGTGCCAGGCAAATTTCCGTCGCCGATCCAGACGATTCTGGATTTCCCGGAAGGCACGCAGAATGCGGCCCCGATGTTCGCGGGCCGTCTCATCCGCGGCGTGAAGAACGGTCCGTCGCCGAAATGGCTGCAGGACTGGTTGAAGGCCGTCGGCCTGCGCCCGATCTCCGCGCTGGTCGATGTCACCAATTTCATTTCGCTGGATCGCGGTCGCCCGTTGCATGTGTTCGATGCGGCGAAGCTAAAAGGCAATCTGCGCGCGCGTTTCGCCAAGGACAGCGAACAGCTCGTCGCGCTGGACGGCAAGACTTATACGCTTGATAGCGAAATGGTTGTCATCGCTGACGATGCGGCAGCGCGGGGCATCGGCGGCATCATGGGCGGCGAGGATTCCTCCTGCACCGAAACCACGACCGATGTGTTCGTCGAATCGGCGCTGTTCGATCCGGTGCGCATCGCGCGCGCGGGACGCATTCTCGGCATCGTCTCGGATGCGCGCTATCGCTTCGAGCGCGGCGTCGATCCGGAATTCGTGGTGCCGGGCCTCGAACTCGCCACCAAAATGATTCTGGAATTCTGCGGCGGTGAGCCGGGCGAAGTCGTCGTCGCGGGCAGCCCACCGAATTGGAAACGCGAAATCGCCTTCACGCCGGACGCCGTTCTCAAGCTCGGCGGCATGGATGTGCCGGATGACGAGATCGTGCGCATCCTCACGCGGCTTGGCTTCACGGTTGAAGCCATTCACGGTTTGGATAAAGTGCCATCCTCACCGATGGATCGCCCCTCGGTGATCGCGCGGCCGACGCTGACGTCTTCGCAACGACGCTCGCGCATCGTGCGCCGCACCTTGGCCGCGCGCGGCTTCAACGAGACGATCAATTTCTCCTTCATCCCGCGCGAACACGCCAAACTGTTCGGCGGCGGCGATGATGAGCGCCAGTTGCAGAATCCCATCGCCGCCGATCTGGATGCGATGCGCCCCTCCGTGCTGCCGTCGCTGCTGGCGGCGGCGCAGCGCAATGCCGCGCGTGGCTTCTCTGACGTGATGCTGTTCGAACTGGGCGCGCAATTCGAAAGCGGCATGCCCGAAGCGCAGAAGACCGTCGCCGCGGGCATCCGCAGCGGTGCGGGCGCGCGCAGCTGGACGAAAGCCGCGCATGCCGCCGATGCGTTCGATGCCAAGGCCGACATGCTGGCCGCGCTGGAATCGGCGATGAACGGTCCGATGACCGCGCCGGTGAAGCAGGGTGCCGCCGCCTGGTATCATCCGGGCCGTTCGGGAACGCTCGCGCTCGGCCCCAAGGTGCTCGCCTATTTCGGCGAATTGCATCCCAAGGTTCTGGCCGCGTTCGATCTCAAAGGCCCGGTTAGCGCCTTCGAAGTGTTCATGGATGCGATCCCCGACTCCAAGGACAAGAGCAAAGCGCGTCCGCCTTTCGCACCGTCGCAATTCCAGCCGGTCGAGCGCGACTTCCATCTTCGACGTCTATGAAGGCAAGGGCGTGCTGGAGGGCAAAAAGTCCCTCGCCATTTCCGTGCGCCTGCAGCCCAAGGACAAGACGCTGACGGATGCGGAGATCGAAGCCATCGCCGCCAAACTCGTCGCCGCCGTGACAAAGGCGACGGGCGGCACGCTGCGCACTTGAATTTGGTGAAGCGTAATTTGTTTGTCGCGTGTGCGCGTGTATCGTCGCGCGCATGATTCAGACCGATTTCGACAAGCGCTCCGGCCTCATGTTCATCCTCGCTTTCGGCGTGGTGAGCTTGTTCGCCGATATGGCTTACGAGGGCATGCGCTCCTCGACCGGGCCGTTCCTGGCGCTTCTGGGCGCGAGCGGAACGGTCGTCGGCATCGTGGCGGGCGCTGGCGAATTGTTCGGCTATCTGCTGCGCGCGGTGTCGGGCCGTCTCGCCGAAAAGTCTCGCGCCTATTGGCCGTTTACGCTGGCGGGCTATGTGGTGCAGATGGCGGTGATCCCGCTCCTGGGCCTCTGCGGCAATTGGCAGATGGCCGCGCTTGTCATCGTTCTGGAGCGCACCGGCAAGGCGATCCGCAATCCCACCGCAAACTTCATGATGTCGCGCGCGGGCGAGCATATCGGCCAGGGCTGGGCCTTCGGCTTGCAGGAGGCGATGGATCAGGCCGGCGCGATGGCGGGGCCGCTGATCGTTGCGCTGGTGTTGGCGCATCACGGCAGTTACGCGCATGCTTTTTACTGGCTAGCCATTCCGGCGGTGCTCACGCTGATCAGCGTGTTCACAGTGGCGGCGCGCTTTCCCTATGCCGGGCACATCGTGGCGCCGCAGCCGCATCTGAGCTTCACGCTGCCGCGCGCCTATTGGCTCTATGCCGCAAGCTCCGCGCTGGTGGCGTTCGGTTTCGCGGACTATCCGCTCATCGCCTATCACTTCAAGCAGGCGGGATTGGTTTCGGATACGATGATACCCATCCTCTATGCGGTGGCGATGGCGACATCGGGCATCGGCGCGCTTCTCTTCGGCATTGCTTTTGATAAGCGCGGCTTTGCGATTTTCCCCTCCGCCATTCTCGCCGCCGCGCTGGTGACGCCGCTGGCCTTTCTGGGCGGACGTGATCTGGCGATTGTCGGTGCCGCATTGTGGGGCCTCGCACTCGGCGCGCAGAACTCGATTTTGTCAGCAGGCGTGGCGAAGATCGTGCCCCAACATTCGCGCGCGCGCGCCTATGGATTCTTCTCCGGCATTTTCGGTATCTCATGGTTCATCGGCAGCTCGGTGATGGGCCTGCTCTACGACAAATCGCTTTATGCGCTGGTCGGTGTTTCCGTTCTCGCGGAGATTCTGGCGCTGTTGCCGCTTCTGATGGCGATTCGCCTCAGGCCGCGATTGCCTTCGTAAGCAGCGCGGGCGCGGCACCCATTTGCTGCACAAGCTTCTCGAACTCCGCGCGCGCCTGCGCATTCGAGCGCTGGTGACGTTCGGCGAAGATGAATTCGTTTTTCAGCGAATGCTCCAGCCCGGTGAATTCCGTCACCCGCACCTTGTAGCCATGGGCTTCGAGGAACAGTCCGCGCAGCACATTGGTCAGCTGCGCGCCGAATTCGCGCCGCTGGATCGGATGACGCCATAGCTGCTGCATCGGTCCTTTCACATGATCGAGGTCGCGCGCCACTTCCGCCTGGCAGCACGGCACCAGCGCCACGAAGCGCGCTTCGTTCTCCAATGCGAACAGGATCGCTTCGTCGGTTGCCGTGTCGCAGGCATGCAGCGCCGTCACCACATCGGCCTTGCCGCCGGGCAGCTTGGCGTCGCGGATCGTGCTTTCGATGAAATGCATCCGATCGAAATGGCTTTCGGCGGCGATCTTCTTCGACGTCTCGATCAGATCGTGCCGCGCTTCGACGCCGTACACCGTGCCGCGGCCTTCCTTGGCGAAGAATAAATCGTAGAGGATGAAGCCGAGATAGGATTTGCCCGCGCCCAGATCCGCCAGAACTGGCTCCTTCTTCTCCTTGAAGGCCCAATCCAGCGCCGGGCGGATCAGGTTGGCCAGATGCAGAACCTGCTTCAGCTTGCGCCGCGAATCCGCGTTCAGCCCGCCATTGTGGGTGAGGATGTGCAGCGCCTTGAGCAGCGCCACCGATTGCCCCGGCCAGAGGTCGGCCAGAGGGTCTTTTCCGTCTGGTTTTGCACGGTTTTTCGCCATATTGGCCGGACCCTAGACCGGCGGGGACGGCGCGGCTATACGGCACCGCGTCATGACCACCGACCTCGCCAAAATCCGCAATTTTTCCATCGTCGCCCATATCGACCATGGCAAATCCACCCTCGCCGACCGGCTGATCCAGGTCACCGGCGGGCTGTCGAGCCGCGAGATGAAGGATCAGGTGCTGGACTCGATGGATATCGAGCGCGAGCGCGGCATCACGATCAAAGCGCAGACCGTGCGTCTCGAATACAAGGCCAAGGACGGCGAGACCTACACGCTGAACCTCATGGACACGCCGGGCCATGTCGACTTCGGCTATGAAGTTTCGCGCTGTCTGGCCGCCTGCGAAGGCGCGCTGCTGGTGGTGGATGCGAGCCAGGGCGTGGAAGCGCAGACGCTGGCCAACGTCTATCTGGCGATCGACGGCGGTCTTGAGATCGTGCCGGTGCTGAACAAGATCGACTTGCCCGCCGCCGAACCGGATCGCGTGAAGCAGCAGATCGAGGACGTGATCGGCATCGACGCCAGCGAAGCCGTCGAGATTTCGGCCAAGACAGGTCTCAACATCGAAGGCGTGCTGGAAGCGGTGGTTACGCGCCTGCCCGCGCCCAAAGGCGACATCAACGCGCCCCTGAAAGCGCTGCTGATCGATTCCTATTACGACACTTATCTCGGCGTCGTCGTTCTGGTGCGCATCATCGATGGCGAGCTGAAGAAGGGCCAGAAGATCCGCATGATGGCGGCCGACGCCTTCTATCAGGTCGAGCAGATGGGCGTGTTCACGCCCAAGAAGGTTCCGGTCGAAAAGCTCGGCCCCGGCGAAGTCGGTTACATCACCGCGCAGATCAAGGAAGTGGCCGACACGCAGGTCGGCGACACCATCACCGATGAGCGCAAGGGCACCGAGACGCCGCTGCCCGGATTCAAACCCGCGCAACAGGTCGTTTTCTGCGCCCTCTTTCCCGCCGATGCCGCGCAGTTCGAAGATCTGCGCAACGCGCTTGGCCGCCTGCATCTGAACGACGCCAGCTTCACCTACGAGATGGAAACCAGCGCTGCGCTCGGCTTCGGCTTTCGTTGCGGGTTCCTCGGGCTGCTGCATCTGGAAATCATCCAGGAGCGCTTGGAGCGCGAGTTCAACATCGACCTCATCGCCACCGCGCCGAGCGTGATCTATCGCCTGCACATGAATGACGGCACGATGAAGGAACTGCACAACCCGGCCGATATGCCGGATGTGACGCGCATCGCCTTCATCGAGGAGCCGTGGATCAAGGCGACCATCCTCGTGCCGGACGAATATCTGGGCGCGGTGCTCAAGCTTTGCGAAGACCGCCGCGGACGGCAGGTGGAACTCACCTATGCCGGCAACCGCGCCATGGTCATCTACATGCTGCCGCTCAACGAAGTGGTGTTCGATTTCTACGACCGCCTGAAGTCGGTCAGCCGCGGCTATGCCAGTTTCGACTATCACATCGAAGAGTACGAAGAGGGCGACCTCGTGAAGATGTCGATCCTCGTCAATGACGATCCGGTCGATGCACTCTCGATGATCGTGAATCGCGGACGCGCCGAAGGCCGGGGCCGCGCCATGTGCGAGAAGCTGAAGGAGCTGATCCCGCGCCACCTTTTCAAGATTCCGATCCAGGCGGCCATCGGCGGCAAGGTCATCGCGCGCGAAACGCTATCGGCGCTGCGCAAGGACGTGACGGCGAAATGCTATGGCGGCGACATCTCCCGCAAGCGCAAGCTCCTCGACAAGCAGAAAGAGGGCAAGAAGAAGATGCGCCAGTTCGGCAAGGTGGAGATCCCGCAGGAAGCCTTCATCGCCGCGCTGAAGATGGATCAGGATTAACGTCTATCGTGCCGGCGCTTTGCGTTCGGCATCATCATGCTAATGTGCGACCCGCAATTGACGGGCTGGCGGCATGAGCGAACTGGATCTCTTTAATCTTTCGCGCTCGATCAGCCAGAACGAGATCAGCCTGTTCACGCAGGTCATCACGATCAATTTCGCGATGGTGGTCGGCCTCTATTATTTCCTGCATCGCGCCCGCACGGCCATGAAAGTGTTTGCCTTCGCGGTCTATCTGGTAGGCATGCTCCTCTTTTTGGGAAAGATGCTGCTCGAGACGAGCGTCGCCTTTGAAGCGCAGCGGGAGATGAAGGCGCTCCCCCACCTCTCTCCGATGACGCAATACTATCTCGGGCTGAGCGACAGCTGGCTCGCGCATGACACCACCATCCTTTTCAACGTCGCCTTCTGGATTCTGGTGATCGGCGTCGGCTATCTCACCTTTTTCTGGGACAAGGACGGTGAAGCGGCATGAGCGCCCTTTCGGAGAACTGGCTGTTCTGGGCGGTTCTCTCCGCGATTTTCGCGGCGCTGACGGCCATCTTCGCCAAGATCGGCGTCGCCGACATCGATTCCAATTTTGCCACATTCATCCGCACCATCGTTGTCATCGCGGCGCTGGCGGCGATCCTCAGCGTCACCGGGGGATGGCAATCGCCATCGGAAATTTCCACGCGGACCTATGTGTTCCTTCTCCTGTCCGGCCTCGGCACGGGCGCATCCTGGCTTTGCTATTTCCACGCGCTGAAACTGGGCGAGGCGGCGCGCGTGGCGCCGATCGACAAGCTCTCCGTCGTCATGGTGGCGATCTTCGGCGTGGCGTTTCTGGGCGAGAGATTATCGGCCACCAACTGGATCGGTGTTGGCCTCATCGCCGCCGGTGCGATCCTCGTCGCGTTGCAGGTTTAGGCTGACCGCCGCAATCTGCGCTAGACTGGCCGTGGGCTGCCGGAGCATTTCATGACAAGCCAAACCGATTTGGAGCCTGCGCCGCAGCGCACGCTGTTCCTCGCGCGTCTGGCGCTGGGCGCGGCGCAAGGTCTTGTCCTTTATCTGCTTTATCGCGCGGCGGACGCGCATGTCTGGCCCGCCACCGAGCCAACCTCCTTCGCGCCGCAGCTGATGACCGCGCTCTATGTCCCGCTGCTCATCTCGCAGGCCATGGGCGGCATGCGGCTGCGCACGCTGCTGATCTGGGCGCTCGTCGCCACCATCGCCTGCTGCGGCCTCGCCACCTATGACCGCCTCAGCCATCCGGTCACCGTCATTCTGGGCAATGACGATCTGCTGCCGCGCTTCTCGCTGTTCTTCTTCGGCTTCGCGGGTTTGTTCATCGCCCAATCGCTGATCGCGGGCGGCGATGCGGAGCGCAGATATGTCGCCGGCTACGCCGCCTATTTCGATGCGGCGTGGAAGCTGGGCGTGCAGCTGGCGCTCTCGGCGATGTTCGTCGGCGTGTTCTGGGGCGTGCTGTGGCTGGGCGCGGCACTGTTCAATCTCATCAAGCTCGATTTCCTGGAGAAGCTGATCGAGCGCGACTGGTTTGCCATCCCCGCCACCGCGCTCGCCACCGCCGCCGCGATCCATTTGACCGATGTGCGCGCACGCCTTGTGGCAGGTATTCGCAGCGTGGTGCTCACCCTGCTCGGATGGCTGCTGCCATTGATGGCGCTGATCGCGGTGGGCTTCCTGATCGGCCTGTTCTTCACCGGCTTCGCGCCGCTGTGGCAGACCAAATCCGCCGCCGCCGGATTGCTGGGCGCCGCCGCCGCGCTCGTCGTTCTTATCAATGCCGCCTATCAGAACGGCGAAACCGCGCGGCCTGCCCTGCTGCGCATCGCCGAACTTGTCGCATCCTTCGCGCTGGTGCCGCTGGTGCTGATCGCGGCTTACGCGCTCAGCCTGCGTGTGACGCAATATGGCTGGACGGTGGAGCGCATTGCCACCCTCGCCTGCATTATCGCCGCGCTGTGCTATGCCTTCGGCTATGCCGCCGCCGCGGTTCAATCGCTGCTGGGCCATCCGTGGATGCAGCTTCTGCAGCCGGTCAATATCGCGACGTCGTTCGTCGTCATCGCGCTGCTGCTGCTGTTGTTCACGCCTGTTGCCGATCCGATGAAGCTCTCGGTGGACAGCCAGATCGCCCGGCTGCGCGACGGCCGCATATCAGCGGCGGCGTTCGATTATGATTATCTGAAACGCGAAACGGGCCGCTTCGGGCTGCGGGCGCTGCACAAGCTCAGCAAGTCCAAAGACGCGACGATTGCGCGCCGCGCGCAATATGCGCTGACAACCGGCGGCGCCTTGCCCGCGCCGCCGGCGGCGCCGGTCGATCTCGCCGCGAACATCACGGTGTGGCCCAAAGGCAAAATGCTGCCGGCAAGCCTGCTCAAGCAGAACTGGCGCGCGGTGAAGACCGAGATGTCCGTGCCAAGCTGCCTCACCACGCCGGGCTTTCGTTGCGAAGCGGTGCTGACGGATTTGAACGGCGATGGCGCGGAAGAGGCGGTCATCGTCAATGGCCGCGATATTTACTGGTGGGGAACGGTTCTGCAGCAGACCGCCTCCGGCTGGACGATCGCGGGGATGCTGCCGTCGCCGCATTGCAAAGGCGATCTGCAAGCCTTGCGCGCCGGAAAATTCACGATGGCGCCGCCCAAAAGCCCGGCGTGGAAGACGTTGCGGATCGATGGGCGTGACCTCGCTTTCACGCCTGCCAATCCGCTGTCGAACGTCACCTGCCCGCGCTGAGTGGCACAACCTTGTATAGCAGATCGAACACCCTCCCCTTGAGGGAGGGTCGAATTGCGAAAGCAATTCGGGGAGGGGTCACTGCTTAGACCCCTCCCCGAAATTTGCTGCGCAAATTGTCGGCCCTCCCTCAAGGGGAGGGCATTTTCATCACTCCGCCGCCAGCAGCGCGTTGCCTTTGCTTGTGTCGGAGAAGTTGATGGTCTGAAGGTATTTGATGCCTTCCTCGGCGATGTCGTCGCCGACCATGCGCTCGCTCTCGTTCTTCAGCTCGTCCATGTTGATGTACATGCCGTAGAAGCTCTTGGTGCGCTCGGTGATGATGCCGGCGTTCAGCAGCGTCTTCACCAGCACGCGGAAGATGTTGGCCGACTGCTTCATCGCTTCGCGGCGATCGTTGTCGGTGAAGGCTTCCATGATCGCGGCGCGCGCGTCCTGCCAGTCGATGCCGACGCTCTCGTAAACCACCTTCATCTGCTCGGCGTTGACGAGATTGAACAGCAGGGTCTGGAAGCATTGCGCCGCCCAGTCCTCGACGAGATTGTGCTCTTCGGCGGAAAGCTTGGGGATCGTGCGATCGGCCCAGGTCTTTCCGAATTTGTGGTGGAAGGCTTCGTCGGTCATCACAAGCTGGCACAGCTTCACCAGCAGCGGATCGTTGCTCTTCTGGTAGAGCGTCGCGAAGGCGCCCATGGCCAGGCCCTCGACCAGCATCTGCATGCAGAAGATCTTCTTGTAGACTTCCGGCGCACCGACCATTTCGCTGAGCAGATTTTTCAACGTCTCGCCGCAGGGCAGCGGCGTGCCCCAGCGCTGCTTGATGTAAGCGG